>Ga0315903_10006411_pt1 | contig 15020 bp, 13 predicted proteins | sample LakEriMetagenome_7_FD_203524 | JGI IMG/M metagenome (GOLD analysis project Ga0315903, IMG submission 203524) | Freshwater fungal communities from buoy surface, Lake Erie, Ohio, United States - Buoy 2 MA119 | ecosystem: Environmental > Aquatic > Freshwater > Lake | place: USA: Lake Erie, Ohio...
ACCCCGACGAGGAGACCACCGATGAGCCTGCGACCGACCGCCTGCACGTTGATCATGCTCGGCGTGGCCGGGCTCGCCCTGCCTTGCCCGGCCGCCGATCCCGCCGCCGAATGCCCCGTGATCGGGCATGCCGCCCCTGCGACGCGAACCACCTCGGCCGGCGGCATGACCAACGGCGACTGGTGGCCGGACCAGGTCAACCTCGCGATCCTCCACCAGAACCCGCCGGCCGGGAACCCGCTGGGCGGCGACTTCGACTACGCCGCGGAGTTTGCGAAGCTCGACCTCGCGGCGGTGAAACACGACCTCCGCACGCTGATGACGACCTCGCAGGACTGGTGGCCCGCCGACTACGGCCACTACGGCCCGTTCTTCATCCGCATGGCCTGGCACTCGGCCGGCACCTACCGCGTGGCCGACGGCCGCGGCGGCGCCGGCTACGGCACGCAGCGGTTCGCGCCGCTCGACAGCTGGCCCGACAACGCCAACCTCGACAAGGCCCGCCGGCTCCTCTGGCCGATCAAGCAGAAGTACGGCCGGCGGATCTCCTGGGCCGACCTGATGATCCTCGCGGGCAACGTGGCGCTGGAGTCGATGGGCTTCGAGACCTTCGGCTTCGGCGGCGGCCGGGCCGACGTGTGGGAGGCGCAGAACGACATCGACTGGGGGCCGGAGACCGAGTGGCTCGGCGACAAGCGATACACGGGCGATCGCCGGCTCGACAATCCGCTCGCCGCGGTGCAGATGGGGCTGATCTATGTGAACCCGGAGGGTCCCAACGGCAAGCCCGACCCGCTCGCCGCGGCCCGCGACATCCGCGAGACCTTCGCGCGGATGGCGATGAACGACGAGGAGACGGTGGCCCTGATCGCCGGCGGCCACACGTTCGGCAAGTCGCACGGGGCAGGCCCCGCCGCCGACGTCGGCCCGGCACCGGAGGCCGCGCCGATCGAGGAGCAGGGCCTCGGCTGGAAGAATCGCTTCGGCACGGGGAAGGGCGCCGACACGATCACGAGCGGCTTGGAGGGCGCCTGGAGTTCCACCCCCACGAGCTGGTCGAACGACTACTTCGACAATCTGTTCGGCTACGAGTGGCAGCTGACGAAGAGCCCCGCCGGCGCCTGGCAGTGGACGCCCAAGGAGGCATCGGCCAAAGGCACCGTGCCCGACGCCCACGACGACTCGAAGTCGCACGCGCCGATGATGTTCACCACGGACCTGGCCCTGCGGATGGATCCCGCCTACGCCCCGATCGCCAAGCGTTTCCACGAACACCCCGAAGAGTTTCAGCGCGCCTTCACCAAGGCCTGGTACAAGCTCACGCACCGCGACATGGGGCCCGTGACTCGGCTCGTGGGCCCCGAGGTGCCGCCGGCCCAGCTGTGGCAGGATCCCATTCCGGCGGTCGACCATCCGCTCATTGATTCGGGTGACGTCACCGCCCTCAAGGCAAAAATCCTGGCCTCGGGTCCGTCGGTGGCCGACCTCGTGAAGACGGCCTGGGCCTCGGCCTCCACGTTTCGGGGCAGCGACAAGCGGGGCGGCGCCAATGGCGGCCGCATCCGCCTCGCGCCCCAGAAGGACTGGGCGGTCAACGAGCCGGCGAAGCTGGCGCGGGTGCTCGACGCGCTCGAGCGGGTGCAGCGGGAGTTCAACGCCGCCCAGACCGACGGCACCGAGGTGTCGCTCGCCGACCTGATCGTGCTCGGCGGCGCGGCGGCGATCGAGCAGGCGGCCCGGGACGCCGGCCACACCGTCTCGGTGCCCTTCGCGCCGGGCCGCACCGACGCCACGGCCGAGATGACCGACGCCGCTTCGTTCGCGGTGCTCGAGCCGCAGACCGACGGCTTTCGCAACCACGTCTCTCGCGAGATCGACCGGCCGGCCGAGGAGCTGCTCGTCGACCGGGCGCAGCTGCTCACGCTCTCGGCCCCGGAGATGACGGTGCTGGTGGGCGGCCTGCGGGCGCTCGGGGCCACCACAGGCTCGGGCCCCATGGCCGCGCTCGGTGTGCTCACCGACCATCCGGGCCGGCTCACCAACGACTTCTTCGTGAATCTCCTCGACATGGGCACCGAGTGGCGTCCGTCGCCCGCGTGCGATCAGTTCTTCGAGGGCCGCGATCGGAAGACGGGCGGCGTGCGGTGGACGGCCAGCCGGGCCGATCTCGTGTTTGGGTCGAACTCGCAGCTCCGGGCGATCGCCGAGGTCTACGCCAGCGACGACGCCGAGGGGAAGTTCATAGCCGACTTCATCGCCGCCTGGACGAAGGTGATGAACCTCGACCGGTTCGACCTGCCGGCGCAGGACCGCCTGGGCGGCCCGGTCGCCGTCAGCCGGTGACGAGCGTGGAGAGCCAGTAGAGGCCGCCCGAGAGCGCCATCGCCACCGGGAGCGTGAGAATCCAGGCCAGGGCGATCTCGCGGACCGTCTCCGGCTGGATGCCCGACTTGTTGGCCCACATCGTGCCTGCCACGCCGCTGGAGAGCACGTGGGTGGTGCTGACCGGCATCCCGAGCGAGTCGGCCATGGCGATCGTCGAGGCCGCGACCAACTCGGCCGCGCCGCCTTGAGCGTAGGTGAGGTGCGTCTTGCCGATCTTCTCGCCGACGGTGACCACGATCCGCTCCCAGCCGAACATCGTGCCGATGCCGAGGCACAGGGCCACGCCCATCACCACCCACTCCGGCACGTATTCCACCGGCTTGGCGAGATCGCCGGCGAGACCCTTGAGAACCTTGCGGCGATCATCGGAGAGCGTGTCGCCGAACTCGTGCAGCAGGGTGCGGACCGCGGCGCCGAGTTCGACGAGCTGGGTGCGGAGCGCCCAGCGGTCGTCAGCCGACATTCCGGCAAAGCTCTCCCGGCCGGCGAGGCTCTCCCGCACCTCTCGCGCGAGTGGCAGCGGGTCGAGCGTCGCGAGCACGATGTCGCCGCTGGGAAACGGGTCGAGGACGTCGTCGACCAGGTCAGACTCGTTGACGGCCGCGGCAGCCACGCCTTCGGGCCGGGCGATCCTCTCGACGCGGGCGGTGGCGATGTGCCGCTCTTTGAGGGCCGCCATCATCGTCGCCAGTTGCGGATCGGCGAGCTGCTCCTCGAGTTTCCGAGCCGCGGCCGCCGTCGCGGCGATCCCCTGCGGCGACGTGCCCATGTTGAGCGCATAAGACGCGGGCACGATGCCGATCAGCACGAGCATGACCAGCCCCATCCCCTTTTGGCCGTCGTTGGAGCCATGGGCGAAACTCACGCCAGTGCAGGTTCCCACGAGCAGCGCTCGGATCCACCACGGCGGCGGCCGGTCGCCGTGCGGAGGTTCGTAGAGCTCCCTCGTGGGGATCAGCCGCTTGGCGACGAGCAGCAGGGCCGCCGCCAGGCCGAAGCCGATGAGAGGGGAGATCAGCAGCGCCAGCCCCACCTCCGAGGCCTTGTGCCAGTTGATGCCCTTGAACACCGAGCCCTGTTCGATCCAGGCGTTCATCATGCCCACGCCCATGATCGAACCGATCAGTGAGTGGGAGCTCGAGGCGGGCAGGCCGCGGTACCAGGTGGCGAAGTTCCAGATGATCGCGGCCCCAAGGAGCGAGAGCACCATCGCCAGCCCGCGGCCGGTCTTGATGTTGACAAGCAGGTCGACGGGCAGCAGGTGGACGATGCTGAAGGCGACGCCGATCCCGCCCGCGTGGACGCCGATGAAGTTCCAGAGTCCCGACCAGACCACGGCCTGAGTGGGCTTGAGGCTCTTGGTATAGATGACCGTGGCCACCGCGTTGGCCGTGTCGTGGAAGCCGTTGATGCACTCGAAGCCGAAGGCAATCGCGAGCGCCACGAGCAGCAGCAGCGTCTGGCCGGCCGAGAGCGTGGCGAAAGACTCGAGGAACTCCACGGACCATAGCTCCAGGGTGCGGTCCGCGGGGCTCGGGTCCTCACGGCTGACGCCACCCTACGGGCGAGTGGAGGTGCGAACAACCGTTTCCGCCGTTTTGAACGCAATTCTCACAATTCGACTGAACAATCCGATGGCGAGAAGCGTAGATTCAACCCGGAGGAGGACTGCGCATGGCACGTGGAGACCGCCTGGAAGTCGAGCACCGGGTCGTCGGCTCGACCGTCACCTACCTGCATCACGGCGTCGATCTCGGCGACGGCACGGTCGTGCACGCTCGGCCGCACGACTTCCGTAACCCTTTCGGCGGGGGCCGCGTGGTGCGGACGAGCCTGGCGGAGTTCGCCGAGGGCCGCGCCGTTCGCCTGCGGAACGAGCCGTCGGCTGTGTTTTCTCCCGACGAGATAGCCGATCGCGCGCTGACCCACGTGGGCCGCGACGGCTACGACCTTGTCATCGACAACTGCGAGCATTTTGCGACCTGGTGCGCGACGGGCAGTCGCACGAGCCGGCAAGTCGACATCGTGATGGGGCGGGTTGCCGCCGGCGTGTCGCGGGCCGCGGCGGCGATCTCGGCACGGGCGGCGGTCGGCACCGCCGAGCGGGTTGCCGTCCGCACGGCGCTGGGCGCGACCGTCCGCGTCGGCCTCAAGACGATGCTCCCCGCCGCGATCGTCGGCGAGGCCGCGGCTCTCGCCGCGGAGTGGACCGCGCATCAGCGCGGGGCCAGCGAGCAGGAGAGCCGCAAGGCGGGCGAGGCGGCCGGGCTGGCGGCCACGAGCCTCGCCTTCGCCGCCGGCGGTGCGGCGGCGGGGCCGGCTGGTGTGTTGGCTGGCGCGGTGGCCGGCGCCACCATGTGGCTCGCCGGTTCCGCCACGGCTGCCGCGGCCACCGGCGCGGCGCTGCACATGACCAAGCGGCTTGCGCGTGGCTAGGTCGTCAGTGTCGGGTGCTTCCGGCGCGCCGCCACGCGCTGACGTCGCGTTGCTCACCGAACGCCGCTACGCCGCCGATTCGGCGGCCACCGACGACTGGTATCTCGGCAATATCCTGCACGATGACGGCCTGCTCATCGGGGCTCTCGCGCGGCGGGGCCTGTCGGCGGTCCGCGTCGACTGGGCCCGCGACGACATCGATTGGTCGGCGTTTCACGTGGCGGTGTTTCGCACCACCTGGGACTACTTCGACCGCTTCGCCGAGTTCGGCGCGTGGCTTGCCCGCGTGGAGCGGCTGACGCAGCTGTGCAACTCGGCCGCGCTCGTCCGCTGGAACCTCGACAAGCACTACCTTCGCGATCTCGCCGACCGGGGCGTGCCGGTCGTGCCGTCGCGGTTTCTGGAGCGCGGCCAGCCGGCGTCGCTCGCCGACCTGCTCAGCGAGACGGGCTGGTCGGACGCGGTCATCAAGCCGTGCGTGTCGGGCGGAGCGCGTCACACCTACCGCCTGAGCCGCTCGACCGCCGCCACGGTGCAGCCGCTCCTCGATCCGCTGCTCGCCGGCGAGTCGTTCCTGCTCCAGCCGTTCGTGGCCGACGTCGTGACCACCGGCGAGGACACGCTCGTCGCGATTGCCGGCCGCGTGACCCATGGCCTGCGGAAGCGGGCCAAGCCAAATGACTTCCGGGTCCAGGACGATCACGGCGGTACCGTTCACCCCCTGGAGCCGTCTGTCGAGCAGGTGGAGTTTGCCGAGCGGGCGCTGGCGGCCTGCGACGAGATGCCCTCCTACGGCCGTGTCGACCTCGTCCGCCTCGACGACGGCAGCCTGGCCGTGATGGAACTCGAACTCGTCGAGCCGGAACTCTGGCTGCGGTTCCATCCGCCCGCAGCTGACGCGATGGCCGTGGCCATCGCGTCCCGTATCCAGTCGCAGGCGTGATGCCTCACGGCGCCGCAGCGCCGGCTGCCGGTGACGCCTCCGATACCAGTTCGTCGGGGTCGAGGTCGGGAGGGGCGTGCAGCCAATCGGCCGACTCAAGGCCGAGTTTGTAGCCGTGGTTGTAGAGCGTGTTCATCCGTGGCCTGTCGAAATCGAGGCCGTCGAAATCGAGCGGGTAGTCGTCGGGAATGCAGCGGAGGTTGAACTCCACGCCGTATCGGTTCGCGAGCACGTACATCCGGTACAGGCTCGCGGCGGCAGTGATCTTGAAGAGCTTCCCGATCGTCGCCTCCGCGATCGCCAGCGTCATGGGCTTGACCGACGCATAGCCTGGGCGGTCGTCGGCGCGGCCGTTGCGGATCACGAACAGCCGGGCTTTGACGTCGCCGCGCGCCAGTCCGGCGCCCTCGAGCGCGTCTTCGACGTCGAGCATGAACCCACGCAGGAAGACCTGCGCCTCCGCGCCGCCATCGGAGTGCATCTCGTAGTAGGTCGTGCCATCGATGTCGACGTCGAAGTAGACCGGCGGAAAGACCACCGGCACCGAGGCGGAAGCGACGAGGACGTCGATGTAGCGGCGGCGGGCGTCGGGGCGGCCACTGGCGGCGATCGCCCCCATGTCCCAGATCGCGAACTCGTTGGCGTCCATGTTGGAGGTGCCGATGAACAGCCGATGCCCCGCGCGATGCTTCGCCGCCACGGCGGCGAACACGTCGTCGTCGATCGCACCCTCCAGCAGTCGTCGCAGGGGCGTGGAGTCGAGGGTGCCATCGGCGAACAGGGTCGTGACGGTGGACCGCCTGCGGAAGATGTTGTCGTTGGTGATCGTCGTGTAGAACCGCTTCAGCAGGTGGTCGTAGGCGGAGCCGAGGAATGCCGGGGTGGCCTGCAAGGCGCCGGTCGAGATGCCGGTGACCACTTTGAAGTCGGGGCGGTCGCCCCGCTCGGTCCAGCCGCAGAGCACGCCCGCGCCGAACGCGCCGTACGATCCGCCGCCGGAGAGGGCCAGGAAGTCGTAGTGCAACCTGCCGTCGCTGCCACGGTCGGCGATGTCTTCGCTCCGCAAAGCCTCGGTGATCGTGGTCTGCACGCCGGAGGGTGTGAGCGTGTCGATCGTCTCCAGGTCGACCGCTCCCCAGGGGGTGCCATAGTCCGCCGCGTCGGGTGGCGGCGTGGGCCGTCGGCTACCGGCACGATAGATCGCTGTCAGGCCGGCTGCCATGAGCAGCACGGGGATCATGGCCCCGAGGATCAGCAGAGCGGCCGTGTGTTTCCAACGCATGCCACGAGAATAGGGCGTTGGAGATGGAGTCGTAAAGCGGCGCGGTGCGATCGGGTGTTACTTGGTGTCGTCCGCTGCCGCGTCGCGTTCGGTGAGCCGTCGGCGGATCCGCTCGACGGTGCGGCGGGAATACTCCTCGTCCTTGCCAAGGTCGAGTGCGGCCGCAGCCGACCAGAGCGGGCGGGTGGCCTCACCGAGGTCGACGATCGCCACGAGGGCGGCCACGCGGACGTCCGGATCTGAGGAGTCGATCTCCGCGGCGAGCACGCCACGGGCGGTGCCGGCCGCTGTCGGGGTGCCGCACCGCAGGAGCCACGCGGCGGCCGCGATGCGGACCGCCGGATTGGCATCGGCCAACACCGGCTCGAGGGCGGCCGTTGCGTCATCGCCCGATCGCTGCGCCGCCCAGCCGGTTCCCGCCACCGCCCACCAGCGAACGGCTGCATCGGCACTGCCGAGTCCGGCGACGAAGAATGCGGCGTCGTGCCCTTCGGCCACGGCCCAGGCGGTGTCGAGGATCGTGTCGTAGCGGCTGCGGACGCGCGCCGCCGATTCCGCGTCGTGCGGATGAAAGATCGCCCATTCGCTGCCGGCCCTCCGCGCCTCGGCCCGGAGGATCGGCTCCGGGAGCACGCCGGTGTCGAACGTTTCCCGCATCCAGGAGCGGACCGCATCGCGGAGCCGGTCGAGATCGCCGCGCCGCTCGGGAGCGGCGGAGAGCTCGTGGAGTTCGTCGGGGTCCGCGATCACGTCGTAGAGTTCGTCGGCCGGCCGGGTCGTGCGGGAGAACCAGTGGGCTCCGGGTGGCAGCCTGCCCGCCTCTCGCGACGCGCGGAGTTCGCCGGTGATCGCCACGCCGGTGGCGTAGTCGGGCAGGTCGTCGCCGTCGAGCCAGGGAAGGAAGTTGCGGACGTAGCGAAAGCGGGCGTCGCGGGCCGAGCGGCCGAAGCCTGGCGGCGCGTCCATCCGGTCGCGGGCCGCGATCACGATCTCGCGGCTCGTGGCGTCGGGGCCCAGAAAGGGCCGGCCTTCCATCCAGGCAGGACGCGCGACGTTGGCGAGGTCGAGCACCGTGGGGCCGAGGTCGAGCAGGCTCACGAGCGAGGATGTCGAGCCGGCCGGCTCAGCCCCGCCTGGCAGCCGGAAGCCGCCGAGGAACTTCACCGGCAGGCGGACGACGAGCGGCACGCGAAGGCCGTGCTCGGTCAGCGACCGCTTGCCGTGCGGGATCCCCTCGCCGTGGTCGCCCCAGAAGAACACGATCGTGTCGTCGGCGAGGCCGTCTGCCTCGAGTTCATCGAGGATCGTTCCGGCCGCGACGTCGAGGGCCGCAGCGAGTTCCAGCCGCTGGGCAAGGGCCCGGCGGATCACCGGTGTGTCGGGATAGTACGGCGGTACGATCACGTCGACCGGCTCGCGGCGAGCCTCTGCCGGCAGAGTTCGCCGCACCTGCTCCGGTTTGTCGCCGAACAGCCCGCTCTCGTGCGTGACGGCGAGGTTGAAGACGGCGAAGAACGGCTGGTCGGTCTGCAGCCGATTCCGCCAGTGGGCCTTGCCACTCGATTCGTGCCAGCCAGCGTCGAAGGAGCCGACGAAGTTGTAGTCGGTCTTCGCGTTGTTCGTGCAGTAATAGCCAGCCTCGCGGAGCCGCCGCGGAAACCCCACCACCTGCGGCGGTGGCGTGGCCCGGCACCGCATCGGCAGGCTGCCGAGCGTGGTTGGCATCATGCCGGTGATGATGGCGCTGCGTGACGGCGCGCAGACCGGCGCAGCCGAGAAGGCCGCGTCGAAGCGGAGGCTGTTCGCGGCGAACCGGTCGAGCCTGGGTGTGTGGGCCGCACCGCCGTAGCAGCCGATGGTGCCGGCCGAGAGATCTTCGGCGGAGATCCAGAGAATGTTGGGGGCAGCCGCCACCGCGACCGGCGTGACCAAAACGAGGGCGATCAGGGCACTGCCGACGACGCACTGAATGGGCATGCGAATCACCTGTAGTCGGTGAGCGATCCGGGATCCCACGAGACCCGCAGCGCGTTGAGGACGGCCACCACGTCGATCGCCTCCTGAAGCAGCGCACCAGCCGTGGGCGGTAAAAAACCCGCCGCGGCCAGACCCATGCCGGCCAGGCTCGCCACCATGCCGCCCACGGCGCTCTGCAGGGCGATCGACCGCATTCGCGAGGCGATGTGGAAGAGTTCGTCGACTCGTTCGAGCGAGCAGTCCATGATCACCGCGCCGGCCGCCTCGCTCGTGACGTCGCTCGCCGCGCCCATTGCCACCCCCACGGTCGCCGCTGCGAGGGCCGGTGCGTCGTTGATGCCGTCGCCCACGAACACGACCGGTGCCTGGCGGACCGCCTCCTCCACGATCTTCAGCTTGCCCTCGGGCTGGATGCCCGCGTGAACCTCGGTGATCCCCACCGTGTCGGCGAGCCACTTCACCTCGCTCTCGCGGTCCCCCGAGACGAGCATCACGCGGTCGAGCCGGTGGGCGGGGCCGAGGTGGCGGACAAACGATTGTCCGTCGGCGCGTGGAGCGTCGCGAAACCGGAGGAGCGCGGCCACGCTCCCGTCGATCACCACCACGCACTCCAGCCCGCCGGCGGCGGCGGGGAGCGCGGCGGCACCGGCCGGATCAGCGGCGGCGAGTTTCTGGCGGCTGGTGATCGCCACCTCATGTAGTTTCTCACCCACGCCCGGCCGCTGCACGCGACCGGTGAGCCCGCGGCCCGGCTTTTCGGCGAGTTCCTCAACCTGAAGCAGCGTGAGGCCGCGGTCGGCAGCCGCCTGTGAAACGGCCGAGGCGAGCGGATGCTTCGAATAGGCTTCGAGGCTCGCGGCGATGGCGAGCGTGTCGCCCTCCGACAGCGACGAGAGCGGTATCACTTCCGTCAGGTGCGGTGAGCCGTAGGTGAGCGTGCCGGTCTTGTCGAAGATCGCCGTGCGGCAGGTATCGAGCCGCTCCAGGATTGCCGGGTCGCGGATCACGATCCCGCGTTTTGCCGCCAGCGACACGGCGCCGATGATCGCCACCGGGATCGCGATCAACAGCGGGCACGGCGTGGCCACCACGAGCACGGCGAGGAACCGAGTGGCGGAGCCGCTGAAGTACCAGGCGGCCGCGGCGATCGCCACGGCCAGCGGCGTGTAGAAGGCTCCGAGCGCGTCGGCCAGGCGTCGCAGTTGCGGACGCCGCTCCTCGCTCGTTCGGAGCACTTCCATGATCTTCGCGTAGCGGCTGTCGCCGGCCACCTTCTCGGTACGGATCTCGAGCGCCGCCTCGCCGTTGATCGATCCGGAGAGCACGGCCGAACCCGGGGCCTTCGCCATCCGGTAGGGTTCGCCCGTAAGATACGCCTCATCCATCGCCCCGCGGCCGGTGACGACCGTGCCGTCCACCGGGCAGATCTCGTGGGGTAGCACCACGATCACGTCGCCGACGGCGATCTCACCGAGGGGGACGTCGGTGATGCCGGCCGCCGATGTGCGGTGGGCGAGCGACGGCATCCGCCGTGCGAGCGCCGCGAGGACGTCGCCGGCCCGGCTCACCGCCCGGCTCTCGAGGGCCTCGCCGCCGGAGAGCATCAGCACCACGAGGACGCCCGCGAGGTATTCCCCGAGCAGGATGCTCGTCACGATCGAGATGCCGGCGAGCAGGTCGGAGCCGAACGTGCCGGCGAACAGTTTGGTGAGCAGGTCCCAGACGAGCGGGATGCCGCCGAGCACGAGCATCGCGACCAGCGGCACCTCGGCCAGCGTGAGGCCGCGGCCCGGGAACCACTGCGCGGGATCGAGGGGCCCGAGCGACACCGGTCGGGAGCCGATGCCCGACCAGGTGAGCACGGCCCAGGCGACGAGCGCGAGGATCGCACCAACGGCGATCGTCTCGTTGAGCGGGAAAGCCTGGCGGGACGCTGTCCCGTGACCCTTTGGATGTGTCATCGGGTCGGCCTCAGCTGTGCATCCGGGCATAGGGATCACCCGCGTCGAGGATCTCGGCCTCCGCGGCGGCGAGTTCGTGGAGCCGCTGCCGCACCACTTCCTCCGGCATGAAGTCGCAGGCGAGGCGGACGTAGGTGGAGTGGTGCCGGGCCTCCGACTCGAACAAACTGCGATAGAACCCCGCCAGCTCCTCGTCGGTGACGTGGTCGGCGAGCACCGAGAATCGCTCGCAGCTGCGGGCCTCGATCAGCCCGGCCACGAGCAGCCGATCGACGGCGCGAGCCGGCTCCTCCTTGCGGATCAGGTCGTGGAGCCGGGAGCCGTAGGAACTCGGCTTGAGTTTGCGAAAGGGGATGCCGCGGCGCTCGAGGATGTCGAGCACGAGCCGAAAGTGCTCGAGTTCCTCGTTCACGATCTCCGTCATCGCCCGGGCGAGTTCGACGTGGTCCACATAGGAGAACAAGAGGTTCATCGCCACGCCTGCCGCCTTCTTCTCGCAGTGCGCGTGGTCGATGATCACGTCGTCGAGCGCGGCATCCACCTGGGCGAGCCAGCGTGGCGACGTGGGCGACTGGAGGCTGAGCATCCGCGGGATCCGGGGGCGTGAGGCCTGTGAGCGACGGGGCGGCCGGTTGCCGCCGCCTCTGACCACTGGCATCATAGCGGCCATGGGGCCCTTCCCGTCCGTCATCCGCCAAGGTGTGCCATGATTGCCTTCGACCGTCCGAGCGGTGGTTCGCAGCCGCACGCCGAAAAGAACGTGCTCGGCGGCCCGCTTGCCGCCTGCTCCCGCGAGCCCCTCACCGGGTTTTTTCGCGACGGTTCCTGCCGCACCTGCGCCGAGGACACTGGCAGCCACACGGTGTGCGCGGTGATGACGAAGGAGTTTCTCGCGTTCACGGTGAAGGCGGGCAACGACCTGGTCACGCCGCAGCCGCAGTGGGATTTCCCCGGGCTCGTCGCCGGCGATCACTGGTGCCTGTGCGCGGCGCGGTGGCTCGAGGCGGCCAAGGCCGGTCATGCGCCCTTGGTGGTGCTCGAAGCGACGCACGAGAAGGCACTCCAGATCGTGCCGCTCGAACTGCTCCAGCGGTACGCCGCGCCGGCGGCATGACCGACTGGCCGCTCGCTGCCGCCGTGGCGGTCGTCGCCGCGGTCTACGCATCGGTGGGCCACGCTGGCGCGACGGGCTACATCGCGGTGATGACGCTCTGGGGTCTTTCCCCGGACGTGATCCGGCCGACCGCCCTGCTGCTCAACGTGATCGTGGCGACGATCGGCACCGTGCAGTTTGCGCGGGCCGGTCACTTCGATCGCCGGCTGCTTCTCCCGCTGGTGGTCGCAAGCGTGCCCGCCGCGGCCTTGGGCGGCTGGCTTGCCCTGCCGAAGGCCGCCTTCGAGACGCTGCTGGGGATCGTGCTCGGGATCGCGGCGATCCGGATCGCGATCGAGGCGCTTGGCTCGGGCCGCGGACTCCCGGGAGACGCGGCGGGGCCGACCCCGCGGTTGCCCGCGGACACCGCGCTACGGACCGCGGCGCTGGTGGCGACGGGTGGCAGCGTCGGTTTTGTTTCGGGACTGACGGGCGTAGGCGGCGGCGTGTTTCTCACGCCCGTGCTCCTCGCCCTTCGCGCGGCGCCTGTCAGGACGATCGCGGCGACGTCGGCCGCATTCATCCTCGTCAACTCGCTCGCGGGGCTTGCCGGCGGGATTGCTGCTGGAAGGTCGGTGCCGCTGCCCGGCTTGGCCTTGATCGTGGCCGCGGCTGTTGGCGGTGCGATCGGTGCGCACCTCGGCGCCTTCCGGCTGCCGGTTACCGCGATCCGCTTCTTGATGGCGGCGGTGCTCGCGATGGCGAGCGCGAAGTCGCTGCTGTGAACATTCCCACGCTGCGCTGCACCACCCCCAACAAGCCCCGAGCGCAAGCGAGGGGTTGGCGGGTTGCGATTCGCAATGCGCTCTTTGGCCGCTGGGCGTAATCCCCTCGCTTGCGCTTGGGGCTTTCTAGTGACGGTGGGCACGTGTTCCGTACCAAGCACGAAGCCCCGAGCGGAAGCGAGGGGTTGGCGGGTTGGGGATCGCAACGCCCTGTTTGGCCGCCGGGCGTGATCCCCTCGCTTGCGCTCGGGGCTTTCTGGTGACGGGCGAATCGAGTGTGACTCGGCTCACCCGACTCCGGCCTCGCCGCGAAGTTGATCGAGGAGACCGGATGTGCCGTGGCTGTCCGTCCAGCGGCGAATGTAGGCCCAGTCGAGCGTCGAGCCTGACACGGCCAACAGGTTCACCACGTCGTCGAGATCCTTGCGACGGGCCCAGCGGAGTTTCTGGATGACGACGTCTTCTGCAGTAGCTACCCACGCTTCGCAGCGACAGTCGGGGACGTGCTGCCTGCGCCGGCGTGCGAATCGCTCCCGGTGGTGCGGGTCGTCGCCGAGCCGAAATACCTCGATGGCGAAGCCGGTCGGGCGAAAGTGGATGATGTTCCGAACGCTGCCCGTGAAGCCCTCCATCATCATCTGCCGATCGAGTGCGAACTCAGCGCCGAGCCGCCGGGAGAACTCAACAATGTTGAATGACCCGAACTCGATCACGACGTCGGCATCGTCGGTGGCACGGGGCACACCGTAGAGATTGCTGGAGTAAGCGCCCACGAGCATGTAGCCGACGCCCTCCCGCTCGAGGGCTTCGATCAGCCGGGCGACCGCCTGCTCGCTCGTCATAGGTCGGCGACCGGCGTGAACACGCCGCGATCCTCGCGCTCCCGGAGGACCTGCAACTGCCGGCAAAACTCCGCGTCGATCTCGGCGTCGGACCAGTCGGGATGACCCGATCGAATGCCCGCGATCATGCGGTTCCGTGCGACGTCGAAGAGTCGGGCCCCCGCGGTGAGCTTTAGGCCGGGATCCATGTGCCTGGCCTTGGCGGCCTTGTCGCGAAAGATCGATTGCTGCAAAGCGGATTCATTCGAGCCCATGACGCCCCCAGCCGGACGAGTCGTTCCTCTGTCGAGCATAGGAGCGGTTTTCCATCGACGTCAACGGTGTGCCCTACGCCGGTTCATGAGACCTCCAAAGGGTCTGGATAGGAACGGTCAACGGCACGTCCACGAGTGTGTGACCGGTGGCGAGCGGTCGATGGGTATGGCCAAATGTGCCAGCCACCAAAAACAGTGAATCTGGCACCTTGCCCAGATTTGGTGGCTGGCACCTTTTTACCTGGCACCTTTTTACCGTACACCGGCACGATGTGGTCGTGCCTGAGTCGTGCCGCCGCCTGGGCCTCGTAGAGGAAACGGCTGACGTAGCGGCGATCGAGGGCTGCACGGCTCGGCAGCACTTTCAGGGCGACGACTCGCTGGAGTCGCTCGTCGAACGCCTCGTATACGACCCCCATTCCACCCCGACCGATTTCGCGGACGACGCGGTGGCTGCCGATCCGCTCCGGACATGGCGACGGCGCAGCGACATCGGGTGTTACCCTGTGGAGGCGAAGCAGAGCCTCGAGGCAGGGGCGCAGCCTCTCGGATTCATCTGGATGGCTGGAGAGCACGTCATCGACCGACACGACATCTCCCCGCGGAGCCGCTCCGCGAAGCCATTGACGACGGCAAACAACTCCTCGTCAGTCATTCGGCCCATCTCCTGTAAGCCGCGTCTCCAGCAGTTTCAACGCCCGCATCCACAGCATCCGCAGGGCGCCGGCGGTGCGGCCCATGCTCGACGCCGCATCGTCGAAGGAGAGGCCTTGAAACGTGCGAAGCACAATGATCTCGCGATAGTCTTCGGGCAGGGATGCGATCGCATCGGCTATCCGCAGCTCGTCCTCGCGCCGCATCGCGCACTCGCTCGGCGAATCCATGGGACCGACGACGAAAGACTCCAGGCGGACGACCGAGTGGTCGAGGCTGGCCGCGACGGTATGGAGCGATTGTTCGCGGCGCACGTCTCGCTTGTCGGCCCAGACATGGCGTTCGAGAAAGGCCAACATGTTGTTGCTGAGGATGCGTCTCAACCACGCCTGAAATTGTGGTAGGGTG
>Ga0315903_10006413_pt1 | contig 15020 bp, 10 predicted proteins | sample LakEriMetagenome_7_FD_203524 | JGI IMG/M metagenome (GOLD analysis project Ga0315903, IMG submission 203524) | Freshwater fungal communities from buoy surface, Lake Erie, Ohio, United States - Buoy 2 MA119 | ecosystem: Environmental > Aquatic > Freshwater > Lake | place: USA: Lake Erie, Ohio...
GCCGAATCGGCCGTGAAAGCTCATTTGGCAACGGAGTTGCAGGAAGCCTTTGCAAAGGATGTAAAGCGCAGGCCGAAAGAGGATTACCCCTTCTTCAAGGGCATTGATCCGAAGCAACGGGAAGCGAATTTGCGCCGGGCGATGAAAGAGAGCCGCCGGTACCAATTCGCCTCCGGCACGATGTGCCCCGAATGCAACAGGCCAGAGAATTACATTGAATCGAGCCGAGAAGACGGAAAACCGGTTTGGCATTGCAACGAAGACGCCGGTGGATGCAGCCACACGTGGCCCAAGTTATCGGAAGGAGAGATTGACAGGGAATTCGATACGCCGGTGGCCATGCGCGTTTTCAGCCACGGCGGGCCGATGGACACTGTCATGTCGCCGATGGACTCCATCATGTACCACAAGGCAATTTTGCATGCGGGTTTGATTGCCATCGAACCCACTACGGGGCACATCAAGGCCTGGGTAGGCGGAATCGATTACCGGAGCTTCAAATACGACAACGTAGGCCAAAGCCGCCGCCAAGTCGGCTCGGTGTTCAAGCCGTTCGTTTATGCCGCAGCACTGCAGCGCGGGCTGTCGCGGTGCACAGAGCTCCCGAACCAGAAGATTTGCATTCCGATGGGCAACGGGTACCCCGATTGGTGTCCGGACAACGCGGATTTCCAGTACGGGAACATGGTGACGCTCGAGTACGCACTCGCGAACTCCATGAACACCATTTCCGCTAAGCTTATCAAGGATTACGGGCCTGATGCAGTCATCCAGGTGGCGCGCGATTTGGGTATCGAGAGTGAGATTCCTCGGGCGCCTTCTATCGCACTCGGATCAGCGGAATTGACGCTCAAGGAGATGACTGCTGCATTAGCTGCCCTTGCGAACGAGGGAGTCTATGTAGCACCGCGGTTCATTGTGCGAATTGAGGACAAGTTTGGCAACGCCATCTACACTCCAGATCCGGAAATCCGCCAAGGTATCGACCCGCGAACCGCCGCCGTGGTGGTCGAAATGATGAAAGGAGTGGTCGATGGCGCGGTGAACCCCGAAAGCGGGCGCCGGGGTGGAACGGGCATGCGGCTGCGGGGAGATTGGGCTGAACGTGACTACGACGGCATCCGCATCCCGCTCGCTGGGAAAACAGGGACGACCCAAAACCACACCGACGGCTGGTTCATCGGCATGACTCCAGCACTGGCAACAGGCGTGTGGGTCGGAGCACAAGACCCGGCCGTTCGATTCTCATCGCTCACACTGGGCAGCGGCGCGAACACCGCCCTCCCCATCTTCGGGTACTTTATGCGCGGGGTGCTCGACAACGACGCGATTGACTTCCCGCGGAACGACTTCCGGTATTCGGTGTCGCTCGGCGCAGACTCCGTGGATTGCCGGCGGCTGGTCCGCGCAATCGAGGCAGAGGAGATCATCGTGGACGACGAAGAGCTATTCGAATAACATGGCCATATCGAAGGTAGTTTCGGGTCCAGAGGCCGCCTGCGCCGGGATGCGCGACGGAATGACCCTGATGCTCGGCGGCTTCGGCCTGTGCGGTATCCCGGAGAATTGCATCGCCGAGCTCGAGCGGCTCGGGGTGTCCGGGTTGACGTGCATATCGAACAACGCGGGCGTCGATGGGTTTGGGCTCGGGAAGCTGCTGGCTTCCCGCCAAATCCGCCGCATGATCAGCTCCTACGTCGGCGAAAACGAGGAGTTCGAGCGCCAAATGCTGAGCGGTGAACTGGACGTCGAGCTCATCCCACAGGGCACGCTCGCCGAACGTTGCCGGGCGGGAGGAGCAGGCATCCCGGCCTTTTTCACTCCCGCGGGCTACGGCACCGAAGTCGCCGCCGGAAAGGAAGTCCGCGAGTTTGACGGCAAACCCCACATCCTCGAGCACGCGCTTACTGCGGACTTCGCGTTCGTCAAGGCGTGGAAGGGAGACACGGCGGGGAATTTGGTCTACAAAGGCACTGCGCGCAACTTCAACCCCTTGATGGCTATGGCGGGACGCATCACGGTGGCCGAAGTTGAGGAACTCGTTCCCGCCGGCGCACTCGACCCGAACTCCATCCACACCCCGGGCATCTTCGTGCAACGCATCTTCCAAGGCGCTCACTACGAAAAGCGCATCGAACAGCGCACCGTCCGGCCCGCAACCGCTCCCGACCATGCTGGATAAGAACGGAATCGCGCGCCGCATTGCGCAGGAAGTGCACGACGGCATGTACGTCAACCTCGGCATCGGCATCCCGACGCTGGTGGCGAATTACGTCCCCACGGGCATCGACGTGGAATTCCAGTCCGAAAACGGCATCCTCGGCATGGGGCCGTTTCCCATCGAAGGAACAGAAGACGCCGACCTCATCAACGCTGGAAAGCAGACGATTACGGCCCTGCCGGGTGCGGTCTACTTCGATTCGGCCACGTCGTTCGCGATGATCCGCGGCCGCCACGTGCAGCTCACGGTCTTAGGCGCGATGGAAGTGTCTGAGAACGGGGATATTGCGAATTGGAAGATTCCCGGAAAGATGGTCAAAGGAATGGGCGGAGCCATGGACCTTGTGGCCAGTGCCGAGCGCATCATCGTAGCCATGATGCACACGAACCGCGAAGGCGAATCGAAGTTGCTCCCGGCCTGCACCCTTCCGCTGACAGGGGTGGGGTGCGTGAAACGGGCGGTCACAGAGCTCGCGGTCCTGGACATTCACGGTGGGGCATTCCACCTGCTCGAACGCGCTCCGGGCGTATCGGTGGAGCACATCGTCGCAGCGACCGCGGGCCGGCTGATCGTGCCGGACGTCGTTCCGGAGATGGTGGTGTAACGCCGGACAGACGTTACGCTGGTGCGAGAGCGCCGCGCGCGATGCGTTCGAGGGTTTCTTTTTTGCCGAGGAACTCGGCCAAATCAAACATGGAAGGCCCCCCGCCGACGCCCGTCAGCACGTGGCGAAGCGGCAACATGATTGCCCCCATCCCGACCCCGCGCTCGGCGAGGAATGCGACGAAGTCGGCCTCAAGCACTGGCGCCGTAAAGTCCGCCAAGGCTTCCCACCGCGCGGCGAGCGCCTGAAGGTGGCCGGGTGTTTCCACGGTCCAGCGTTTGGCCCGCGCGTCTGGATCCACAGACGGCGGGCTCCCAAACAACCACGTCGCCTGCCGGATGTCGTGCGCAAACACAATCCGTTCGCGGAGCATCCGATCCAGCAGTGCGCCGCGCTCGCCGAGCGCAAAATCCGCCGGGAAATGCGCTGAAACGGCAGCAATCCAGTCTGCGGAGGACAGCGACCGCATCCACTGTTCGTTGAACCACTGGGCCTTTTCCGGGTTGAACCGGGCCCCGCTGCGCACGACGCGGTCGAGGTCGAACACCTCAGCAGCCTCCTCGAAGCTGTATACCTCCCGGTCATCGCCGGCATTCCAGCCGAGCACGAGCAGCATGTTCAAAAAGGCCTCCGGCAAGTACCCTGCCTCCCGGTACCCGACGGAAGTCGCCCCACTCGCCGGATCCGTCCACGTCAGCGGGAACACGGGGAATCCGCCCACATCGCCATCCCGCTTGCTGAGCTTGCCATTGCCCGAAGGCTTGAGAATCAGAGGCAAATGCGCGAACTCGGGGGCCTCCCAACCGAACGCCTTGTACAGCAACAGGTGCAGCGGGGCGCTGGGCAGCCACTCCTCGCCGCGGATGACGTGGGAGATTCCCATGAGCCGGTCGTCTACTACGTTCGCAAGGTGGTAGGTCGGCAGGCCGTCCGCCTTCATAAGCACCTTGTCGTCAATGACTTCGGTGGAAATGCTCACCTCTCCACGGATGCGGTCGGTGAAGACCACGGCATGTGCTTCTTCGGGCGTCTTGAACCGCACCACCGCGGGTGTGCCTGCGGCCTTCAGGGCCTCAATTTCGTCCGCTCCGAGTGCGCAGCTATTCCGCATTGCTCCCCGTGTCGAGGCGTCGTATTGCCAGGTCATCCCGGCGGCTTCGGCGGTCTTGCGGCGCGCCTCGATTTCTTCCGGGGTATCCCAAGCGAGGTAGGCGTGGCCGGAAGCCAGGAGCCGCTCCACGTGTTCCGCGTAGATGGCGGTCCGCTCCGATTGCCGGTAGGGCCCGCAATCGCCTCCGGCCCCAAATCCTTCGGTGGGAGGGATGCCGCACCAGCGCAGCGCATTCACGATGTAGTCTTCGGCGCCTGGGACGAGCCGGGTTCTGTCGGTATCCTCGATGCGCAAGAGGAAATCGCCGCCGTGCCGGCGGGCAAACAAGGCATTGTACAGGGCGGTCCGCACGCCGCCCATGTGGAGCGGTCCGGTGGGACTCGGGGCGAAGCGAACGCGAACGCGGCGGGATTCCATGGCCTGCGAAGATACGCCTGTGAAGTGCGGGCGTTCGTCGGCAAAACCAGCCGTTGCTGAAACGGTTGGCCTGCGGGTCCCGGCAGACGTTTGTCCCGTTCAAACACACAACCCATGAACAATTTACGCAACCGCGTCCAGCTGATCGGTCGGCTGGGCAAGGACCCCGAGGTGGTCCGATTCGAGGAAGGCAAGGTGAAGGCCAGTTTCCCACTTGCCACGAATGAGGTGTTCCGCAATCCCGACGGGGAGCGCACGGAACGGACGCAGTGGCACGACATCGTGGCGTGGTCTGGTTTGGCCGAGATCGTGGCGGAACACCTGCACAAAGGCGAGGAATGCGTGGTCGAAGGACGGCTGTCCTACCGCACGTTCGAAGATGCCTCCGGCCACACCCGGTATGTGACGGAGGTGGTGATGCAGGAACTTGTGATGCTCGAGCGCAGGGTTTCCGCGCCGGCTGGGGATTGAGGCGACGAAAGCCGGCATGGAGGGGGCGGGGCACGGTTCACCGGAGCTCCGCCCTTGCCTGCGCCGAACATTCCGGATGCGTTCCGGGTTCTATCGCTGTAAATTCGCAGCGAAACCTCAGAATCTATGGCACATCCCGGCGTGTTCGGTTCTTCGTTAGCTCGGAAGTATGCAATGGCCCTAACCGGCCTGTTCCTGTGCCTCTTCCTGGCCGGCCATCTTGCGGGCAACCTCCAGCTCTTCAACACGGGCCCAGATGGGCCTCAGAAGTTCAATGAATACGCGCGCTTCATGACCACCTTCCCGGCGGTCAAGGTGCTCAGCTACCTCACCTATTTGAGTGTGCTGCTCCACATCGTGGACGGTATTTTGCTGACACGCGGAAACCGCAAGGCGCGGCCAGTGCGGTATGCCCGGGAACTGGGAAGCGCGAATTCTGCCTGGAACAGCCGGAACATGGGCGTGCTGGGGACCATCATTTTGGTGTTTCTCGTCACCCACATGCAGAGCTTTTGGTATGTCATGCACTTCGGCGAGGTGCCCGTCATGTACACTGCAGCAGGAGACGAGCTCAAGGACCTCCATTCCGTGGTCCTGGCGTTTTTCAATCCAGCCTTGAATTCGTGGGCTTTGGGGGCCGTTGTGCTGTACGTCGCTGCCCAAGCGGCATTGGCACTGCACCTGCTGCATGGATTCGAGAGCGCGTTCCAGTCGATGGGGGTACGCCATCCGCGGTACACACCGTGGATCAAATCGGCAGGCAAGGTCTTCAGTATCGGAGTCCCCGCTGGCTTTGCAGCACTCCCCATTTTCCTCTACCTCATCCAGCTTTAAGCCATGTTGAACGCACACATTCCGGAAGGGCCGCTGTCGGAGAAGTGGTCGAGCCACAAGAACCATGTTCGGCTGGTGAATCCGGCAAACAAGCGGGGCATCGACATCGTGGTGGTGGGAACTGGTCTCGCAGGCAGTTCGGCCGCGGCTTCTCTCGCGGAGATGGGGTACAATGTGAAGGCATTCTGCTTTCAGGATTCCCCCCGGCGGGCCCACTCGATTGCCGCACAAGGCGGAATCAACGCCGCGAAGAACTACCAGAACGACGGGGACTCTACGTTTCGGCTCTTCTACGACACCATCAAAGGTGGCGATTACCGGAGCCGGGAGGCGAATGTCTACCGTTTGGCGGAGGTGAGTGCCAGCATCATCGACCAATGCGTCGCCCAAGGGGTGCCCTTTGCTCGGGAATACGGCGGATTGCTGGACAACCGGTCTTTCGGTGGCGTGCAGGTTTCCCGCACATTCTATGCGAAAGGCCAAACGGGCCAGCAGCTCCTGCTGGGTGCCTATTCGGCGCTGAGCCGCCAAATCGCAAAAGGCAAAGTGCGGCTCTACAACCGCCACGAGATGCTTGATGTGGTGGTGGTTGATGGCAAATGCCGGGGCATCATCGCCCGTAACCTGGTCACAGGGGCCCTCGAGCGCCACGGCGCGCATGCGGTGATTTTGGCCACCGGTGGGTACGGCAACGTGTTCTTCTTGAGCACAAACGCCATGGGGTCAAACGTGACGGCTGCCTGGAAGGCGCACCGCAAGGGGGCCTACTTCGCGAATCCGTGTTTCACCCAGATCCACCCGACGTGCATTCCGGTTTCGGGTGACCACCAGTCGAAGCTCACGTTGATGTCCGAATCGCTGCGCAACGATGGCCGCATCTGGGTGCCTGCGAAGCTCGAGGATGCGAAAGCCATTCGGGAAGGGCGCAAGCGTGGAGATGATATTCCGGAAGCGGACCGCGATTACTTCCTCGAGCGTCGGTATCCGGCGTTTGGGAATTTGGTGCCCCGTGATGTGGCATCTCGCGCGGCAAAGGAGCGCTGCGATGCGGGATATGGCGTCAATGAAACCGGCGAGGCCGTCTTCCTCGACTACGCGAGTGCCATCGAGCGCTATGGTCGAACAGAAGCACGGATCAAGGGAATGGCGTCGCCGACCGATGCCGAAATACGCGAGCTCGGGCGGGCAGTGGTGAAGGCGAAATACGGCAACCTGTTCGACATGTACATGCAGATTGCCGCAGACAACCCGTACGAAACGCCCATGAAGATTTACCCAGCGGTGCACTACACCATGGGGGGACTTTGGGTGGACTACAATCTGATGACGACCATCCCGGGGTTGTATGCCGCAGGAGAGGCAAACTTTTCGGACCACGGGGCGAATCGGTTGGGAGCCTCTGCGCTCATGCAAGGCCTTGCGGACGGTTACTTTGTGTTGCCGTACACGGTCGGGGAGTATTTGGCGGACGACATCCGGACAGGACCCATCTCCACGCAAACTCCGGAATTCGATGCGGCGGAGATGGCGGCACGCGAGCGCATCCACCGCTTCCTGAACAGTCCCGGCAGAACGCCGGTCGACCAGTTCCACAAAAAACTGGGCAGGATCATGTGGAACGAATGCGGAATGGCCCGCAGCGCGTCCGGCTTGACCCAAGCCATGGCGAACATTCAGGCGTTGCGTGAGGAGTTCTATGCAGAAGTGCGGGTGCCCGGCAAGGAGGACCAATTCAACCCTGAACTCGACAAGGCGGGACGGGTCGCCGACTTCCTCGAGCTGGGCGAACTCATGTGCAAGGACGCCCTTGAGCGCAACGAATCCTGCGGAGGTCACTTCCGCGAGGAATACCAAACACCAGACGGCGAGGCCCTCCGGGACGATGAAGCCTACCGCTACGTCGCTGCCTGGGAATTCACCGGCGAGCCGGGCGATGCCCGTCTGCACAAGGAAGACCTGATTTACGAGAACATCGAGCTGAAGCAGCGCAGCTACAAATAATCCGCAGCCATGAATCTTACGTTGAAAGTTTGGCGCCAAAACGGCCCGGAAGATGCGGGCCGGTTGGAGACCTATCCCATCCAAGGCATCAGCGAGCACATGTCCTTCCTCGAAATGATGGACGTGCTCAACGACCAGCTCATCCGGGAGGGCAAGGATCCTGTGGCCTTCGACCACGACTGCCGCGAAGGCATCTGCGGAATGTGTTCGATGTTCATCAACGGGGAGGCCCACGGCCCGAACCGTGGCGTGACCACTTGCCAGTTGCACATGCGCTCCTTCAATGACGGCGACACAATCTATGTCGAACCGTGGAGGGCAGCAGCTTTTCCGGTAATCAAGGATTTGGCGGTGGACCGCAGCGCGTTCGACCGCGTCATCCAAGCAGGGGGGTACATCTCCGTGAACACCTCCGGCAACACGCTCGATGCAAATGCCATTCCGGTCCCGAAGGCAGATGCAGACGAGGCCTTCAATGCCGCTACCTGCATCGGATGCGGTGCCTGCGTGGCAACGTGCAAGAACGCCTCTGCGATGCTCTTTGTAGCCGCGAAAGTGAGCCAATTCGCCCTCCTTCCGCAGGGACAGCCGGAGCGCAAGGAACGGGTAATGCGCATGGTCGAGCAAATGGACAAAGAGGGATTCGGCAACTGCACGAACACGGGCGCGTGTGCGGTAGAATGTCCGAAGGGCATCGATCTGTCCACCATCGCGCGCATGAATCGGGACTACCTCGCAGCTTCGCTTTCATCGGATTGAGTCCGAGGGTATAGGAAGGTCGGCGGCGATTCTGTACCTTTGCCGGCCCCGACCGGGATATAGCGCAGTCCGGTAGCGCGCTTCGTTCGGGACGAAGAGGCCGCAGGTTCGAATCCTGCTATCCCGACCCACAGAGGCCGAAGCTCGAACCGGGCTTCGGCTTCGTTCATTTCGGACGTATCTTTAAGCCATGAAAGTTTTACTTCTATGGGTCATTTTCGGTTGGGCGGGGATTGCGCCTGCACCGAAGCGCGTTGAGACGACGTTCCGGGTGGAAGGACTGTGCGGCATGTGCGAAGAGCGGATTGAATCTGCCCTGGACCGCAAAGGAGTGGTTCTCGCCGAATGGGATGCGCACAGCCGCATGCTCCGCGTGGTGTACAAGCCCGCCGTGATTACAGAGGCCCAAATCCATGCTACAGTGGCCGAAGCGGGCCACGACACCGAGCAGGTGAAAGCTTCGGATGCCGCCTATGCGGGTCTGCACGGCTGCTGCAAGTACCGCGATAATGCGGGATGCACGAGCGGAGATCATACACATTGAGGCGGAACCCGGCATGAGGAGGTTGCTGCTCGCGGTGCTCCTCGGCGGAGCTGTGACGTGGGCGACTGCCCAAGGGTCCGTAAGGGGGAAGGTGTTTTTCGTGCCTGCGCCCGGGGCACCGGCGGAGCCGTTGCCGGGGGCGTATGTCGTTTGGGTGGGCTCGGAAAAGCTCGCGCCGGCGGTGACGGATGGCTTCGGGTTTTTCAAGATTGCAGCTGCGGAGCGCGGGGACACCCTGCGGTTTTCCAGTGTGGGATACGGCACCGTAGGCTTGGTGTGGGAGGGGCAGGGCTATGTCGAAGCCGTGCTCGAGGCAGGGGTGGCCCTGCAGGCAGCGGAGGTGGAAGCGCGCGGGAGCGGGGCGACCTTGTCCCTGCTGAATCCGCTGCATGTGCAGCAGCTTAGCCGTAAGGAATTGGTAAAGGCGGCATGCTGCAACCTTTCGGAAGCGTTCGAAACGAATGCCTCGGTGGATGCGTCGTTTACGGATGCCGTGACCGGCACCCGCCAAATCCGAATGCTGGGCCTCGACGGCAAGTACACCCAGCTCCTGGTCGACAACCTGCCGGGCCCGCGGGGTTTGGCGACGGTTCAAGGCCTGATGCTCATTCCCGGGGACTGGATCGAAGCCATCTACATCACCAAAGGAGCAGGAAGCGTGAGCGGGGGCCACGAGAGCATGGCCGGCCAAATCAATTTGGCCATGAAAAACCCGATGAATGCCGACCCGCTGCACGTCAATGTGTTTGCGAACGAATCGGGCCGGTTCGAATGGAACCACGTCAGCCGGCACGCTGTCTCCCGGCGCTGGAGCACAGCTATACTGACCCACGCGCTCTACAACGACTGGGCAAACGACCGCAATTCCGACGGGTTCCTCGACACCCCGCTGCAGCGCCACGCCATCGTCCGGAACGAATGGAAGTTCCAGGGAGACCGCGGGATGGAGGGGGAGTATGCGGTGAGTGCCATCCGAACGGATTTGGCCACAGGTGCCGCGGCGGCCTTCCCCGAAGCGGCAGGCGTGTGGACCACTGCACGTGAGCTCCTGAATCGGTCCGGATCCCACTGGTCCGCCGTCTCCGAGATCCGCCGGTTCGAAGCCTCGGCAAAGACGGGCTATGTGCTTCCGGGGACCCCCGGCCGTAGCCTCGGCTCGCAGGTCTCCTTCGTGCGCCACGACAACCGCCAACTCTTCGGCCGCCACCGCTACACCGCCGAAGAAACCTACGGGCGGGCCTATGTGCTGGCCCAGGGCATCTTCGGAACTACGGACCACGCGTGGTCCGCGGGCTTCGGAGGGGTGTACAACGCCTATGCTGAAGTGGTGCAGGATCGGGATTCAGCCGCCGTGCCGCTCTCCCGCACCGAAGTGACTCCCGGGGCGTTCTTCGAGTACACCTGGAACCGGGCGGACCGGTTCTCGCTCGTGGCCGGAATCCGGGCAGACCACCACAACCTCCACGGCTTTTTTGTGTCACCGCGGGTGCACACGCGCTGGAGCATCACAGAGCAGGTGGCGCTGAAGGGGTCCCTCGGCCGGGGTTTCCGGACTCCGCTGCCGTTTGCGGAGTACCCGGGACTGTGGGCGAGCAACCGGACCTGGACCGCATGGGACCCCGTTGCGGGGCGTGCGCTACCGCTGGATCAGCTAGACGTGAGGCCCGAGATTTCGGACAACGCAGGGGTCAGCCTGACGGCCAAATTCCCCCTGAACTTTCGCGACGCTTCCCTCGCGCTCGACGTATTCGGAACGCGCTTCATCCGGAGAACCGTCGTGGACGTCGACTACGATCCCCAGCAGATTCTGGTGTACGCGGTGGAGGGAGCGTCTACCTCGGTCGCCGCCCAGGTGGAGTGGGATTGGGCCTTCCACCGGCGGTGGGACCTGCGGTTAGCTTGGCGCTATGTGGATGCACGGACAGACCGCTGGGGCGATAGCCCGTCGTGGGACCCCTTCATCCCGCGCCACCGGGCGTTCTCGCAGTGGAGCTATGCCAGCAAGCCGACGGCTACAGGAGCCCAGTGGCGGGCAGATTTCACGGCCCAAGTCTATGGCGAGCAGCGCCTTCCGAAAACCACTGCAAACCCCGAGCAATTCCAGCGCCCGGACGTAGCCGACCCGTTCGGGCTGGTCCACGTGCAGGTAACGCGGGCATTCTCCTTCCGCCTCGATGTCTACCTCGGCATCGAGAACCTGACGGATGTCCGCCAAACCCGACCCATCATCGGCGCGACCTACCCCGGCGAAGCCCCCGTCGCTGCAGCGGATTTTGACCGCTATTTCGATGCCAGCCTTGTCTACGGTCCCGTGTTCGGGCGGATGATGTACGGCGGCCTCCGCTGGCGCATTGCCGGCGAGTCCTGAACGGCACTCCGTTCAGCCCGGGAGGCGGCTCCGTTTCCAGTCGGCCGTAGCACTCCGCCCGTTCGGCGCACTGCGTCGCCGCGCCGCTGCCGCCGGAGTGGCAGGAGCCACGGGGCCGCTGTCGTCGAAGCGCGGGTCGGGGATGTAGGCGAGCTTTTCCACCGCCACCGCCTCGACGTGGATGCAGTCGAATTCCTCGCGCACCGTACCTCGGATGCGGTAGATGCCGCGGCCGCGAAACGGGAAAGCGCGCAAGACGGGCGGAAAATGCAGGGTGTCCAGCCAATCGCCTTGGGCATCGATGAAGCAGCCGAAGCACATCCGCTCTCCCGCGACGGTAGCCGTGTCTTTGAGGGCGACCACATAGCCCGTGATGTCGACCGTGGTCCCGATGTGTTCGGCCAAATCCCGCGCCGGCACGCTACACTCCGTCTGGCGCCGCGCCGCATCGGTGAGCAGATGGAAGGGCGGCTCGAGCGGAAAACCGAAGAGTTCGATGTGGTCGAAGGCGTCCTCGAGCATCCCCCCTTCAAGCGGCGGCAGGCTGAAGGGCCGGGACGTCGCGGCAAACAGGGTGGGAGCGCCGCCGCGACCGCGGATGTGCCCGAGCAGCAGGTGGGCCTCCCACAGCAAGTGGTGCTTCGACCGCCCGGTGAAGCGGAAGCCGCCGGCCCGAATCAGGGGCAGCAGCTGGTCCGCCACGACCGGCACACGGCGGACGAAGTCGTCCAGGGACCGGAACGGCCCGTCGGCTTCCCGGCACCGGACGGCCCGGGCCACGGTCGCCGCATCCGCCCCGGCGACGAGGTTGAATCCGAGCACGATGGTCGTGCCGTGGACGGTGGCCTCCCATTCACCGGTGGCGATGCACGGCTCGACCACGGTGGCCCCGACCCGCCGGGCTTCGTGGACATAGAACTCCGTGCGGTAGAAGCCGCCGAAGTTGTTGATGCAGGCCGCCATGTACTCGACGGGGTGGTGGGCCTTGAGGTAGAGGCTTTGGTAGCTCTCGACGGCGTAAGAGGCGGAGTGGCCTTTTGCGAAGGCATAGCCGGCAAAGCTCTCGACCTGGCGCCAAACGTCGGCGACGTCGTCGGGGGTGTGGCCGCGGTCGATGGCGCGGTCGATGAAGGTTTGGCGCGCGCGGGAGAACTCCTCCCGCGAGCGAAACTTGCCGCTCATCCCTCGCCGCAGAACATCCGCTTCCCCGAGGTCGAGCCCGGCAAATTTGTGGGCGACCTTGATGACGTCCTCCTGGTAGACCATCACCCCGTAGGTTTCGGGCATGAGGTCCGCGAGCACCGGATGGGCATCCGCCCGCCGCGCGGGATCGCGGTGGCGCTCGATGTACGCCCGCATCATGCCGCTGCGCGCCACGCCCGGCCGGATGACGGAGCTGGCGGCGACGAGCCCGAGGTAGGTGTCGACCTGCAGCTTGCGCAGGAGCATGCGCATGGCCGGGGACTCGACATAGAAGCAGCCGACGGCCCGCGCCTCCCGGAGCATGCGCTGCACGTCGGGGTCGGCCTTGAACGCGTTGAGGTCGTGGAGGTCGATGGCCGCGGCGCGTTCAGGGTCGCGCTGGGCCACCAGCTCCACCGTGTCGCGGATTTTGCCCAGGCCGCGTTGGCTGAGGATGTCGAACTTGTAGAGCCCCACGTCTTCGGCGACCACCATGTCGAACTGGGTGGTGGGGAAGCCCTTAGGGGGGAGGAAGGTCGCACAGAAGTGGTGCAGGGGGCGGTCCGCGATGAGGATACCGCAGGCGTGCGGCGTCAGGGCGTTCGGGAAGTCGTTCAGTCGGGCGGCATAGCGCACCACGAGCAGCTCGAGGTCGCTCAGCTGGGTCAGGTCCGCGCGCCCGTCGGCCAGGGCGTCGATGTCGTGTTTGGGCAAGCCGAACACCTTCCCTAGCTCCCGGACGACCGCCCGGTGTTGGAACGTGCTGTATGCGCCGACGAGGGCGACGTGCGGAAACCGTTCGAAGATGTAGCGCGTCACATCGTCGCGGTCGGTCCACGAAAAGTCGATGTCGAAGTCGGGCGGATTCGTGCGGTACAGGTTGATGAACCGCTCGAAGTACAGGTCGAGCTCGATGGGGTCGACGTCGGTGATGCGCAAGAGGTAGGCAACCAGCGAATTCGCCCCGCTGCCTCGGCCGACATGGAAGTACCCCTTGCTGCGCGCGTACTGCACGATGTCCCAGTTGATCAGGAAGTAGGCGAGAAAGCCTTGGCTTTCGATGACGTCAAGCTCATGGGCCAAACGCGCCTCGACCTCCGCCCCGTGCCCGTTCGGATAGCGGTAGGCCAGTCCCTCCGCACAGAGGGTCCGGATCAGGCGTCGGTCGTCTTCGGTCGTGGTCGTGTAGGTGTGGGGGTTGTTGTGTTTGCGGCCGTCGATCGGGCGGGGCAGGGCGATGCTGCACCCGGCGAGCAGGCGCTCCGACCGGGCGATCCACTCCGGACGTTCGGCAAACGCCGCCCGGAGTTCGTCCGGCGGCAGGACCCGGTCGCCGGGGTGTCCGGTATCCTCGGGCTGCAGCCGGGCGAGGAGGACATTCTCCCCGATGGCCCGCAGCAGGCGGTGGCAGTTCCAATCGCCCCGGTTGCGGAAGGTCGCCGGGGCATAGGCGATGAGCCGGTCCCACGGCACCCGCCCGCGCCGCGCCGCATCCCCCTCCCACACCCGCAGCTCCCCCAACTCGCCCGGGCGCACCCCGATCCACATGTCCTCCCCGAGCTCCTGCACCTCGCCCACCGCCCAAACCCGCCACGGATACACCACGGCCGCCCTCCGGAACGCAGGCGCCTCCGCCCCGAACGCGCGGTGTGCATGGAGGTGGTCCGTGAGGTGCGCACACAGCTCCGCGTACCCCCCTGCATCCCGAGCCAGCCCGACATACCGTTCCCGCGCGCCGTCGCGGAAGTCGATGCCCAGCACAGGACGAACGCCCTGCCGTTCCGCGGCGGCGACGAAATCCCATCCGGCGGACGTGGCGTTGATGTCGGTCAGGGCCAGTTCGGACACCCCATCCCGTACGGCATCGGCGACGAGTTCCTCGACGGTCATCAGCCCGTAGCGCAGGCTGAACCGGGAGTGGTTGACCAGGCGCATGGGAGGTCAGCCGAAGAGGGGCAGCTGGTCAGAACCCCGAGACTGGGCTCGGTTGCGCGCCCTCCCCTCCCCCATCCCGAACATCTGGAGGTGTTCGTGCAGGATGTAGCGGTGTTCGGGGTGTACGAGTTCACCGGTGGGCCGGAGCAGTTCGGATCCGTTTGCGCGTGGGTCGCGGATGGCCGGATCGATGGGATGGGCGTTCAGGCGCCCGGTGGGGCAAGGGCGCATCAGGGCCGTGACCTCGGCGATGGGCGCTTCCCGATCGATCCACACGCGCTCATCGTCCGGATCGAGCACCACGGGGGACCGGTGGTGGCCGATGGCCTGCAACGTGGGGTTCGCGACCGTGGTGAGCACCGCAAACGAGCGGATGCACTCACCGGTTTCCGGATGGGCCCACTCGTCCCAAATCCCCGCAAGCGCCAGCGGTTGTCCGTCCCGCGGATACACGAGGAACGGCCGGCTGAGCTTGAGGTCTTTCGGCCCTTCGATGAAGGCATCGGCAATCACGATGCACCGCCGGTCGCGGATGGATTGCCGGAACATGGGTTTGCGCAGAATGCCCATCGC
>Ga0315903_10006415_pt1 | contig 15017 bp, 9 predicted proteins | sample LakEriMetagenome_7_FD_203524 | JGI IMG/M metagenome (GOLD analysis project Ga0315903, IMG submission 203524) | Freshwater fungal communities from buoy surface, Lake Erie, Ohio, United States - Buoy 2 MA119 | ecosystem: Environmental > Aquatic > Freshwater > Lake | place: USA: Lake Erie, Ohio...
CATTCCCAGTCCTGCATCGGATATAGTGATGGTTTTTTTCTTCTTATTGACGGTCACCTGAATGGTCAAGTCACCTAGTTCTTGGTTGTACTGGCCCAGAGAGCTCAGCCGCTTGAGCTTTTGGGTAGCATCGATGGCATTGCTGATCAGCTCGCGCAAAAAGATCTCGTGGTCGGAGTACAAGAATTTCTTGATAATGGGAAAGATATTCTCGGTATTAATCGAGATCGTGCCTTTTTCCTTGGTCATGAGAATGGTTTTTAGTTTATTACTAGTCTGCAAGCTCCGTTCCAATGCACAAAATCTTGCCAGATTGACATTTTTAGGGGTCTTTTTGCCCGCCCCCCTGAGAATCCGTCAGCAACCCTTATATTTGCTGCCCCGAAAGGGATCGGGAGGTAGTTCAGCCCGGTAGAATACCTGGTTTGGGACCAGGGGGTCGCAGGTTCGAATCCTGTCCTCCCGACCAATTGAAAAAGCCTCAGGCGAAAGCCCGAGGCTTTTTTGTTACAACTATCTATCTCGCGACACTTATAAAAAACCACCCCGATGAAAAGAATCTTTATTGTACTTCTACTTTGTGCTTGCGGTTGCGGCACGTTTGCTCAGGGAACTGCCACTTTGCGCTTAATCGATAAGGAAGGTTGGACGGCCTATTTACAGGGCACCATGCCCTTAGTTATTAGTGTGCCCCATGGAGGAACCGTAAACCTTAGCGAGATTTCCGATCGCAGTTGCGAGGGTGCGGTAACGGTAACCGATTCGTACACTAAAGAGTTGGCTCTTGAGATGGCCGACTACTTACAAAAATTCAACGGCCAGTCTCCTTATTTGATTATTTGTAACCTCATTAGAAAAGATATCGATCAAAATCGTGATATGCCCGAGGCCACTTGTGGAGACAGTCGTATGGAGGCTCCCTGGGAATCTTTTCATAATCAAATCGACGAGGCCATCAGCGAAGCGATCGCACAATTCGGGTATTGCATCTATATTGATCTGCATGGACATGGCCATCCCGAGCAGCGGCTCGAGTTGGGCTATATGTTATCTGATAAAGAGCTCAAAGAAATTTATCTAACGAGGCAAAGCCCTGCTAAGCAGCATTCACTCAGTAATTACATAAGGGCTTCTAACGGCAAGGTAGAGCTGTACGACCTGCTTTTTGGTCCGCAGGCATTTGGCACGCTAATGGCCAACGAAGGTTTTCCATCTGTGCCTAGTGCGCAAGATCCTTTTCCACAAGAGGGGCAGAAGTTTTTTAACGGAGGATATAATACTAGACGCTATACGGCAAGCGATCGCCCTCAGGTAATTGGCTGGCAAATTGAGTCAAACATGAAAGGCGTAAGAGACAAGACCGGACGTCCGGTATTTGCGGCCGCATTTGCCAAAGTCATCTCGCAATACTTGGCTCAAGTAGCTGCCACAAAAAAATAGGTGGGTATTAGTACTGAGGAAGTTTAACCAGTGTTCTTAATTTTTTGAGAGCCATTGAGAGTTGGTTACGGGCTACTTGGTATTCGATGTGCATGATCTCACAGATCTCGCGGTAGCTGAGGCGTTGATAGTAGCGCAAGAAAATAATTTCTCGCTGGCGCGGAGAAAGTTGGTTTAGTTGTTGAATCAAGGCCTTTACATTGGCATTATCTTGTTCGGATTGAATCATAAAATGTTCATGGCTCATTTCAAAAGGCGTATCCGGTGGGTCTGATTGAGTCAATTGACTTTTTTTTGCCGCTCGAATCAACTTGTATCGAAGTGCTTTGATTAGATAGGCCTGTATTGATAGTAAGGGGGCGGGTTGTCTTTGTTGCCAGATTTCGATAAAAAGGTCTTGCAGCGAGTCATTGATTAGTTCTGTATCCCGGCAAACTTTGATGCCGTACTGAAATAGTATTTGGTAGTACCGCTCAAAAAGAACAGCTAGCGCATTTTTATTGCCCTGGCGGAAGCTGTCCCACAAGATATCGTCACTATGCGCTTGCAATCGGAATTGGTTGGATGGTAAATTTATTGCTTAATTAATGTTACATCTTTAAAGATTTGTACACTTTTTAAAGCCAAGCTTGTCCATGAGAAAGAATTTACTCTTTACTGCCGATGAACTGCTGCTCGACGAGCGCTTTTTGACGTGGGTGGACGGCGTAGTCAACGAAGATGATAATCAGTGGGTTAATTCACTTATTGCGTATTCTCCCGAGCAAGAGGACGAGGTTGCCGAAGCCGTTTCCCTGCATAGGGCCCTTCGCTTGAGGCTACATCCATCGGAGGGGCTTCAGCAACAACAAAAGCGACTACTTCTTCAACTAGATCGTTTAGACAAGCAAGCTGGCCAAAAAAGAATCTCTAAAAGCCTGCTGATCGGGACCCTGTTTGTGGGGTTATTTGCCGGATTACTTTGGTGGAACCAGTCAACGCTAGAGGTGGTTACAGAAAAAATCCGTGCCTCTTCTAGAGACAGCCGTACGCTCTCTGACGGAACACAGATAAAACTGGCCGGTAATAGCACTATCACTTTGGGTCCAGGATTTGACGATGCTCCCCGCAGAGAGGTGTGGATTAAAGGCGAGGTTGAATTTGTAGTTCAAAAGAAAAAAGACAAGAAACCTTTTATCGTACATATGGACCCCTTCGATGTGGTGGTAACGGGTACAGCCTTTCAAGTGACGCATCTCCAACAACGCTCCAGTGTTTTATTGCGAGAGGGGAGTGTCGAGCTCATTTTTAAAGATGGACAGCGTCTTCAAATGTCACCTGGCGACTTTTATGCATATAATCGTCCTGCTATTGCTTCCAAAGAACAGCCCGGGTTGATTCAGCAGGGTCCTGTGCTGGAAAGAAAAATTGTTTTTGAAGATCTAACCATCTCCGATGTTGCCGCTCAGATCGAAAGCCGTTATCCGGTAAAAATTATCATTGGCTCCGCTGATCTGGCTAATCGAAGAATTACCGGAATTCTGCCCAATGATAATTTAGAAGTTTTAATCAATGCCCTGCAAATCGCCACCGAGTCGGTGAGTAGACAACAGGGTTCAACTATCGTTTTTACCCCTCAATAAACAATAAGCTGATATGAGAATCAATTTTTATTTATCCTGCGCATTGTTGTTCACAAGCCTTAGCGGGCAAGCGACTGCGGCTCCTCAATATCCGAGTAAGCCGGTGCAGCAACGGATGTTGGCCAGAACAAGTATGCAGCAGCGAAACGAACCGGATGGTCCGTATGTACAGGTCGTTGAGTTACTCAAGCGACTAAACAAGGAGAAAGGAATTTACTTTCTTCTTGCCGATCCTTCTATTGCACGACTGATGGTTAAAGAGCCCAATACCAATCGCCCCATACAGCAAGTAGTGGAGGAGATGGCCAATGAGGCGGGGTTAGCCTTTAAAAAAGTAGGAGAAAACACGTTTGTGCTGCGCTTTGTCGGTAAATCGGAGTCTGGCACCACTGCGGTAACTGCTCCCACTGACGAACAGTTGATTCGTCTCGAACAATTGGTGGCCGACGTTTTTCCTATTAAAGGGAAAGTATTCAATGCTAAAGATAATACCCCTATCGAAAATGTGAGTGTCAAGATAGTGGGAACCAAAAAGGGAACGGTAACCAAGGCAGACGGTAGTTTTAGTCTAGAGGTAGAGAAGGGTCAGGTACTTGAATTTTCCAGCATCAATTTTATTGCCAGATCGCTAAAGGTCAATGATGCCCGCGACATACAGGTCTTTCTAACCGAATCAGAAAATAACCTGAGCGAAGTAATGGTGCTGGCCTACTCTAATCAAAAGCGTACTACGTTTACGGGTTCTGCTGTAATCGTTAAGAATGCTACTATAGAAAGTGCACCTAATGCTTCGGTGCAGGAAAGTATCCAGGGAAATATTGCCGGGGTACAATCTACTAACGGAAGCGGCCAGCCCGGTTCCGTTCCTAATATACGTGTTCGAGGTATTGGCTCTATCAATGCCAGCGCTACTCCTTTGTATGTCATCGATGGTATTCCGGTAGTCAGTGGAGATATCTCTGGCCTCAACTCCAATACTATCGCCGGCCTCAATGCTAATGATATCCAAACGATGACCGTGCTCAAAGATGCCTCGGCCACATCGCTCTATGGATCGCGTGCTGCTAATGGTGTAGTGCTGATTACGACAAAGAGCGGAAAGCCCGGCAAGACCAAGGTTAACTTTACCGTGCAGCGCGGCTACAATAACAATACCATCCGTGACGAGCAAAAAACACTAACTACCGATCAGTACATCCAGTACTACCGAGAAGGTTGGGTTAATGCGGGTAACCCTGTTACATCATATGATTCGTTATTAAGGGCTAATTCTATTGATCCAACCGTCAACACCGATTGGTTCGACCAGGTATTACGTCAGGGAAAATATTCGCAGTATAACATGAACGTGAGTGGTGGAAATGATAAGTCTACCTACTTTATCTCTGGAAGTTACTACACATCAGAGGCGCCTACCAAAGGGGTTGATTACGACAAAGCCACCTATCGTCTTAACCTGACCTCTCAGGTTACCAAGCGTTGGAGTATAAAAGGGGGCTTTAGCGGTAGTTACCAGCGCTCCAGTAACTTTTTAGGAGGAAGCTTTTTTGCTAATCCTATTCGTGCCATGTATCGTCTGGCGCCTTGGTTGCCAGTTTATAAGTCTGATGGCGTTACCTACGAACTGGGGTACAATGCTGGCTACAATCCCGTAGCTGTTATTGAGACGACAAAAAGAAAGGCTAACACGTATAACATTGGCGCCAATGCGTCCACTACTTTTCAGCTGATGGATGGGCTTACCTACGAAGGTAGTTTTGCACTCGATTTTAACCATGCATTCCGCTCGGTCTTCTACGATCCAAGAGTAGGTAATGCCAACATTGCGGTGGGAGGCTCTATTGAAAATTATACACAAGACATTACCAATTGGGTAGCCACCAACATTGTTCGTTACAAAAAAGATTTTAAAGGTGAACACTCGGTAGAGGCTTTTGCTGGTTACGAAGCGCAAAGTCGTAGCGATGTTGACCTCAACATTATTGTTAATGGAATTGCTCCCGGTACCTCAACAGCCGCCGGTGGATCTAGCCCGGAGTTGACGACTGGTACTGGAACGGCCAATACGCTGGTCAGTAAATTTTTTAATGCCAACTACTCATTAGGTGATCGCTACTTTGTATCGGGTTCGGTGCGCGAGGATGCGTCGTCGCGATTTGCCCGCAATTTTCAGTCGGCTGTCTTTTGGTCGGTGGGTGCAGGATGGAACATTGCTAGCGAATCGTTCTTTAAAGTTGCTGCCATAACTGAGTTAAAGATTCGCGCCAGCTATGGCTACACAGGTAATCAGGGTATTGATAATTTCGAATCACAGGGGCTTTACAGCGCGGGTAGCGATTATAATTTCTCGTCGGGACTCACCCTCTCGCAATTGGCAAATGATAATCTGACCTGGGAAAAAAACATTCCCTTTAATATTGGATTAGATTTTGTAGCTCTTAAGGGGAGATTCTCTGGTTCGTTAGAGTGGTATACGCGTACCAGTAGCGACTTATTGGTGCGGCAAGCCATCCCCAGTACTAATGGTGTGACAGGTATTACCGTTAATAACGGTGCAATGAAGAATACGGGCGTAGAGATAACTTTATCGGCAGTACCGATCTCTCCTGCCAAAGCCCGCGGTTTTAAGTGGGTGACCGATCTGAATGTGACGGCCTATCAAAATGAGATTACTGAAATCGATCCGAATTTTTCTAACAACAGTAATTATTTTAGACGAATCGGACGAGATTACTATCGTCATTTTCAACGCGGGTATGCTGGAGTAAACCCACAGAATGGGGAGGCGCTATGGTATAATTCTACCGATAAGGAGTCTACCACTAACGTTTTTACCACCGCTTTACCTCGTATCGAGTATGGAAGTGCCATTCCTCGTTTCTATGGTGGGTGGACCAATACGTTTACGTATCAAAACTTCAAGCTTAATTTTCAGTTCTTTATCAATTGGGGTAACCAGATCTACGACGAGTATGGTTATCTGCAAAAGACCGATGCTAATCTGGGCTTCTCCGACCAAAGTAACGGACTCAGTCGCTATGAGTTTGGTCGTCGCTGGACAACACCCGGTCAAATTACCGATGTGCCCAAGCCGGTATTTTTGGGAACGCAGTCTTCTGCAGGAAGCTATGAGAGCAGCCGTTTTCTTTACGATGGAAGCTATATCCGTTTACGAGATATCAGTTTGTCGTACACGCTGCCCAAAGCCTGGCTTGCCAAGGCCAAGGTTACCTCGGCTCGTATGTACGTAAGGGGACAAAACTTGTTCACTTATGTGCGTGATAAGCGCTTTAATACAGACCCGGAGGTAAGTATCGATGGGGTCATGTCGCAGCGCCCACCAGTGTTTAACACCTTATTATTCGGAGTTGATTTTACCCTCTAATATCTCATCGCCTAATTGATAAATAAACGTACTATGCGAATCAAAAATTATTTTTTGGCTTTGGTCTCCTCAACAGCTCTGTTGGGCGTATCGTGTAAAAAGAGCTTTACCGATATCCGGCCCCAGCAAAGTGTATTTACATCCGATGTTTTTTCTAGTCTGAGTACGGCTCGGGCCGCTGTTAACGGATTGTATTCTCAAATGCAATCTTACAGTTACTATGGTCGAGATGCCATGGTGATTCCCGAAGTGTTATCGGATAATGCTACCCGTAGTGTGCGTACGGGCAATCGCTATACCGGTATGAATACTATGACACATACGGCCACTGACGCCAACGTTGGGCGTTTTTGGGATCAGCTTTATAGAATAGTCGTGAATTCGAATGCCATCATTGCCAACGAAGAAAAGCTAAAAGGTATCGTAGCTCCTCTCGAACTGCCCGAACTGACCCAGTTGATCGGAGAGGCTTATGCTGTTAGGGCTATGGTGTATTTCGATCTGGCCAAGTTCTTTTCTCGTCCTATCAACTTTACCGCCGACGGATCACATCTCTGCGTGCCGCTGGTGCTCAATCCGGTAACTACGGTTGCCGAGGTTACGTATCCTGCCCGTGCTACCGCTAAGCAGGTCTATGACCAGATCGATAAAGACCTGGCAGCTGCCCTTGAGCGTTTGCCGGCAACGGGCAATGTGATCGTAAACGGTGTTAATAATGCTACTTGGCAGAAGATTCGCTTTAATCGCTTTACTGCACTGGCCTTGCGTACCCGCATTGCAATCTTTAAATCCGATTGGGAAACCGCAGTGACTGCCGCCTCCGAAGTAATCAATTCGGGACGTTATTCGCTCTACAGCTTTACAGGGATGGTGTCCGAGTTCAGAGCGGTAGGCAACACTGAATCTATCTTAGAAGTAGCCAATAACACGAACGATAATCCCGGTACAGATTCATATGCCTACCTCTGCAGTCAACAGGGATATGGCGAAATATTGGGTACTCGCCAATCGATGAATAGCCGCAGTACGGGTACTACGCTTTCTACATTCAGAGCTTTATACGAGTCATATAGTGCTACCGATGTAAGAAGACAGTTTGTGGAATTGGGCAATCGTAATTCATTGGGCGGAGAGGTCAACGTGCCACTGGCGCTCAAGTATGTAAATATTTCGACCTTTCTCGAAAATACCAAGGTTCTACGCTTTGCAGAGATGTATCTGTCTAGGGCCGAGGCATTGGCCAGACAAGCTGCTCTTACCGGCAATCAAGCGGCCTTAACCAGTTCGTTGGCCGATATTAATTTGCTCAGGGCGCGCCGTGATACTGCTACGGGTAGTCGTCCGCTCGTGGTTAGTTTGCTACCAACGCCACCGGTTGGTCAGATTAGCGTTACAGCTTATCTCGATACGATTATGCTAGAGCGCAGAAGAGAGTTTGCTCTCGAGGGACAGCGACTATTCGATCTAAATCGCACGCGTACCAACTTCGTAAAGATCAGTAGCGCAGGTAATGCTGTATCTCGACTTATCGATTATAATGCTACAACCAGTAGTTTTTATAACCGTACTATTTTGCCCTTACCTGTAGGAGAAGTACAGGCCAACACCAATCTGGTTCAAAATCCCGGATTCTAACAGTATACCTACTTTTTGCTATAAACGTGGAATACCAGCATCTATATAAAATTAAAATAACGAAGCGCTTGCTCAGTTCGCTCTCTCGTTTTGACGCAAGACTTTTGGTGCCAGGCAAACTATTGTTTACGGCATTAATCTTTGCAGCATCGGTTGTACAGGCACAATCTCCTGTCACTTCATCTTCTGCCGCTTTATCTGCATCAGCAAATTCTCCGCAACGGCAAACAGGAAAGCAGTCTTACTTGTTCTCATCTGCTACACTGCGAATGCCCGCCCCTATAACCGTTTGGATGTATAGCCCGACGGACAGACCCGATACTTTGCCCTTAGTGATCATGCTACACGGAGCCGAGCGAAATGCGTCTGCTTATCTTGATCAATGGGCACGGGTGGCCGATCTGTATCAATTAGTCGTATTGGCACCTACTTTCGATAAAGACAATTTTAAGGGTAGCGATCGCTACAACTTGGGTAATGTTTGGAACGAAAAAGAAAAGCGTTTTATTCCCGAGCGGGAATGGACCTTCTCTGTTATCGAGCCCATGTTCGATCAGTTCGTAAAAGCGGTCGGCAGTCGCGAGAGTCAATACTATTTATCGGGTCACTCCGCAGGTGCACAATTCGTACATCGGTTTCTCTACTTTGTTCCCGACAATCGAGCGGCCAAAGTTTTTATTGCTAATGCCGGTTGGTATACCTTACCGGATATAGAGAACGACTATCCTTTTGGTGTTAAAAACATACCGCGGATTAAAAGGAGTATAGACTATTTTTTCTCTAAGCCACTGCTGCTTGCCCTTGGAGAAGCCGATACCGATACCACTAGTGCTAATTTTCAAAAAGGAGAGCCCTATAGTTTACAGGGTGCCAACCGCTTTGAGCGAGGAAAAAATTTCTTTCGTACCGTGCAAACAGCTGCTGTGGCGCAAGGAGCTTCTCTTAATTGGACAATGGTCTCACTTCCGGGTGTGGCGCATTCGAATGCAGAAACCGCCAAACAGGCCGGCGCTTTCTTTAGATCCGTTCATTACCCAAATTCAACTTTTAAATAATTTCTAATCTTCATCGTACAACCCACCGCTATGAATCGTTGCATTACTTTATTTAGTTTTTCATTGTTTAGTGTTGCCTCTCTATTGGGCTTTAATACAGCTATCCAGGCACAAACCGTAATCTTCGCTGAGAGTATGGGTGTGCCTTCGGCCACGACCGTAGTTACCACTTATTCTGGATGGCAAAATGCAGGAGCGCTGATCTTCTCGAACGGGGAGCAAGCAGCCTCTGCCGATGTTAGAACTACTAACGCCTCTACCGGTTATACTAATGCTTCGGGGGGCGGAAATGTTTTTTATACTGGTACGTCGGCTACCAACGCGGGTGGTTTCTCTATTGAGGGAATTAATGTAGCTGCATTTAGAAATCTGACTCTCGATTTTGCGTACCGTAAAGAAAGCTCCTCTGCCTTTCCCAATTTTTCGGTTGATTATTGGAACGGTACCGCATGGGTTAATCTGGGCAATACAGCCGCTGCTTTATTTAACGAAGCGGCCAATGCCGCGGTGGGTTGGTATCCTGCCAAAACTATTACTCTTCCTGCTGCTGCACAGATTAACGGATTAAAACTTCGATTTGTACGTAATACTGGAGGTACTGTTACCATCCGTATAGATGATGTGGTCCTCACTGGCACCCCCGCCGTGGTTGGAAGTTGCGGAACGAATGTAACTGTCAGCAGCAGCGTGACTGCTTCTTGCGGACCTACTTCGGTTAATTTGAGTGTGGTGAGTGGCCCGCTAGTGCCTGGAGCCAGTTGGGTTTGGTATAGCGGCAGTTGCGGTGGTACGCGGGTGGGAACCGGTGCTACGCTTGCCGGTGTGCCTGTTAGTGCTACTACCAGCTTTTTTGTTCGCTCAGAGGGAGGCAGCTGTGGCACCACGCGCCCCTGCGAGACTGTAAGGGTAACTGTAACGCCCATTCCGGTTATGAGTGTAGAAGTGTTGGGCGATACCAGTTTGATTCCCGGAAAAACCACTACGCTCATCGCTACGTCCAATCCTGCATCAACTGGTCTTGTTTACACCTGGAGAAAAGACGGAGTAGTAGTTAATGGTGCAACGGGTTCTTCCATTACTGTTGGTATTGATGATCTGGGCACTTACACCGTGAGTGCGCTCACGGCAACAGGATGTTCGGCCACATCCCCTGGCCGTAGAATAACAGCCGCTGCCTCCGAACAGGCTTGGATTAGCCCTAATCCTACCAATGGGCCTTTTAAGGTTCGCTATTACAGCCGCGCCACCGCTTTCAATTTTCAGCGCATCTTATATATTTATGACCAGCAAGGTAGACTAGTCTTTAGTAGAAATTATGCTATAACAGGGCCCTACAGCAGCATGGATGTAGATTTTTCTGGAATGAGTAAGGGAATCTATTATGTATTTATCGGAAAAACCGTGGGTGAGCGAATCGCCGTTGGAAAACTTGTTGTTCAATAATCTGTAGACGATTGTTTTTCAGCGAGAAACGCCGATTACTCATAAAAAAACTACAAAAGAATAGTGATATTGATGATGTGATGCATCCCTATATTTGTGGGTATGCTTCAAAAATCGATCAAACTGCAGCAAGTTCTGATCGCGGACCGGAGTCCTATATTCCGGCTGGGAATGAGTAGCACATTAAAGCAACATTTTAGATCAATACAGGTGCATGAGGCCGGTAATGGCGATACATTGATGCAGCAGTTTCGAACCGTTTCCGTTGACTTGCTCATTATGGACGATCTTTTATTCGAAATGGAGCTTCGCCAGCTAATTAAAAAGCTAAGACTTACTAATCCGGCTACCCGTATTCTTTTCTTCTCTGACCGGGGCGAAGAACATTTTCTTTCCTCCATGCCCAAAGGGGGTATTTATGGTTATATCAATAAAAAAGCTCCATCTGCCCAGTTGATCGAGGCTGTGGAGACCCTGGTGCAGGGGCATCATTATTTTTCTCAAGAACTTTTGATCGAACGCTTGCTCTAAGTTTTCACTCTTCTGTAAAAACGCCGACCCTACACGTATCTTTGTGGGCTCTTATGCCCCGTAAATCTGCTGTTACGCCCCTCGCTACTGCTGCCGATACCGATGCCATTGTGGTAGCTGGAGCACGGGAGCATAATCTAAAGGATCTCGACATCCGGATTCCTAAAAATCAATTGGTGGTTATTACGGGTATTAGCGGTTCCGGTAAATCTTCACTTGCTTTCGATACGCTTTATGCTGAGGGACAGCGTCGCTATATGGAAACATTCGGCGCCTATGCCCGGCAATTTATGGGCGACATGGAAAGACCCGATGTAGATCGCATTACAGGGCTCTCGCCCGTTATTGCTATTGAGCAAAAGACCACTAACAAGAACCCTCGCTCTACGGTTGGCACGGTTACAGAGGTTTATGATTTTTTGCGGTTGCTATATGCCCGCGCCGGTCAGGCTTTTTCGTACGAGACCGGTAAACCAATGGTAAAGTGGAGTGAAGAAGAAATTGTTCAAAATATTTTTTCGACCTGCCTAGAAAAAAAGATCACCATATTGGCCCCTTTGGTGCGTGGCCGAAAGGGACATTATCGCGAGTTATTCGAGGAGTGGCGCAAACGAGGATTTGTAAAAATGCGCGTAGATGGCGAGATACGAGAGATGACGGCGCGCATGCAGTTAGATCGTTATGTAATACACGATATAGAGTTAGTCGTTGACCGGATGCAAGTGAGCGATGATCTTCGACCCCGTCTTAGTGCCAGTGTGCAACAGGCCCTTAAACTCGGTAAGGGGTTATTGTTTGTACTAACTGAGCAAGACCGACTGATTCAATATTCCCGCCAGTTGATGTGCGAAGACACGGGCCTCAGCTACGAGGAGCCTTCCCCCAATGCCTTTTCGTTTAACTCACCGTACGGAGCCTGCCCTATTTGTAAAGGTCTGGGAGTGCAGCACCAGGTGAGTATGGAAAAATTAATGCCAGATGCTACACTGTCGATCAGCGAGGGTGGTATTGCACCGTTGGGTGAAGCGAGAGATGCCTGGGTCTATAAGCAAGCGCAAGAACTGGCCCGTCAACACAAGATATCCCTGCAAAAGCCATTGAACGAACTTTCAAAAGCACAGCTTAACATCCTATTGTATGCGAACAGCGAAGGAAAAGCAGCCGAGATAGATTTTGCAGATGCCAAGTTCGATTCCTCGGCTCCCTTTGAGGGAGTGGTGAATGTATTGCTTCGCTGGTACGCCAGCCCCTACAGCGATTCTATTCGCGAATGGGCCGAAGATTTTATGGAGGTGCGTCCTTGTGAGGCCTGCGAGGGGACTCGGTTAAAAAAAGAAAGTCGTTGGTTTAAGGTCAATGGTCGAAACATTGCCGAATTAAGCCAAATGAACCTCGATAATTTGGCAGCCTGGTTCGATGGCATCGAGTTGATGCTCGATAATAAGCAAAAAGCCATTGCCAAGGATGTTCTCAAAGAGATCAGGGAACGTTTACAGTTCTTACTTAATGTGGGCTTGGGCTATTTGACGCTTAATAGAGGGACGCGCACGCTAAGTGGCGGTGAATCGCAACGAATTCGATTAGCCACGCAGATTGGAAGCCAGTTGCAAGGAATCACTTATATATTGGATGAGCCCTCCATCGGGTTGCATCAAAGAGATAACCAGCGGCTTATTGATGCCCTTAAGCAGCTTCGCGATATCGGTAATAGTATATTGGTGGTCGAGCATGATAAAGACATCATGTTGTCGGCCGATTACCTGATCGACATCGGTCCTAAGGCGGGTATTCATGGAGGAAAAATTGTTGCAGCAGGAACTCCCACACAGGTAAAAAAATTAAAGACCCTCACCGCCGGCTATTTGAATGGACACTATTCGCTGCCGCTACCTACTACGCGAAGAAAAGGCTCTGGTCATTCTATTGTGTTAAGTGGCGCATCTGGTAATAATCTGCAGCAGGTTACGGCCATCTTTCCGCTGGGTACCTTTATTGTCGTAACGGGGGTAAGTGGATCAGGAAAATCTACGCTGATCAACGAAACGCTTTACCCTATTCTATCACAGCATGCCTATGATTCGAGACAACAGCCACTCGTTTATAAATCCGTAAAAGGACTGGAGCATGTCGATAAGGTTATTGAGATCGATCAGGCCCCCATTGGCCGTACACCGCGCAGTAATCCTGCTACCTATTGTGGATTCTTTGCTGATATCCGCACATTATTTGCCTCACTACCCGAAAGCAAGGTGAGAGGATATGGGGCGGGTCGGTTCTCCTTTAATGTAAAGACAGGGCGTTGCGCCGATTGCGAGGGGGGCGGTATGAAAGTGATCGAGATGAATTTTTTGCCCGATGTCTATGTGCACTGCCAAACCTGCAATGGAAAAAGATATAACCGAGAAACGCTCGAAGTGCGCTACAAAGGAAAATCAATAGCTGATGTATTGGAGATGACAGTAGAGGAGGCCATGGAATTTTTTCAACCCGTTCCCTATTTGTATAGAAAGATAAAGGTGTTGTACGAAGTGGGATTGGGTTACATTACTCTTGGGCAATCGGCACTGACCCTTAGCGGAGGTGAGGCGCAGCGAATTAAGCTGTCTACTGAGTTGGCCAAGCGAGATACCGGAAAAACATTTTACATTTTAGATGAGCCTACCACTGGGTTGCATTTCGAAGATATTCGTCAACTAACTGAAGTGCTGAATCGGTTGGTAGAGCGGGGTAATACCGTACTGGTCATCGAGCATCACATGGATATCATTAAGCTGGCCGATCATATTATCGATCTGGGTCCTGAGGGTGGGGACGGAGGTGGAAGAATCTTGTTTGCAGGAACGCCCGAAGAGATGGTACGTGATACCGATACGCATACTGCCCGGTTTTTGGCACCGGAGCTTCGACAATAAAGAGTGTAAGGCTAACTTAGCGATGCCGGGTCATCTCGATATGCTCTATGCCATCTTCGAGGTAGATCTCTCCGGAGGGCACAAACCCAAACGATTCGTAGAAGTCTTGTAAGTAACATTGGGCGCCGATGACGAGGGTAGTGGTTTGAAAAAGCCGTTCGCAATGTTCGATCGATACCTTCATTAGTTCTTTGCCAAGGCCCTTTCTACGGTGAGCGGGTGAGGTGACGACTCTGCCGATAGAGGCAGCTTCGTAAGAGATGCCCGGTGGCACCAGGCGGGTGTATGCCGTCAGTTCGTCATTGAGATATCCCAGTAAATGATAAGAGGGCTGGTCTTTGTTATCGAGATCCTGAAAAGCGCAGGTTTGCTCTACCACGAATACCTCAGCCCGCAGGCGAAGCAAGGCATAGAGTTCATCAGCAGAAAGCTCCTGAAATTTTTTTAACACCCAGCGCATGAACTAAGCAGCACTTGTTTTTTTGAGTTGCGCAATGGTAGCTACTGGATCGGTGGCTTTAAAGACTGTATTGCCGGCGACCAGTACATCAGCACCTGCAGCTACAATAGAGGGGGCATTCTCTAAGGTAACTCCGCCGTCGATCTCTATTAATGCGGTGGAACCGCTGTTGTTGATCATTTCTTTTAGTGCGCGAATTTTGACCAATGTATGGGGAATAAATTGTTGTCCGCCAAATCCGGGATTCACGCTCATAAGACAAACCAAGTCTATCTCGCGAATAATTTCACTGAGTACCTGTACAGGGGTATGAGGATTGAGGGCAATGCCCGCTTTTACGCCAAGGCTTTTTAGTTGCTGAATATTGCGATGTAAATGCGTGCAGGCTTCTGCATGAATGGTAATGATATCTGCGCCCGCCTGCTGAAAGGCTTCTGCATAGCGCTCGGGTTCCTCAATCATCAAATGCACATCGCAGGTCTTGTTAGTGGCCTTTCTAAAAAAATTGATCAGCATCGGTCCAAAGCTGATGTT
>Ga0315903_10006417_pt1 | contig 15016 bp, 19 predicted proteins | sample LakEriMetagenome_7_FD_203524 | JGI IMG/M metagenome (GOLD analysis project Ga0315903, IMG submission 203524) | Freshwater fungal communities from buoy surface, Lake Erie, Ohio, United States - Buoy 2 MA119 | ecosystem: Environmental > Aquatic > Freshwater > Lake | place: USA: Lake Erie, Ohio...
AGTCAGGGTACTTATCACGGTACTCTCTGACCACTGACACTTTAGTCATGCAGTGTTTTTAGAATATAAAGGTAAAGCCAGTTGAAATACTGGCAAACTATATTTTGCTTAATTGAAAGTGCATGCCATCTTTTCGTGTCCAGACACCACCCCAATCAAAGCCATTATCGGTAAAACACTTGACAAAGCCAGCACTCAGTTTGGGCTCTTTACCGAGGCCATTCTCAAAAGCATTAAGGTCGATTGCTATCCCCCAAGAATGTAGGCTCATAGAACTGAGACCCCTTTTCTTACGGATATTGAAACACCCATCCCAGGTCTTTAGCTCGCTTACATGACTAGTATCTATCAAAGCCTTAAAAGCAGCTTCTAAGGGCCCGACAAGGTCTTTATTACAATATACCCTTTTAGGGATAACCCCTATCTCTAAATGTGCTGGCACATCCCACAAAACCATGTGTGGATTGGCTGGATCGGGCTGTCCGTACTTTTTTAAGGCTTGGGCAGAGGTTACCATTTTAAGTGGAATTTGATTAAGGCCATGACGGGTTTACGAATAGCAAACCCAAATACTGCGCATAAGACCAAAATAAGCCAATTTAGTCGGGTCTTAGCCTTGTCCTTATATTCTGCTAACTGAACCGATAAAGCGGCCCTATTAGCCTCTAATTGGCTCACAGATGCCCTCAAAGCCTCTATCTTGGCTACATCCTCAACCCTTTCTACTTTAGTTATGTATTTTGTCTTATATACGACTACGGGTTTATACTTAACTTGGTAAAGGGTATCATTTATTCGGGCTGTGTCAAAGATGTACTCACCAGACAGAAAAGTGTCTATCTGGACCAAAGTGTCTTTAATGTAGGTCGTGTCTTTGACCGGGTATCTCTCAGCGCAAATAGCTGGGAGGCGGCCAGCCTGAGCCAGCCTTGCCTCTGCTTTAGATAGTTGCTTACCCGGATTGCAACCGATGAGCAATAACCCAGCCAACACAAAAACCCGCATTAGTCTTTTTTTAGCATTTGCCCTTGACTATTAGTCAGGACATTCTTTAACAAATAGGACAGACCAGCGGTTAAACCAACGATGGCAGCGGCCTTTAAATCGCTTACCTGGGGCAGTTGGCTAGTCTCTAAGATGGCTACGATGCCAGTCAAGGCAGCACTCAAAAACGCTACCACAAAACCCTTAGTCAGGTCTTGTAAGTCAAGATTCAGAAAGTTACTCATTTGTCTTGCTTTTTAGATAAATTAATAGACAACTCAGTTAGTTGAGTTGATATGTGATCTAGTTTTTTGAAGATAATCTCATCTTTATCTTCTGCTACCTTTAGCCTTTCCTCTATGCGGGCCATTTTTACTTGTGTGTCGTTCCAGACCTTAATTAAGGCTACTGCATAAGTGGCGGCTTGGCCTAGAATGAATATCATCCAACTCTGTGTCATCGTTTACTTTTTTTCGGGATTCAGTTGCTTTTGTGCCTCTTGCGCAATCTTAGCTCTAAGTTGCTCACTAGCTTTGGCTGGAAGCTCACCTAATCCCATGTAGATAAGATTTACCTCCTCTACGGTTAAGGTTAATGTTACGGTCTTAGGCTCTTGGGTTGTAAAAGAAAAAAGACCAATGGCTGCGATTAGAAGTAGTTTTTTCATGTTTATTTGATTAGATTGTCCACAAATTTAAGGGCCATTACTATCAGAATTATGACAATAATGCCAAAAAAGGTTTGCTCAGTCAATTTATTTCTTTTTGGTTAATGATGGAGCAAAGGTAATGTTGTAAGCATTTCCAATCACAAAAAATGGGTAAAGGTTACAAGCGATAGGATTGCTAGGGGCGCACCATGCCGCATACTGCTCGCTAGTCATTGTGTAGTTACCATTTAGTAATTGCTTGCCATCACTAGTCAGTAAAGCCCAAAAGAATGTAGCACTATTCTTTAAGTTATCTGACACTACATAAGCTCCCAAATGGGTTGCATAGGCTGTGTCTGTGATAATTGGCTGGATTGGCTGAATAAAGACCGACTGCATACCCTGAAAGCTAGTGTCAATAACAGGAGCTTGCTGGGCAAAGGTTAGGGTTGTAATGACCCCCAAAAAGAGAGTGAAGATTGCTTTTTTCATTTGATTTTTGATTTTAAGAGTTGAATAATTGATTCGAGTTCTGCTATTTTCTTTTCTAAGTTAGCTACTTTTTCTGATGTTGTAGGAACTACTGGCTTTGTAGGGATTGGACCGTAGTTAGGCACATAGCCATCAGGGCTAGACAGAGGCTCTGGTTCACTTGGGATGGCTAGGGCTAATTTATAGGCAGAACCATTGATTTCCACCTCTACATAGTTATTGGGGTCGTAAGTAACCGAGGATGCCACGACTGATCCTAGCTTCCAAGCCTGTGCCGTACCACCAGAGGGCGCACCAGTCTTTATAGACCCAGTCATTTCAGTATTCCCAGCCTTAGATACTAAAAATTGATTGACCCCACCTACTTGCAACTCCATAAGGTCTGCATTTGCACCCGAAGCGGTGTTTGTGATATTTAATCTCAAAGCGGTTGGGTTGCCAGTGGTATTCCAAGTTCCTGCAAGGCTTACCATTGAAGTTTGGTCGGAGCCAGTCAAAGAGAAGTTAGCGACTTTGATAGCACCTACATTAGCGGCTGATGGTGTAACAGTAAACAGATTATTTACAATAGCTTCTCCAGCTACTTGTAACCCATTTGTTGGGGCAGTAGTAGAGGCTGAGTAACCTATGGCAGCACCTCCATTGACTTGTAAGCCAGAGCCGATGGTGGTGGTGTTTATGCCTAACCCAGTTGAGGAAATTGTAGCAATATTAGAGCCGCCAGCTTGAAAGGTTATAGTTGAGTTTGCTTTTATGGCTCTTAAATGTAAATAATTTTGAGCATTATCCCAGTTAACGCGAGCAACATCAGTTGTGCTTTCTTGGTAAACCAATGATAATGTATTTGAAGAAGAAGTGCCTCTAATTGTAACGCCACCACCATTTGGGGCATTAGTTATGTTTACACCGTATAAATTGTTTATTGTATAACCCGGCATACTTAAATCTCCAGTAAGGGTAGAATTTCCAGTTACAGAATACCCCCCAGTTGTTACGGTTAATGCCCCCTGCACCCTTGCAGTACCATTTACATCAAGACGGAAGCCAGCGTCTGTGGTTGTGTTTATTCCTACATTCCCCGATGAATTTGGTATTAAAACACTTTGCCAGTTTGTTCCATTGTAATAATCTGGGGTATTTTTTGAAGTGTTATATATAGCCAATGCTGTTGCTGGGGAAGTGATGGCATCTCTTTGGGCAGTTGTCATTCGAGGTTGGAGGAAACCTTTAGTTGTGCTTTCAATTTCAAAAACCGCAGATACAGGAATAGTTGAAGTTGATTTCATTATCCCAACAGCACCGTTATCTGTGGTGGTTATCATAATTGGCTCTAATAGAGTATTACTATTAGTTATACATATATTATTTGTATTTCCTAATGTAGATTGACCAAATTTTTTAGTACCACTTCCTGTACTTCTTATGAATAAATCAAATTGAATATGTGCATTTCCATAAATACCAGTTGAACTACTATTTATACCATATATCCCTGAGTTATTAGCGGTAGAAGTCCACATTCTTATTTGTCCACCTGCTGCATTGTTTAAGTGGACTAAATCACTCACGCGGGCTGTGCCGTTCACATCAAGACGGAAGCCTGCGTCTGTGGTGGTATTGATAAGTACATTTCCGTTGTTTTTAATAACAAACTGGTCAGCACTATTTATGAAAACACGAAAATCACCAGTTGTATTATACAAAGTAATATTTCCGCCTGTGTTTCTTGTTCCAAATGTAATGCCACCAGTAGTACCACCCGTAAAAATTCCATTTAACCCACTAACATTTAATCCAAAGGTTGACTGAGTAGTTGTTCCAATATTTATATTGTTTGCAAAATACGATTGACCATTTTGAACATATAACCCCCAATTAGTAGTAGCCGCAGTCGCACTAAAATAACCAGCAATATTCGAAGTAGCCCCTGAACCATCTGCTATACCAACAATGGCATAATTTGTGCCAGTTACAGCGCTGTTTACAGCTCGTAATGATTGGTCATTTGCAGTAGTTGTTACAATACTTGTTTTATAGAGCGGATTATTAGTTCCTATTCCCAATCTACCGTTTGCATTATCCCAAAATAGGTTATTACTTCCCCCAACACTACTAGTCCCAGTAAAGTAGGCCACTTGTCCTGCTGTGCCTGAGCCTCCTACCTTACTATTGAAAGTAGTCCAATCAGCACTTGATAAAGCCCCTCTATTGGTAGCTGAGGCGGTAGGGAGATTAAAGGTGTGGGTGGCCGTTACAGAGGATATGTTAAAATCCGTACCCGAGGTTCCAGTATTCAAATACTGAGCAGGGGCAGTAAGCCCATTTATTGCACCTATACCAGTTGTAAAGGTTGTATGCACCTGGCCAACATAGCCATTTTGTGTGTATAAGGTAACGGTCTTACCATTGGTATTTTGGATATAAAATTGAATAATAATACGATCAGTAACTGCCAAAGTTGTTGTGGGAATAGATACCGACCAAGTGTATAAATCAATAACACTACCGTTAGTAATTTGCTCAATAGCGGATGTGGCTATCGTTGTTATTGTAGAGCCATCCCACTTTTCTACTTGAACATATATCTCGGCATTATTAGAACCTCCGCCTGTTTCACTGAGATAGGCATCAATACTCCAAACCCCAGCAGGGATTTGCAATAATCCTGGCTTATTAGGGTCTGTAATAAAGTTGGCAATATTCCCATTAGTAGCCCTAGTAAAGTTAGCAGCAGCCCCAGTGTTGGCAGTATCGCCCAACTCATACATAGTAAAGCCACCAAAAGTGCCCATCGACACACCCCCATTAAAGTAGTAAATTTTACCACCTCCTCCACCACCCGGAGCCCCACTACTATCATTAAAAGCCCATAAATGGTTACCCCCTCTCACATAAAAGACTGAGTCAGACCCACCTTTTTTATAGACTTGGGTTACATATTTATTTGTGGTATCTAATGGGTTAATACTACCTCTTAGCTTTATCCATTGTGTGCCTGTATATGTATAGACACTTGAGTCTGATGTATTGTAAAATAATCCACCCGAATTGGTAGAGCCACCAGTCCTTAAACTTGGGGTCGTGCCTTTAGGGATGTGAAAGGTAGAGTCAAACATGCCAGCTATCCAGCGGTAGCGGCCATTGATATTTGTATAGTTACTAGGAGCCTGGGCCTTTGCGACCGTACTAAAAATAACTAATAAGACTAAACTAAGGATTCGTGCCATATACTATGTTTATTGATTCGTTTAGGTTAAATGGTATATTTGAGTCAAAGGCTAACTCCCCATAAGCTGGGGCATGCCTTACCTGCCTAGAGGTTATCAAGATATCATCATTACTTTCGATAACATCGTATAAAACCCCCTCTCTGGCCACCATCAGCATCTTGGTATAAGCTATTGAGGCATCATAAATAGATGATAAGCCCTCGGCTGGATGATATGTTTTTTCTAATGTCATTAGTCCTTCCACATTGCCCAGACAGTCTCGCCCGGATTAAAAGGTATATTTGAATCGAATGTAATCCTACCCAATGCACTATTGAATAGCGCAGTCCTATTTGATGGACTTCCCGCGGTTATAGGATCATAAACAGTACCCTCCCGACCTATGGCTAGGATGGTCTTGCCTTGTAATGACTTGCCATAAACTGACAAGCCTTGTATTGCGTTTTGGCCCGCTGTGGTAGTCCAGTAGTCTGAATCGACATCCTCATCAGCCGTTGGGCTAGATGGGCTGACATCCATAGTGAAAGCCCCTGTGCCTATGATGTTGACCGTACATTGTACGAATGACTGCACATCCCCAGAGATAGGTAGGTTCTGTATTAAGGCCTCCCCTTCAATGGTTCTAATATCTCCATCGAGGTTTGTGAACTCAAACTGCCACTCTAAGGTTGACCGCCTCACAGATTCTTGCAACAGATAAAAAGGACTGTATCTATCCCCATCGTTATTTGTTACAAGCACCCCAGAGGCCGAACCAGACCAATCGGTCCGCCTTATGCGCCTTTTTGTAAATAAGCCGTCATTAACTGAGGTCCTATTGATAATTTCATTAGTCAACTCAAAAGAGCATGACTTGGCACAAAATACCGGATAATAATTGCCCGATACCTTTATCGAGGCAATCATATTAGAACCCTTTACTACTTTTCCATCGTTCATTCTTGAATATATTTGAACGAATGGCCATCATAAGTCTTGGGGATGGTAGCATCTACCACCTCAATCATATAAAGACCCCATTCGCAGTTATCGGTATCTTGTTCGTAATGCAGCAGCTTAAAGCCTTTATTTGTCGTGGCTGGGTGTGCATCCTTTTGCCTATACAAATGTAGCAAATCTGGCAAATCTGGTTCGCCATCATAAGTCTTGTCTGTGTCTAATCCATCCACAGTAGCCTCAAAAGCTGTAAAGACTCGGTTATATTGATTCCAGACCGCTTGGTTCTGATGTTGGCCATAAGGTAGCTGATCCTCTTGGGGAGGGCTACCTTGAAACTCTATTGAATCGTAAAAGTTGCCAGATAGCAAATAGTCGTAAGCCTTTATCAAAGCCCCACCAACAGACTCGCTTTGTGTAGGCTCTGCAAAGGTTAAGATGGTCTTATCAGGAATAAGAGAGTATTCTACTGCAACGATGCGATACTTGCCATTATTTAGGCTGGTATTGCTTACCTCAATGTAATCATTAATGTTAAAGAATGGGGTGTAAAAGCCATCTAAATTAACTCCATTGCCAGCGGCAAAAACAGCATTGCCAGAGTATAAAGTATCCCCTAACTCTGTCAAAAGCAAAGCCCCTTTCATTTCAATCCTAGGAGCATCAGACATAAATACCGTTTCCTCTCTGACAGCCATGTTATCGACCGACTGCTCAGAGATATGCTGTTGCCCTTTATATTTAGCATAAGAGCCATTTACCCGAGGGGTTAGGTTTATGCTTAGATTGTTAAAGTAAATAGGGGCAAAAATGTTAAAGTTGACTGCCAAACGAACCCAGATTCGACCATCGGCTGGTACCTCTAGCTCTGAGCTGATGTTTGTATATTTTGGCAGCTCATCATTTGCATCCAAAGCACTATCCAAATTAGTCCTCCACATTTCAGTAAAAGGGTTATCTGCTATTGCAGCAGTCAAAGGCTTTGGCTTGCTGACCCATTGGTTAATAATAGCCGATGGGTTTGTGTTATCATATTGCCATGTATAGTAATTAGTATCTGCCTCAAGCCAGACATGGACCGGGTTAATTGTGTTTATATTGACATCTTGACCAACATCGACAGAGATTTGCAGTCTATCCCCTTTTTGAACATAAAAGGGTGTACTTTTTAAGTAATGAATAAAGTCAGTACCAGTTACATCCTCATGCTCGACTACAAAATATCTCTCTTTCTCGTAGCCGTACTCAAACTCCTTAATCAGCTCCCCTCTGGCTCCTGCTTGTTGGTAAAGGTCCAACCAGACCCCACCTGTGCCATCCCCAGCTCTTGCCAACACCCATCCCTCAGGTCGATAAACCCCAGTGGAGTTGGCAGCAGTAGGATCAGGCGCAGAAACGACCTCACCCCTCTCAAAATCTATATTTTGTACAATCTCGGCTGGATAGTTATAGTCAAAGGTATGCTTGACCGCTTTGTAAGGCCTTTGCAAGCTTAACCTAGCATCATCGTTCATAAAGGCCATGTCATACTCAGCCCCTATATCTTTGACCAGAAAGGGCGCATCATAAGCTATTGGCTCGCCTGTATAGTCAAACTTACAAACCCTTTTAATCGCATAACCAGCTTCGTCTGTTGAACGGATAAACCAGACATTCTTTTGCTGGCTGATATCGCAAAACTCTTTAAGTAGCTTTTCAAGTACTGAGTAGCAGTTCTCTAGCTCACCTATGCTCGTTTCAAAGGTCTGAGCATTTAGGTAAAGCATATTGTAAAAATGGTCTGCTAGCACATCGTATGTAGCCGAGACCTCTAGTAAATTCATTTCCACCCAGATAGGCAATTGCAGCCCGGTCTTTTCTAAGCACCAGCTAATATATTTGATTAACGGATGTGGACCAGTTAAGTATCTGCCCTCATCATCTGATAAAGACAAATCTCTCAAAAAGGCTATGCCATCTGTGGCTATTAGTTCTAAAACATTGGGATCAGGCTGAAAGGTCTGCCCCAAGTCCGATATAGAAAGCCAGCCAGTAAAGACAATCTCTGTCTCTAAGCCGACTGCAATCTCTACTTTATATTGATTATCGCCACCACCAGCAAAGGTCATGGCATTGACATCATCGTTAGTAAAAACTCTTAGTCGGCAGCTCTTACTCTTAATGACGGTAAATTTATCCTCTGAATTGTCAACGGTCTGAAATACGACAGGGGCATCGGCTGTTTCTAGCTCTACCTCTGTCAAGTCATTTTCAGCAGTATTTGTAATCTTTATATAGATAGTCTGCTCATTCGGACTATTATCCGAATAATCTACTTGCGTATTGACAAAACTACCTTTGTAAAAATTAGCCATTTACTCTGAGTTGACTTCTTTGTGTTCTGGCATAAGCCAATAAGATATCTTGACCTCTTAATGTTGTTCCTCCACCTCCACGACCACCTAACATCGAGGCCAATCCTTGACCAAAGCTAGGCAGCTCATCATTAGGTACAATAGTGCCAGCGACATTGGGCACAAATAACTCTGGGCCTCTTTCACCCACTAAGTATGTTTTATTGCCGCTGACTGGTCCACCTTCTGCCCTTGCGCCTCCAAAATTCTTTAGTAATTGCGAGGCAGCTATTGTGGCGATACCTAATCCGATGGCGGCTGTACCGGGTATCAAAATACCACCAGCACCCAATATCTTGTCGATTCCATCCTTGGCAATACCATAAGCTATCAATGCCTTACCTATTGCACTAAGTAGGGAGCTGATTACATTCAATATTCCCTCACCAAAGTTCTCACCCGATAACAGGTTGCCTAAACTTTCACCAATACCCTCTAATCCTTGCTGTAAAGCATTTTGCAAAGCTTGCGATAAGTTACTAGCAAATTCCAAAACAGCTTGATCCGCACCAGTAGCCACCAAATTAGGCTTGATGGGTATTTTTACATCTTTAGGGTCTGTCTGTATATTCTTTATCGCCTTTTGTAAGTCTGGCAATAAACCACCTAAAGGACCAGCTAACTTAGCCTCAAATTCGCTAAGATTGCTAATCCCAGGTATTAAGTTGAAATCAAATTTGACATCAGCAGTCCCACCAGTTGGGGTAGGCAACTCAATGCCAACTTGCTTAGTTACAATCTGAGATAAGATTCTATCCCTTTCTCTTAATTGTGCGGATAGCTGAGTATTTAGGTCAAGTTGTGTTTTTTCCTCTTTGGTTAATAACCTAGCAGCTTGTATTCTGCCATCTAAGCCTCTTTTAAGGCCTAAGTCAATAACCTGAGTAGTGGCACCAGCTTTCTCTAGCTTTAATATTTCGGTAGTAATGTCCTCAAGCTCTTTGGTCAAAATAGCGACCTCTGACCTTGCCACCAAGCTAGCCGTATATTTTTGATAGGCTAAGCTAAGTGCATTTACTAAATTTTCTTCGTTTTTAAGATCGCCAAAATACTGAGGGTTGATAGCTCTGAGCTTTTTAAGTATTCCCTCTTTTTGGCCCCTTGTTGTGTTCTCTGAATTTAGGGCAATAATTAACTTATCAATCTCTACCCTTTCTCTGGCTATGCCCTCAAATATAGCTCTTTGCTCATCAGCTACTTTCTTACTCTGCTCGGCCAATTGCTTTGCAGATTGACTAGAACTAAATAAACGATCCCCAAATGTAATCAGTAAAGATGTAACGGTCGAAACCGCTAGGGCAATACCAGCGGGACCAGCCAACTGGCCTACTAAAGCCTTAAAAGCCCCTCCGGTAGTTCCAGTAGTGGCTTTGAGTTGTTGGAATGATGTAATTAAGGGGTCAATGTTATTGGCTATACCAATAAGACCAAATGGCGCATCTTGCACCACTCGGCTAAAGTTAGTTAAGGTAGATGTGGCTTGTCCTGTAACATTAGGCAATCTACTAAGAGCTTTAGAAGCATTATCCGTACTCCTAGCAGTCTCCTCGGCACCTAATTTGGCCCTATCAAGCTCTTTCTCTAGCTTTTGTAAGGCCGAAATCGCAGATGCCACATCAGCCGCCACCCTTACTTGTAAATCAGCCATTCTGCTTCGTTTTTAGCCTTTTTAGAGCTTCCTTTTCTCTTTTGGCTTTTAGTAGTGTCCTGACCTGCTCTCTGTCTAAATCTGCTTTAGATTCAAGCTGCCAGCTATCCATGACAAACCTAGCCCCATTCCCTTTACCTATCAGAGCCTCGCATATTAAGGCTGTCTGAAACCTCAATAGGATAGACTCTGTCTTTACCTTTTCAATATAGCCCTTTCTTAGCAAAAGGTACTCATCGACCTCTAGACCATAAAACTCCACCGGAAGCAGACCAATCTGGCCAAAGGCTTCCGACCTCATCTCATCCCAAGTTAAGGATTTGCCACTTGGGCTGGGGCTTCCCCCTGGTCTTTAGGTTTATTAGCCTCTACAAACTTATTGATAAGACTAGCGGCATCGGTTTCATCCATTGCACCGACCCAGTCCTGGACCTGCTCAATAGAGATAAACTCCTTAATGCCATTGACCTTGTTATAGCAGTTTAACCCACCATAAACGAGGCCGCAGATAAAATCAAATTGCTTGTCGGGCTTGCTTAGAAGCTCAGACATTAACAGAGGGTCAGAAGATGTAGCCTCGCCGTAGAACTTTGAGAACCACATCTTACCGACATCCAATGTAACCTCTTTACCTCCGATTGTGTGTGTGATTTGTTTCATGTGTTATTAGCTTGCTGGTTCTGTATCAATGTCTCCCTCGATCTCGATAGTCATTGTGAACTTAGCAGTCTGACCGCTAACATTCTGCTGACCAAGAGCTGATATCCATCCGTAGCCACCATGATAGATAGTCTCGGCTGAATCTGTCAAATGCCAGTACTTTTTAGTATTGTTGGCATACAGAGTTTGGAAATCATTGTACGAGGCCTCGTTAGCATCAGGAATAGTGTCAACGACCGCGTTCAAAGTGAAACGGTTGTTCTGAGGTCCTAATACTTTCAAAGTTCCGCAGTTAGTCTCATCGCTAACTACGTTGCGGCTGCCATCGAATGATCCCTCACTCTGGCAAACAGCCGACTTTTTTGCACTGCTCGGGCTGTCTGAGTATTCGATAAACATCACACTGCCGGAGATTGTTGTAGCATCTGCCATTTGTTTTTATTTAATTTTGATTAATAATATGCTCATAACGAAGTAAAAGCCTAAATGTCTTTTCAGAGCCATCGTCTTCATAAAGCTCAGTCTCTGATTGTATGGTGATTTGTGTTATCTGATGGTCTGGTATGGTTATGCCAAAAGAATTAGGACTAAGTATTATCTCATCATAAATCTCTTGAGCTATATCGTAAGCAATCTTACTATTCCCTAATGTAGCGAATTTAGTTAAAATATCCACGACAATAATAGCAGACTGAAAAAATGCAGAGTTATTGAGGTCTGTCTGGGTACTACCCTCTGACCTTATTAGTACATAATTGCCATTCTGAGACAAAGGCACAGCATCCTTATAAACTGGCACAGAGATAACCCCATCGAGGGTCTTGTACCATTCTGTTTTTAGGTCGTATAGTGCGGTCTTAAATGCCACTTAGTACTCTGTTTATTCGTTCTGTTAATGATTTTTGTACAATAGGTATTTGCTTGTAAAAGAAAGGCTTTGGACTAATACCATTCTTTAAAATACTCATTGTGATTGCAAAGGCTATACTCAACCGCTGATCTTTGGTCTGGCGGTTTTTCCGTTTGGTTTTTACGTTGTATGTAACCCCAATCCCTTTGCGCTTTACCCACGAATAGATAGACATTAACATCTCTATCCAATCGCCCTTTTTTTCGCCACCCTTAAACTGAGCAGCATACTCCTCAGTACCCGGATATGGCTTGAACTTTCGTTTAGTTCCAAACTCAATATAAGGAGCATAAGAGGCATTAGCTGAAACTATGTAGCTATAAGGTGTTTCTCTTTGATAGGTTATTGATCGAAGCAATGTGCCTCTATCGCCACCTTGACCAGCTAAATCTCTTTTAGCTAAAGCAACAAACTCCATAGCACTTGCCTCGACCTCAGCTTGCACCTCATCTTTCATGGCCTTACCCACCGTTGACAAACGGTCAGATAATTTATCAAAGCCTATGGTTGCTACTTTAATCAAGCTCAAATATTGCTAATGCAGTTATCTCCCAAAAAAATCGCTTCTCATCTATCCTACGGACACTACCAATTGAATAAGTCTGCCCAAAATACTCAATTCTGTAATCTGGGGTGATATTGTACCCCCTAAAAGGCAGCCTAAAGGTTTTAGTATCTGACATCTCTGTCCGACCATCCGCTTGACTCCTTGACCCACCGCCATCCTCTACCTCAGCCCACATCTTGTAGGTCGTAGCCACCGACTCGGTAGCATCCCCATTCGCATCAATGGTCTGGGTATATTTTAGCAGCTTTATGGGCTTTAGGTTACCTATCATCCTAACCAGTTAACAGTTTTATATCTTGCAGCCAGATTCATAGCCTCTCGGCTCATGCCATCCACATTCTCATCCCCTCTATTGATGTATCTGTAAGCGACCTCTTTGTACATGGCATCCTTTAATCCTTTTGGTAAGGTAACATAACCAGCCTCGTAAAGCATGGTCATATTTTCGTACTTAGGTGTTTTTAAGAGTCTGCCATTCAAAGAGACCTCAAAATCATCTGTGCTAATACTATCCCCCTCGTCATCTTTGACATTGATGATGGTATTAACTGGACCAAAGGGAATCTCAAAGTTACCAGCCAAGTTAGTAAACTCAATTTCCCAAGTTTTGGGGATTAAGCTCAAGCCAGTAAACTCCTCAATCCTTTCTCTTGCCGACCGAATTAAAGTCTCGATTATAGCATCATCATCATCAAAGTCTGATGAGATACTTTCTGAGTTATCAATAAAACCCTCTAATCTGAGGTAGTTCTTTACTTCCTCAACGGTCAGAGGTTCGTTGATACCCGATTCAGCGGTTTGGTCATCCCAGTCAATTAGTAGATTGTATAGCATAGAGATTTATTAAAAAAAGGGGCCAGCCGAAACCGGCCCCACCACATCAAACCACAGCACCTATTTAGAATGATCCGTAGATGATTGCATCTGTTCTCATGATGTTGATGTCTTCAAAACACTCAACACGAGCAGTTACCAGGTTTCTCTGGAAGTTGTCGCTGTCCTCATAAGAAAACTCTACACGCAATCCCTCGGTTTCAACACGCTCAAGGTAGTTAGCATCGATGATAAGGGCTTTGTCGTTAGTAACCCATGAAGCACCAATTACAGGCACCCCAGCGATACGGACATTACCATTGGCATCGATTACGAAACCACCAGGAACTGAGTAGTCAGTTGGCTTAGTCTTAAGCAAGTCAGCCCACTGAGCATAGCTTACGAGAGCAAATGAAGCCTCGAAGTTAGCATCCAGTTGGTTGGCAATCCAGTCAACCAGTTGCTCAGCATCAACAGAGGCAGCAGTAGTTGTAGAACCAGTAGCGGCAGTTGATACAGCAGTAAAGAATGTGCTGTTCTCTTTCTTGTAGAAATCACGCAGCAGCATACGCTGGAGGGTGTTCTGCAAGAAAGGCAATTGGAACATCATCTGCTTTGAGAAACGAGCGAAACCAGCAATGTAGTCAGATACTACTTTTACCTCAGTCAAGTCGTAGTCAATCTGGCTCTTTGCGTTACCCTCAGTCTGGATTCCGATAGAACCCTCAGTACCAGTCTCACGATAGGTAACATAAAGTCCGGTTGGAGATACAGCAGTAGGAATAAGATCACGCATGTTAATCTTCTGAGCAGGCACCAATCCTTGACGCTGATTGTAAGTAGCAACACCATCACCAGACAGGTTGTTACCCAAAGTCATTGTACCGACAGCTTTGAGGTCGATAGTCAGTTTGGCATTCTTGTTCTTTTGAAACTCTTTGATTTCAGCTTGCTTAGCCTCAAAAGCCTCAGCCATTTGCTCAGCAAAAGCATCACCAAAAGATTTAGTCTTGTTATCGACTTTCTTGGCGGCTTTCTCAGCGATCAGTTGATCAAGAGCTGCTTGGTTTTTCTTAGCAGCCTCATCCATTGTTACAACAGCAGCCTTTACCTCGGCTACATCGTTTTTTACATCAGCGATAGCAGCCTCATTGGCAGCTTTCATCTTTTCAACAGACTCGGTAGCTGATTTTACCGCAGTCTCGATGCTTTTCAATTCTTCCATTGTTAGGAATTTAATTTAGTTAATAAATTGTTTAGATTATGCTTCAATCCACTCAAATCTACCTCCGGCTCCTTAGTCTCTGCAACTGCCTCAGCGGGTTGCTCCTCTTTAGGAGTGGTATCTATTGAAATAAGCGATTTAATTGCCTCGTTAATTTGTGCTACTCTGATCTCGATAAACTCGAAAGCATCATCAGAGAAGCGGCCATCTTTCAATGACTTTAAGAGCATGCTCAGCTCTTTGCTAAGTTTAGCGTGGTTGTCAAGGACATCTTGACTAGTCAATGACTTACCCACCTCTAAAGTAGGGGTATTCATGTTGGCACCCCAAAGGACTGCCGAACCCTCAAAAAGTAGAATCTCTTTGATAAGGTTATACTCGCCCTCTTGGCTTTTCTGGTTCTCTTGCTTGATAGTTCTAAAGCCTACTGAGTGCTGGTTAATATGCCCAGACTTGTAGAACTCTAGGACATCATTTCCCCATGTAGTGTTAGGCACATCGGTTATTC
>Ga0315903_10006419_pt1 | contig 15015 bp, 27 predicted proteins | sample LakEriMetagenome_7_FD_203524 | JGI IMG/M metagenome (GOLD analysis project Ga0315903, IMG submission 203524) | Freshwater fungal communities from buoy surface, Lake Erie, Ohio, United States - Buoy 2 MA119 | ecosystem: Environmental > Aquatic > Freshwater > Lake | place: USA: Lake Erie, Ohio...
ATTACAGGGGGATTTGGGTCATCAATTGGGTTTGGTGCTTACAATATTAGTTGTGATTCATATTACTCATCTATTGGTGGTGATTCAAACTGCATTATTAATGGATATCAATCAACAATTATTAATGGATATCAAAATACTATAGATGGTGTTAGTTGTGAGCAGTTTATTGGTGGTGGTTTTAATAATAAAATATGTAATACTAGAGGTTCATTTATTGGTACAGGCTTTTGCAATACAATATGTAGTGGTTATGCGTTCAGTCCTTCATACCCTGTGATAGTTGGAGGGTTTGGTAATAGTATTAGTAGTGTATCTAATTCAATTGACGGTTCATCTATTGTTGGTGGTGTAAATAACAACATTCTTGGTACAGCAGGAAATGCTTGCGAATCTTTTATAGGGGGTGGTTTTTGCAATAGAATATGTGATGTTAATAATTCATCTATTGTTGGTGGTAGTAGTAATACAATTAGATGTAATGGATTTGGTTCATTTATAGGCGGTGGTTATAACAACACAGCTTGTGGTCAAAACTCATTTATAGGTGGTGGTTATGGCAACGTTGCTAGTGCAAGTTATAGCGGTGCATTTGGTTGTAATTTAAATGCAAGTGCTGCTTGTACAATGTATTTTAATAATGTTTGTGTTTGTGGTACATTAAGTAAAGCATCAGGTTCATTCAAAATTCCTCACCCTGACCCTATTAAATCAGAGCAAGGTAAGTTCTTAAAGCACTCATTCGTAGAATCACCAACAGCAGGAGATAACATTTATAGATTTAATGTTACAGCTATAAACTGTAGTGCTTCTATTCAATTACCTGATTACTATAGCTTATTGAATAGTAACGACCAAGTGTTTGTAAATGCTAAAAGCCATTTAGGATATGGATTTGGTGTTGTAAATGAAGCACAAACAGAAATTGATATTACAACAAACTCTGATGGAGAATACAATGTTCTCTTAATTGGAACTAGAAAAGATAAATTAGCTTTAGATGCTTGGAATGGCACAGAAGTTAATGATGTAGAATAATAATTTTAAAACTTAAAAAACAAAAAAAAAAATGGCAACTTTACAAGAATTACAAGCTCAATTAGAAGCTAAACAACAAGAAATCCAACAAGCTAGAGAAGCTAAAATACAGGCTTATCTAGTAGATGTCCAAGCTAAAGAAGAAGCTAGGAAAGCAGCAGAGGCAGCTAAATCTGATGAAGAGAAAGCAGCAGAATTAGTAGCAAAGATTGCAGCATTAGATGCTAGTTTAGTAGAAATTAAAAAGTAATAAAGAAAAAACCAACAAAAACTACATATGAAGGATCTTAAATTTATCTGTGCTCAGCCAGATGACGTCTACTATACGTGGCAAGTTCATCTATGGTTGGAAAGCTTGAAAAAGCTTGGACATTCAGACAAAGCAATTGTTTTAGTGTACACTCCTAGTTTTAGAGAATACAATGGTAAGTGGGAGAAGATAATGGAACTGTATCCAGAAGCACAATTTGCTTTCTACAAGGATACAGGAGATGTTAGTCAATATTTAGGAGTGTACATTCCTATTCTACGTCCATATTGCTTGATGAGATATTTTCAGGACAACCCTGATATGATCACCAAAGCAGTGTTTTACTGTGACTGTGACGTAATCTTCACAGATAAATTTAACGTTGATGAGTTTAAAGATGATGATATAAACTATCTCTCTGATACAAACAGTTATATCAACGCTTCATATTTTGATAGTAAAATAAAAGATGTGCTTCCAGAGAAGCTGGAGGAATACAAGACAAGAGATGTTCTAGCTGAACTTGCAAGTTTAGTAGGCATCAATAGAGAAATAGCTGAAGCTAACAATGAACACTCAGGAGGAGCGCAATATTTCTTAAAGAATGTAGATTCTGATTTCTGGAAGAAGGTGATGAATGATTGTGTTCTGATTCGTGTCTACTTACAGAATATAAATAAAGAGTTCTTCAAAGATGAGAACAAAGGGTTTCAAAGCTGGTGTGCAGATATGTGGGCTGTGCTATGGAACGTTTGGCTTAGAGGACAAGAGACAAAGAACATTCCTGAATTGGAATTCTGTTGGTCTTCAGATCCTATTGAGAAGCTAGAAAGAACAACAATATTACATAATGCAGGTATTACAGGACAACACAATATGGGTTATCCTGCCTTCTACAAAGGAGCCTACCACGCTGGTAAAGATCCTTTTCAAGACACACATTTAGATGTGGTGTTGAATGATGAGAAGTCTAAGAAGTATGCCAATCATTATTATGTAACACAACTATTAGAAATAAAAAACAAATATAATTTAAATTATTAATTATTAATTATGGCCTCAATTAACTCTCGCCCTCTCAAAGCGTATGTGCGCTTTGATGGTACTGGAAGAATCGTTCCAAGCAGCCTAATTCTAAGAAGAAAAATGCCTAAAGTGGGTAAATGGAAAGAGATTCCAGCTTACGAATGTTGTAATCCAACCACTACCACCACTACTACTAGTAGCACAACTAGTACTACAACAACCGCATATCCTGGTTTATATTATAATGCAGATGGTGGTTCTCAAGCAGCTTGTAACGGAGCAGGTTCATATAGCCTACCTCTAACATTTGTTTTAGAAGAAGCTTGTACAGGTGGTGCATTTACATTAGCTGTAGGAACTTGGGCTACTTATGGAGTTCCAGTAAACGGTTCAAGTATTTATGTTAATATTGGCACTGGAAATGTTGTTCAATTAATACCTACTGGTACTATAACATCTACTAATGTTGACTGTATACCTTGTGGATAATAAATAAAAATAAATAAAAATGGCAAATCAAAATAAATTAAAAGCTTACGTACGCTATGATGGTACAGGTAGAGTGATTAGTGGTAGTTTGATCTTACAAAGATTCAAACCTGCTGTAGGTAATTGGGTGGAGATTGATGCTAGTGAATGTTGTAATTACGTTCCTACCACCACCACTACAACCACTGCTACTCCTACTACTACCACAACTACTACTGTTCTTTCTGGATGCTTAGAATATAATGTTGTAGTACCTGATGGTGGAAGTGGAACACTTAGTGGTGTTGATTGTGTTGGAAATCCTTTTGGACCAGTAACTCTTACAGGACCTGTTGATCAAAATTATTGTTTTGAGAGCATAAGTTCAACTGGAGACGTTACTATAACACTAGTAGGACCTTGTAACCCATAATAAAAATCAATATAGAATGGCAAAATCATTATTCCCAGATGAGATGATGAAATCAGGGGAACTAAACTTGGAAACAATAGCTGGGAAGCTTACACATTTCCATGAGCAATTACACTTAACTCATTGGCAGACAAAGAGTTATGCTGAGCATCAAGCTCTAGGAGCATTGTACGATTATGTACAGGATTTCAAAGATGGTGTAATTGAAAAGCTTATGGGATATACAGGTAAACGTCCTGCTCCATACAAGATAGAACCTCTTATAAATTGTACAGGGGATGAATGTGTGTCAAAACTTTTATCTTTTGCATCCTCTTTAAAAAGCTATGCTGAATCAAACAGCTATCACGACATTGCAAATCTAGCAGATGCATTATCTGGAGAAGCTGCAAAAGTGCGTTATCTGTTAACACTTAGTTAAACATGAAAACTAAAGATTTAGTAGATCAATTAATTAAAGACAGGTATACGTATGACGAATTAAATTCTTCATCTGGAGTATATATTTTGACAGTAAACAATAAACATTATATAGGAAGCTGTAAAATATTAAATTGTAAAACGTCAAGAAATGGATTTCATTACAGACTCTATCTTCACATTCATAAATTAATTAATGGTAAGCACCATTCATTAAAGTTACAAAATGCAGTAAATAAACATGGTGTTGATAAACTTGAGTTTGACATTATTCAAACTTGTGACTCATCAATTACTACTGATATAGAGCAGTACTGGTTAAATATAATGAATACATTTAAGGAAGGATATAACAGTTGCCCTACTGCTAGAAGCAATTTTGGATACAAACACAGAGAAGAGTCTAAACAAAAGATGTCTAAATCTAAAACAGGAAGAATTCCCTGGAATAAAGGCTTAACTTGTGAATCTCCTTCATTAGAAACAAGAATCAAATTAAGTAATGCACTGTTAGGAAGAAAAAAAGCACCAATGAGTAGTGAACAAAAATTAAAGATTAGCAATACGTTGAAACAAAGAAATTTACAAAAATTAACCTTGTCTTAATGCAAATTAACAAGAAATTCTTTCCTGAGGTGATGCAAGATAACGAACTTGCTTATTTTGCTCACCTCGAAGGAATTATTGCTTCAGTGGATGAACTCTCTATATTAGAGATAACTAAAAACCCTAACTCCTATCATTTTAGATTGGCTGCCTCTGTGCCCAAGTATAATGACATGTTACTTGAGGAACTATTGAAGTTCCATAACATGTTTCATATTAAGCTAGATCTTAGCAAAAGCATCAAAAGCTCTGCTACTATCACGTTTGAAATAAATTTGGAGAATTCATAATAAATACATATCTTTGTATTTAAAAAAAATTACAACTATGTCAGAAGAAATCAACCAAGTAGACGTGGCTAATGAAGCCCCAAGTTATGACCCTAGTAAGAAATATACATGGTCAATGGAACATAACTTTACCATCTCTGGAGGAGAGTTTGGTGTAATATTAAATGCTTTACGTGCTATTACAAATACCCCAGAAGCACACGCTATCTTCTTAGCAGACAGAGCAGCAGGTGCTGTTGAAGCTGTTCTAGCTAGAGGTGTAGAATCAGGCATTGTTAAAGAAGTTGAAGAATCTCCTAAAGGTACATTATAATGAAAAAGGTAATCAAAAAAGCTCAGTTTGGTTTTCTAGCTAAAGCTGCTGCTAAATCTACTGCTAAAACTGCAGCTAAAGGAGCAGCAAAAAGCACTTTATTAGCTAAGTATATGGGTGCTACTGCAGAAAATACTCTGCAAAAAAAACTCCATAGCATAGGTACAAAAAGAGCTTCTCAAGACGCAGCTATTGTTAGTGGTTCAAAAAAAGTATACCCTAAAACACCTGCTGCAGAAAGAGATGCTATTTATGCAGAAAGAAATGCACAACGTAAAGCTGCAGGATTACCAGAAAAACGTAATGAACTTCCTATAGAACCTAGAGAGAAAAGACCTTTCTCAGAAAGATTTTCAGATGCTAGACAATCCTTTTATAACACAGCTGGCTCAAAGTCAACACAAATTTCTAAAGGTGCTAAGCAATCAAAAAAGGGTATAATAGATAAACAACAAGGTTACCAAAAAAATGGTGGTAAGACTATGATAAAGCGTGCAGATGGTTCTGTTTCACAACGTGGTTTGTGGGATAACTTGAGGAGCAAAGCTGCTAAAAATAAAGCAACTGGTGCTAAGCCTAAGGCTCCTAGTAAAGCCATGTTATCTCAAGAGAAAAAGATCAAAGCTAAAGGAAAATGATAATAGCCATTAGTAATGAAAGTAAACAGAAATACTTCTCTGAGAAACAAAAAGGAGGAGTTATTTACAAGATTACTAATGAGGTTGATGGTAAGTTTTATATAGGAAGTACAAACAACCTGATAAAAAGGTATTACACTCATATAAATCACATTAGAACTGGTAAGAATAGTTGTGTAAAACTAATCAGAGCAGTTAATAAACATGGAGAAGACAACTTTAAGTTTGAAATTGTTTGTGAGTGTCTTACAGAAGAAGTTCTTAAAATTGAACAGGAATATATAGACAACTTAAAGCCACATTATAATGTTGCTAAAGTTGCTGGAAGCAATCTTGGAATAAAAAGAACAGAAGAAGTGAAGCTTAAGAAGTCAGCTATTCAAAAGGAAAACTGGAAAGATGAAGCTTATAGGAATAAACACCTAGAGAACCTATCAAAGAACTGGAAAACTGGGTCCTCTCATAAAATGGCTAAACTTACAGAGGAACAAGTAGTTGATATTAAAAAAGAACTAGCAAACGGTCTTCTTCCTAAACAGGTGGCAGACAAACTTGAACTGAGTTATCACTCTATAAAAGATATTCATAGAGGTAAAACTTGGAAACATATTAAAATCTAAAAAATAATGGCAAAGATTAAAAAAGCTGCTATGGGTAGCATGTCAGGATTGAAAGCTTCTGATAAGCGTGTAGGTCCTGTAGATCCACTAGGTGCTTGGACTAAAGTTCAAGAGAACACATTAGCTAGTGCTAGAATGACACCATCTTTAAAGAAAGATAAAGAACTTGGTGCTACTGCTATGAAAAATGGTGGTAAGATGGGACGTTCTGAAAAGTCTTATGGCTTAGATAAGAAAACACCTGCACATAAAGAAATCAACCCTGGAAGTTTCAGAAAAGCTGCTCTAAAGCGTGAATCTGAACTAATAGAAAAACGCAGTGGTGAGATGGCTCCCAAGTTGAAATCTAAAAAGAAGTAAGATGGGAACAGTAAAGAAAGCAATTAAAGCTGCAAAACAGTACGACCTTCATAAAAAAGAGGCATTAACTAATGCAGCTAAAGCATCAGCAAAACAAGCTGCTAGTGAAATAAGTAAATCTCCTGCTAAAGCTAAAGATGGTAAATGGATTCAGAAAGCTGTTAACCCAGCTCATAAAGGATACTGTACTCCAATGACCAAAGCTACATGCACTCCTAAGCGCAAAGCTTTGGCTAAGACATTCAAAGCAATGGGCAGAGCTCGTAAAGGTAAATAACATGGCTAGAATTCCTAAGACTAAAGTATACAATCCACAGAAAGCAGAAGCTTATGTTGGCAAACGTGTTCTTAGAAATGGGGATACACTTCCAGCCATCAAAGGTGCTATTACACCTGTACCAAATGGCCATCTTATAAAGAAAGATGGTACGTCATTGAAAAATGGTGGTTCTACACCAGCATGGCAACGCAAAGAAGGTAAGTCAGAAGCTGGTGGTCTTAACGCTAAAGGTGTAGCAAGTTATAGACGTGCTAACCCAGGCAGCAAACTTAAGACAGCTGTAACAACTAAACCCTCTAAATTAGATCCTGATAGTAAACCTGCTAAAAGAAGAAAAAGCTTTTGTGCTCGTATGTCAGGTGTAAAAGGACCAATGAAAAAACCTAATGGTAAACCTACAAGAAAAGCACTAGCTTTAAGAAAATGGAACTGCTAAATAAAAAATGCACTAAGTGTAAAATAGAAAAACCTCTAACTAAAGAGTATTTTCCTTTACATAATAAAACTAAATCTGGTTTTGATAGTTGGTGCAAAGAATGTAGATCTTCTTATAGAAGCGAAACAAGAAGAGGACTATATAGATCAATGATTTCTGACAAAGACTTAAAAGAAATCATAGAAACTGTAAAAGAATGTGTAATTTGTGGTTCAGAAGAAGACTTAGTTGTAGATCACTGTCACAAAACAAACACAATAAGAGGAATGCTTTGCAATCATTGTAATAAAGGTCTTGGTCATTTTAGAGATGATCCTAATCTTTTAGAGTTTGCTAGAATATATTTACTAGCTAATAGCAAAGAAGAATCAGACATTCAAGAATATAATAATTATATTGCTTCGTAAATGGAATTGCTAAACATAAACTAAAATAATTAAAATGGCAAAGGTTAAAAAATACCAAAGGGGTGGTTGTCTTTCTACCACTGGATCTGGTACAAGAATAAAGATGTACAAACAAGCTGCTGGAGAAGGCAGTTCTGATCGTATGTATCGCAAAGAAGCAAGACAAGCTGCTCGTGCTGAACGCAAAGAAGCTAGAGTTGAAAAGAGAGCTGCTAAGAATGCTCCTGAAGCTAAATATGGTAAGAAGGTGAAAAAAGCCCAAAGTGGTGCAACAATGGATCCTAGAGTTGCAGAACTGTTGAAGAAAAGAAAAGCTTTAGACAGTACTAAAATGTTCAACAAAGGTGAGATGATGCAAACAATCAATGACATCACTGCAGGTAAAATCAAACCTCGTGTAGACACACCATCTATGCCTCCTAAGCCAGGTCAAGGTCTTAAGAAATATGCTGTAATTGATGGTAAAGATACCACTTACATGAAGAAAGAAGATTTTGAAAGAAGATATGGAAAGAATAAAAATGGTGGTAAAACTAAAAAAGCCAAGTCTGGTGGTTCTTTCCCTGATTTAAATAAAGATGGTAAGATTACACAAGCTGACATCCTTAAAGGACGTGGTGTTATCAAAAATGGTGCTGCCCTTAAGAAACAAGCTGCTAAAGCTATTAATATTAAAAAAATTAAAAAATCTATTAAAAAGAAATAAAATGGCAAAGATAAAAAAAGCACAAGCTGGTACAGCACTAGATTCGTATAAGAAGGCTTCAAAAAAATCAGCTGTTAATGCAAAAGCAGATGCAGCTTATACTAAAAGTTCTTTTAAAACTGCAGATTCATTACGTTCAGCATTTCCTAAAGTAGATCCAAAAGGAGGATTAACCAAGTTCTTAGAGGAAAGAAAAGCCAATAAAGCAAAAGCTGATTCTATTGAAGGTGCTGTTGAGAAACGTATAGGTGTTCCTAGAAAGTTAAACATGTACTCGCAAAAAAATGGCGGTGTAACAAAGAAAGCACAAGCTGGTAAAAAAGTTAAAGGGTTTGGTGATCATACTGATAAGATGGCTAAAGCTTTAGACAAAGCTTCTGTTCTTGGTAAGAACTACATTGCACCTAGTGATTCGACTAAGAAATCAAGACCAATGGGAATGAACTTTGACAAGAAAAGTTTTGATAAAGTACCTTCTTTTGATAAGTTAAATAAAAAAGCTGTTTCTAAAAAGAAGAATGGTGGCACTGTATCTTCACAATTAGGTTCTTACAAAGGTGTAATTGGTAAAAATACTAAAGGTAAAGCTACAAAAGCTGTAGGCTTAGTAAAAGCTAATTATGGTAAGTCTATGGGTAAATGTAAATATGGTTGCTAAAATTAATAAATATGGCTAAATCAATGACATCAGGTAAGGCTAAAGGTTCTGGTAAACCAAGACCTGCTCCTAAAGTGGCTCCTCCTAAACCAATTAATGGTAATTATATGAAGGAAGCTGATACAAAACTTAGATTAAAAAGTAAGATGTGGCCCCTGAAACAAAAGAGATTGTCAAAGTAATTTGCCCTATTCATGAAATAGTAGTTATGGGCAATGAAGGTTGTCCTAAGTGCTTAGAAGAAAGCAATAAGTAAAAAAGAAAGCCTCCTTTTTAAGGGAGGCTTTTTCTATTTAACTATAATTAGAAGTTTATTGTGATGTGTTTGATAGAATTCTTTTGACTCATAGTTTAGTGCTTTTATTTCTTCAATCATTTTATTTTCATCTAGCTGTGCAGCATGTAAATCTTCAATGATGTATATCCCACCTTCTTTTAGATATGGATATAAAGTCTTGAAGCTTGTAACTATATGTTCACCATAGTGAGAACCATCGTCTACAATTATATCAAAATCTCCTCCATAAGTTTTTACACACTCCTCTAGATGTGCAGGATTGTTTTGATCTCCAATATATACAGATACATTTTCTTTTTCAAATTGTTTTGCATCTGGATTAATATCATATCCTATAAGTTCAATATCAGGAAAGTATTCATTCCACATCTTAAGAGATGCTCCAGGGAACCTAGGATCTGCTACACCTATCTCTAACATCTTTACATGTTTTTTAGACAGCTTGTCCAACAGTTCGTGATATAGAACAGTGTAATGATGACCATAGTCCATGGTTCCTTTATCTGTTCCTATTCTATTTGCTATCTCAGTTAATCTGTCCATAATAGTCTTCTTTAAAATGTGGGTTAAGATGGATTGTTCCTGTTGTATCATCTAAGACTTTGTCTGCTTGGGCTAATATTATTTCATTAGGTTGTATGCCCATGCCAGAGATGTGCAATGTACCCATGCCCCATCTATATATCATTGTTGTAGGTATGCCTTCATATATTTTAGCATGGTGTGCAAATGTAATGTCAGCATCTTCATCTCCTGATTTATCAGGCCATGTGATTCTATCCAAGTAACTCTTAGTATAGATGTTTCCATTGTTTATATTGGAACTCATCTTCTGGAACTTATTGTCTACAAAGAAATAATGGTCTTTGCTTCTATAGATTTCATATCCACTGTTTAATACTATTCCCATTGTAGCATCACTGATTGCATTAGGGGCTAATAGATCATCATCATCTAGTCTATAGATGTAATCATTCTTACACTGCTTGTATCCCCACTTAAGTTTAGCTGCTATGGAAGGAAACCTTTCCTTAAGATTAAATATACGTATACTTGGATGATCGTACGTATAATCCACTTCAGGATTGTCGTTTACAATTACCATCTCAGCATCAGGTATAGGGTTTTGTTTAATAAAAGACTCCATAGCTTCTTCAAGCAGGTGATGCCTTTTATATGTTATTGTTAGTACGCTTATCATTTAGGTAGTATTAGTCCATTATTAAAATAGGTTGGTAAAACAATCCAGTCTTTGCAATACATAGAATCCCACTGATGAGGGTACTCAGGACCAAACCATGTTTCAGGAGCTATAACTTTCTTATCAGGATTTTTACAGAGATAGGCAGCCCACCAACTGAATGAGCTATTAGACAGTACAAAGTTTTGACACATTGACAAGATCCAAAGCTGTTCCTCTGGTTTATATCCTTCTAGGAAGAACATGTTAGGCAGCTGTATGTTTTCTTTACACCATTCAATATCATCACTGGCTATTAAAAACATTTCTGTATTAGATATTTGCTCAAGAGCTTTGTATATGTATTCTGGTGTCACTGTAGGATGGTAGTTAGGAGAGTGTAGATAGTCACCTCTACGTACATTAATCAATGTAACAATCTTTTCATTTAGAAAAGGTAATTCATTATTAATCCTTTCTACAAACTCTTCTGGAGGACCAAACAAACGTTTGATCTCTTCACTATAGTTCTCAAAGCAACTTTCACTTTGGTAATAACCAAAATAGTATGTTGGTTTATCATCTGAGGGAACATTCAAATTATAGTTTCTGTTGTCTTTGTAAGAGTCTATAAACTCTAGACCACGAAATATGTTCTGTGAATAATCATTCCCATGATAAATTACATGAGGTCTGTAAACAACAACTTGCTTATTATATTCAAACCCTTTTGCAAGAGCATGAGCTATCATAAACAAGTTGTTGCCCAGCCTACCTCCCAGTAGGGGCATTATGTAGTCTTGACTTAACACACTACCAAATCATTATAACGTCAAATGGAGACACTAACAACACTTGCTCATTCTCTGACAGATCAATTAATGGGGCTTTTGATAACACTCCTGGGTCTACTAATACAACATCTCCTGCTTTCATAGTTGACACTGTATCACCCACTGTATGCACTGTTAACTTAGAAAACTTCTTAAGCATTTCTCTTTGTAATGCTTCTTTAGTGTTCTCGTCTACAATCAGTTTGCTATCTTCATTTTGCGTTGGCATCTCTAAATAGATGCGATTGCCTAATAGTTTCATATTAGTTGTTTAAATTGTTAAATCTTGTAACATCTTCATCAAATAGACTAATCTCTGTTGAATATGTATTACGTTGTCTTTTAATTCCTTTTTGTTTCCCTGTTTTAGGATCAACATCTGGAACATCTTCTGAACGATCATGTACATCATCTAATAAGACTAACACTTTGTTGTCATCAACTTGTACAGATCTAATCACCTTGTTTAGGTTAAAACTGTCTGTGAAGATTTTATCATCTTCTGTCTTTCTTGTGTAAAAGAATAAACTCATGGTTTTATATTTATTTGGTTATCTAACTGGTTTGATAAATATTGCATTTGGTATGCATAAATTTCCTCTGTAGAATCATTCAATGGAACACCTGCCCATTTCATTATACTCACCACAGCATGGAATAGCTCGTGATTGATTACATCTATGTGACTTTTATATGGCATCCATATTATAACAGGTTTGCCATCCTGTGTAGGGAATGTAGTAGCTCTAGAATCAAAGTCTTTAGCTGTCACTGTAGAGTCTAGATTTTCTCTTACATAGTTAACAGCAAATGATGTATCATCTGTAACCAAAACTTTCACATCAATATCAAACATGCTTCCTGGAAGTGTAACCACTTCATATTTAGTAGTTAAATGATCAGGAATTCTACATGATGTATATAACATCACTCCTACAATAATTGTTAATAAGAGTTTAGATTTCATATTTCTTTTTTAATAGTTCACGTCTTTTATTTACTTCCTCATATCTGTACATATCACTCTCTACGTTAGTGTGTTCATCTAGTGTCAAAAGTATGATATTTTCTTCATCTAGTGCAGCTTGAGGATACTTTTCTTTTGGTAAGATGTGATGAAAGAATGTATGCAAAGGTTCCTTGCCTAGATAATCCATGCTCACTTCTGAATAATGCAGCTTCTTCTTCCATATTTGTAAGAAAAACTGTTGCATTTCTGATATATCTCGAATTACCTTCTCTTTTTTAACAGGTTTTGTCAAACTTTGTGCAGCAATTCGTTTTCTAGGTTTGTGCCTGAAGCAATACTCTCCTTCACAATTCTTACCACATGTCTTACACTGCGTCTTCATTTGACACCAGTTGATCCAAATCCCCCTTCACCTCTTTCAGATTCTTCCAAGCTAGGAACAATCTCAAAAGATATAGGTAAGACTTCTTCAAAATAGATTTGTGCCACTCTATCTCCTATACCATATGGAAAGTCTTGATAGTCATCAGCAAATTCTTTCCCTGGTATTGCTGTAAATATAGCCATCCATTCTCCTCTATAATCAGCATCAATGACACCAAAGGAGTTGTTTAGGACCCAATGATATTTAGTGAGGTTGCTACGTGGTACAATAATACCTTTGTAACCTTTGGGTATTTCAGTCTTGAATCCAAGACCCACCTTCACTTTACCATTTTCACTAGTGATGCTGTGAGCATATACATCATATGCACCAGCAGACTCGCTGCCCTTAATGGGCATGCGAGTATCTTCTGTTAGTTTTTGAAATTTAATCTTCAACATGTTCTTCAATTTGTAGTTCAACATTGTTAATTTTGTTAATGATAGCCTCCTTGATTTCCTTTTGGAACTCTTCATTATCTACAATCATTTGCTTGAATTCTTCCAGGTCATACTTAATATCCTTGAATGTAAATGTCTTACCATACTTTCTTCCAAGTTCAAAGTCATTGAGAAGGTCCATCACTTCCTTAATCTTATCAATACCAACACCATACACAATCTCAAATGTAGATAGTCTATAAGGAGGATTTGTTTTGTTCTTGATAGCCTTCACCTTAGTGAGGTTACCATAGTGTACATCACCATCTTTCACAGCTGTCTTACTGACTTCAATTCTTACATCACTGTAAAACTTCAGCGCATGTCCACCCTGTGTGGTGGTAGGATTACCAAACATCATGCCAATCTTTTCTCTGTATTGGCTGATAACAATAACACATACATTATGTTGTGATAGAGCTGATTTCAATTTAGGATAGGCATTACTGTTCAATAATGCTTTCTTACCAATTGAGCTATCACCAACTTCACCATCAATTACCTTCTTAGGAATCAATGATGAATCTGAATCTATAATCACTAGGTCCACCTCTCCAGTGTTAATCATTTCCATAGCAATGTTAAAGCCCTCTTCACCACATGATGGCTGAGCAATTAACATCTCACTAGTATCAACACCAATAGCTTCAAAGTATTTCTTATCAACAGCATGCTCGCCATCAATATAAACAACCTTGCCACCTTTCTTCTGGCATTCAGCTACAGCGTGTCCACAGATTGTAGACTTACCTGAGCCTTCCCATCCCATAAGTTCGTAGAGTTTACCCTTTACAAAACCACCCACACCTAATGTGATGTAGTCAAAGCCAATACTTCCTGTACTAATTACATCATACTGACCATCTGATTTAGAATCTAATGCAAGAACTGTGCCTGCACCATATTGTTTATTAAGCTTTTCTAAAGCTTCTTGGTATTTAGAGACACCACTGTCTGCTGTTTTTACTGCTTTCGCCATAATTGTTAATTTAGTATACAAAATTAATCTTTTTCTCTGATATTTCCATACTTTTTCGCTAAAAAATAAAGCCCCAGAAGTAGAAACTTCCAGGGCTGGACACAATTAACGAAAAACAGAGATGCAAACTTATGTATAATTATGCATACACAAGCAAATTATTTTATCTTTTTTTATCATCTGCTAATATTTTATTGCCTTTGGTTGCTTTTGGCTCATATGGACAATGTCTACAATTGTTGCCACAGCAATAGCCACGCTCTAAATGTTGAAGGGCAGTGAATACTACTCTGCCCTCCTCTAGATAATAATGTAAGTCTTTTATGAATTCTTTCTTTTCCATTATACATTGATTTCACATGCTCCTCCCCCACAGGCTTGGATAGCACCAAAGTCCACTGTATCATCTAGTTCCATCACCTTGGTTAGGTCAATGGCTTTCAATGAGTTGATACGACTGTTGTAATCTTCTTCTGTGATGTCTTCAAAAGGAGCTTGCTTATACGTACCACCAAAATAAGGTAGTACAGATAGTCCATTATAAACTTCTCTATTGTCCCACATCCATTGTCCTACAGCTTGCCATTCATTCAAGAAACCATCATCAGTTTGTGTATATCTACTACCTTTACCATCACTCATGTCAACTGATATATAATTTCTATTATTATCAATAGAAATTGTAGCACTTACATTATGTGTGTTGGCACCATTGATGTGGCCTGATAAGATCCATTGTTGTGAAAACTTCTTAACACGCTCTAATGTATCAATTGCTGTTTCTGTTCTAAATATAGATCCTTCTGGAGCTTGAACAGGAATGCGTACACAAACTGTATCCTTAGGACGTAACACATCATCTTCACATAGTTCAGGATGGTTAATCTCTAGGTACATTGCAATGTCTTCACTCTTGTTAAAGCGCATGGTTCTTAAGTAGTG
>Ga0315903_10006422_pt1 | contig 15013 bp, 21 predicted proteins | sample LakEriMetagenome_7_FD_203524 | JGI IMG/M metagenome (GOLD analysis project Ga0315903, IMG submission 203524) | Freshwater fungal communities from buoy surface, Lake Erie, Ohio, United States - Buoy 2 MA119 | ecosystem: Environmental > Aquatic > Freshwater > Lake | place: USA: Lake Erie, Ohio...
GGCGTGGTTGGTGATGTTGTTAATGTTACACGCCAAGCATTTACAGTTGGAGATTTAACGGCTATCGGTTACGGAAGCGGAAAATACTTTTGCCGTATGGAAGTTGTATCGTCTAATGGTTCAGCCCGTATGTTGCAAAAAATTGAAAATGTTGAAACCTTAGCAAATCAAGCAGTCACAGTTTCTTTTTGGGCTAAAGCAAGTGCAACGACTAGCCTAGACGTTTATTTCCAGCAGTATTTTGGTACAGGTGGAAGCGCGACAGTTACCTCAACAGTTGAAGCCGTAACATTGACAACATCTTGGCAGCGTTTTACTAAAACAATTACTCTTGCTTCAATAGCAGGTAAAACTATCGGTGCAGATAATTATTTAAGCGTAGAGTTGCGCGAGACTACTGCTTCAACAAATGTCAGTTTTGATTTTTTTGGCGTACAGGTTGAAGCAGGTTCAGTTGCTACCGCTTTTCAAACTGCAACAGGAACAATTCAAGGAGAACTAGCCGCTTGTCAGCGTTATTACTGGCGCGCAAGTGGTCAAAGCACACAATACTTTGGAACAGGTTGCACAACCGCAACCACGGCAGCGCAAATCTTTGTACAAAATCCCGTACCAATGAGAGTTGCACCAACTTCAATAGACACTTCAGGATTGAAGGTATTTGATTCAAACATTGCTGCAACTGCGACCGCCGTTATTGGTTGGAACGCACCATTTGGAACACGCGTTGATTGTAGTTTTACTGGCTTGACGGCTAATAGACCTGCATTTTTGTTTACAGATTCAACTGGACATCTAGGATTTAGTGCGGAGTTATGATGACAAACATTGAAATAATTGAAAACTTTGACGGTATTGAACAAGTCGTTATTGATAATGGTGACGGTTCTTTCACTTCAATGTCTAAGGCAACCTACGACGCACAAGAAGCAGCGAAGAATGACCTATCCTGACGGCACAAATGCCAGGTTGATCGAAGTCGCAGCGGCTGAAGTCGGCACAATCGAAGAAGGCGACAACCTGACAAAGTATGGCAAGTTTACAAAAGCCGACGGGTTGCCGTGGTGTGGCAGTTTTGTCAATTGGTGTGCAGCGCAGGCAGGTGTCAAGATTCATTCAGTCGTGGGAACTGCCGTTGGCGCACACAAATTTAAAGAAATTCAACGCTGGTCAAACATGCCGCAATTGGGTTATTTGGCATTTATGGATTTCCCGCACGACGGTGTTGACCGCATTTCACACATTGGAATTGTGGTCGGGCTTATCGATTCGAAAACATGCTTGACGATCGAAGGCAACACCAGCGGGACAGGCGACCAGCGCAACGGCGGAATGGTTATGGTTAAGGTTCGGTCATACGGTGAAGGCAAGGAAATCGTCGGTTTTGGTATTCCAAAGTTTGTGCCCTATAAGGGAGAATTTCCAGCAATTGAAATGCCAAAGTCGGCAGCGAAGCCAACAAAGGAGAAAAAATGGAACAAGCAAAAGCCCTAGCCGCGTCATGGGCGCGTTCATTTATGGCGGCAGCACTTGCCCTATACATGGCGGGCGTGACTGACCCTAAGACCCTTGCAATGGCAGGCGCGGCAGCAGTCGCACCAGTTGTTTTGCGCTGGTTGAATCCAAACGACAAAGCCTTCGGTTCTACGGGGAAGTGAACCGCAGATTCGCAGCGGCTGGGTTGGTTTGGGCACTTGCACTAACCCAGTCCGCTTGCGGGTATCAGGGGTGGACACGTTATGAATGCCAAGAATTCGACAACTGGGGGAAAGCGCATTGCCAAAAACCGCAATGTCTCCCGACTGGAACATGCACTGACGACCTACTTGGAATTGAATCGCAACAAACCAGCCCTCCGCAAAAGCCCTGAAGAAATTCATGCGCAACTGATTTTGATAATTGGTTCAACCCTTGCAGCGGTTTTTCTAATTGTCACCGTCGGCATTACTTATGCCCTAATTTTCGTCACGCAACCAGTCAGCGCGCAAGCACCCAACGACGCAGCCTTTATCGATCTATTAAAAACCCTGGCAATTTTCTTGACTGGTTCATTGGGCGGCGTACTTGCTGGCAACGGACTCAAATCCAAGCCCAAGCCTGGAGACACGCCGACAAACACGCAAGGTTCTTGACGGCGCGCCAATCATGCGTCACCCTGATCTCAGGTGGTAGCAGTTACCGCCTAGAATCGGGAGAATTCAAAATGGTACTTGATCTATTAGACCCGCAAACGTTGGGTCGTTTGGTGCTTGTCGTCATTCTTATGGTCACTTCAGCCGCTGCGGGATACGCAAAAGGCTTCAAAGAAGGCAAGCGCGAAGGCATGGCACGCCGTAAGGCAATGGTTCGCCACATGGCGAATAAGGCGGTCAACTAATGGCGGGCTTCCTGGACAATTACGAAGACGTTGCTGCACGAATCAAACGTTTTTGGGAAACGCACCCAACTGGTCGAATTGAAAACCACATTGTCGAATTCAATGCTGAAAAAGGTTTCATTCTTGTTCAGACCCAAATCTTCAAAGAGTACGAAGACGAAAAGCCTTCAGCGATCGATTACGCATTCGGCAACGTGGCAACCTACAACGTCCAAATGAAAAAATTCTTTTGCGAAGACACGGTCACGTCCAGCATTGGGCGCGCCATTGGTCTATTGCTGGGTACGGATAAGCGTCCAACCCGTCAAGACATGGAAAAGGTCGAAACGATTAGCACAACCCTTGCCAAATCCACGGCTGACGATTACGACCCCTGGACAAAGAAGTTCGGCGACGTGCCTAGTTACAAAACCGCGGGCGAAGCCGAACAATCAGGTATTCCTTCATTGGGTTCATCAATGGACGAAATCGCAAAACAATTGGGTGGTCAATTGGTAGCCGAAGCACCGCAGTGCAGTCATGGTCACCGCATTTGGAAGCAAGCCCATGAAGGCGCACCGAAGAATTGGGGCGGCTATTTTTGCACTGAACGCACGAAAGCAACTCAATGCGCGCCAAATTGGTACGTGCTTGCAAGCGACGGAAAATGGAAGCCCCAGGTATGAGTGATTACGTCGAAATAATTTACCCACAAAGCATGACCGCAAAACTCATGCACAATGGTGAAGTTATAGCCGAATACAAAGTCGCACAATGCGACGGGTGCGCGCTGGTCGTCAAAATCGACGCGTTTGGTTACAAAATTGGGCAGGCAGGCGAAAAACTTGCCTGGTTGTGCGGTGGTTGTCGGTGAAAATGACATTGACGCACGCTGAACAAATGGTCTGCATGCTATCGGCGATCAAATGGGAAACCGATACAGGCAAAACAATGTCCAACCCCCAGCGATACCAAAAAGACCTTTCGACCTATGAATACCTGGTTGAAACGGCTGAAGCAATCGGTAGTGAATGGGTTGTTGCAAAATACTTCGATCTTCCGTTTGACCCATATCAGCAAAAGTTCAAAGGCACGGCTGACGTTGGCAATGCAATTGAAGTGCGTTGGACTAAGTACGTTGCGGGGCAATTGATCGTCCATGAATATGATCGACCTAATGACATTGCCGTGCTGGTCACTGGTCAAGCACCGCACTACTTCATAGCGGGTTGGATACCTATTGCAATGGCACAACGTCCGAAATATCGCCATTCCAAGCAACCAAATTGGTGGGTTACGCAAATCAATCTTCAGCCGATCGAGAATTTGAGGAAATCCAATTATGGACAAAGTGCAATTTGAATGCCGCAAATGCAAGAAGGTGACAGTTCAACTAATTCACAAAATAACGGACAACCTGCCCGAAGGTGTGGAAGTAATTCAATGCACGAAGTGCGAAATCATGGGGGTTGCACAGATAGGGGATTCCAGTGCCAATCTATGAGTTTGAATGCACATTGTGCAAAATCCGTGTTGAGGTGGATAAGTCAATCCATGAGGAACGAAACCCAATATGTTGCGGGCAAAACATGAGTCGGGTCTACTCAACTTTTGGCATTTCCTTCAAAGGCGACGGTTGGGGTCATCAATGATTGTCGTACTTATGGGTGCACCAGGGGCGGGAAAATCAACTTGGGTGCGAAACAATAAAACAGGGTTTGAACACATTTACAACACCGAAGCGGTGCGAATAAACCGTGAATTGGACATTGCAGCATTTATGCAATTGCAAAGGTTCAAAGCGGTCAAAGCAGCCGAAGAAGGCAAACACATCATTGCTGACGGTACTCACACTATTCAAACACACCGTAAATTGTGGCTAAATTTGGCGGAACGTTTAGGCATTGAAACTAAATTGGTCGTGTTCGATACACGGCTTGAAACATGCTTGGAAGTCCAAAAACAACGGGAATTTCCAGCACCGCGCAAAGTTGTCGTCGATCATCATCAGCGCATGCAAATGGCAAAATTGCACATCAAGCGTGAAGGGTGGGATTCAATTGAAGTTATTACACGTTAAAAGTTATCCACAGAAGTTATGCACAGGTGCAAAAAACTTGTGGGACACGCCCAACGCTATGCGTAAGTTATTCAATTACTTGACAGGCACGGTACGATCTAATCGCTTGAAGCGCGCCGCTGAGGCGGATAGCGCGCGAGGGCGAATCGATCTAATGGGCAAGGTTTATGCCATAACGGCAGTGCTTTCAATAACAAGCATTCCAGTAGCACAATCAGCAAACTATTCAATAGATCATTTAAAGTTATATGCACATTCTAGGATTCTTGATTACAAAGAATTTCAATGTTTCAACAGAATCGTGACAAAGGAAAGTCGGTGGTCATACACTGCCCGTAACGGGTCGCATTGGGGACTTGGTCAAATGCGGTCAAAGCATTACGGCACACTTGACCCATTCAGACAGATCGACGCTTCATTGAAATACATAACAAAACGTTATCAAACGCCATGCAACGCGTGGGCATTCCACCAGGAAAGGAACTGGTACTAATGGCAAGCGCACTTAAAGACAATGGTTCAACGCATACATGGCGCAAACTACGTTTGAAGATACTGCACCGCGACGGGTATTCATGCCAGTTGTGTGGGGCTGAAGCCAATCACGTCGATCACATCATTCCAAGACATGCATTTGGTGAAGGTAATGCCGACGTTGAAGACAACCTGCAAACATTGTGCAAAAGTTGCAATTTATCGAAGGGGGGGCGGTTTTTTAATACGCACGCAACACCCCTGACCCTTCCAGGATTTGTTTCCCCCCGAACGGACTCAAATGGGTCAAATAAGCCTTCAAACGCCTCTATAAGCCACGAACATGACTGAGACGATTCCAAATGACCTGAATAGGTCTACTGATTCGACCTGCGACAAGCCCGTTTTGACGGGCATTTCCACGCCTAGAATTCACACGCCGCTGAACGACCTACCTTCACGGGGGGGCGAATTGATCGATTTAGCCAGCAGCCTGAAGATTGATTTAATGGATTGGCAAAAATTTGCCTTGATAAATACCCACAAAATTAAGCCTGACGGTCGCTGGGCTTCACCGATCAATTGCATTGTGGTCGCACGCCAAAATGGAAAGTCATTTTTGCAGCAAATCAGGATTTTGGGCGGTTTATTCCTTTGGGACGAACAATTGCAGATTGGTTCGGCGCACCGCCTGTCAACATCACTAGAACAATTCAGGGCAATGGTTCAAATTATTGACGGCAACGACGACCTGAGAAAACAGGTCAAGAAAATCCGCTGGCAACATGGCGGTGAAGAAATCGAAACCCTTACGGGCAATCGGTTCATTGTGCGTGCGGGTGGTTCGGCTGCACGCGGTGTTTCCCGACCTTCGACCATTCACCTGGACGAATTACGCGAAATGACCGACATTGAAAGTTTTGCGTCCCTGCGTTATACCCTTATGGCGGCAAGCAATCCCCTGGTCATGGCGTACACAAACGCAGGTGACCATTCAAGTGTTGTGCTGAATGATTTTAGAAACCGCGCGCTTGCACGTATTGCTGGGGCAGATGACGAAATCGGTTATTTTGAATGGTCAGCACCGACCGACGAAATCAGTGTGGAAAACGCCCGTTATTCCAACCCAGCAATGGGGATAACCATTCACCCTGACAATATCAAATCGGTTTTGAACGACCCTGCCGACGTTGTCATGACTGAAGTGTTGTGCCGCTGGGTTGTTGCCATTTCGTCAGCCGTGGACGCTGCCAGTTGGGGCAATTGTGTAGACAAAACTTCAGACCTTGACCCTGAAAAATTGACCTGGCTTGCGATTGATCTATCACCTGACAGAAAACACGCAAGTTTGGTCGGCGCGCAAAAACTAGGCGACGAAACCTTCGTTGTGAAATTACTTCACACCTGGTCAAACGAATTGCAATTGGACGACAAAGCAATTGCCAATGACCTGGCAGATTATGCCCGCAGGTACTCAACCGAATACGTTTTGTATAGCAGAAAAACCAGCGCAGCCGTTGCCGCCCGCCTTGCACCTGCTGGCATTCCCGTTTTCGATATGGACGGCTTTTATCCGCAGGCGTGCGACGAAATGTTAAGTGCAATCAATTCAGGGCGCTTGAAACACCGTGGGCAATCCCAATTGACGGAAGAAATGCTTTCAGCGGTTCAATTACGACGCGGTGACGGCGGCTGGGTCATTGGCAGGCGGGCAAGTCAGGCAGTTGTTTGCGGTGCAGTGGCAACCGCGCTGGTGACACATTTTGCGACACGCCCAGAGAATGATCTTGACATCATGGTGGGTTGAACGTATAAGCCTGCAACAATTCGGGCATGGGATTTTTCGATCTATTCACGCCGAAGGTTGACGCTGCCGTTCCAGTCGAAGCCGCCAACGTGGACGCTGCCGCTATCGCGCCGTACTATTCCGAAGTTGGGAATTTATTCTTATTCGGCGGCGTGATAACGGCTTCGCGTGCTGAAGCAATGAGTGTGCCAACATGCGCACGCGCGTTGGGAATCATTCAAACAATTGCGTCGCTTCCAATGCACACACGCAACGAAGCAACTGGTGAAAAGGTTTCACAACCACGCGTCATCAATCAGCCCGACCCAAGAATTCCAGGTGCAACGTTTTGGTCATGGATTATTTCAGATTTGTTTTTCTTTCCTTCGGCGTATGCATATGTTATGGACAGGTATGCAGATACAGGAAAAATTCGCGCAATGGAACGCGTTGCACCTGAACGCGTAACAATTCAAACTAACGGCATGGGATACGAAATTGTTTCGTACCAAATCGATGGTGCTTACGTTGACCCTGCAAATCTAGTTGTTTTCCAGGGTACGCAAGAAGGTTTATTAAGTCGTGCAGGTCGTACAATAAAGGCGGCTGCTGCACTTGAACGCGCTGCAATGAATTTTGCAGTCGAACCAATTCCGCAAATGGTTTTGAAATCAAATGGCACATCATTGCCAGCCGACCGCGTTTCAAAATTACTTAGTGCATGGCGCACGGCACGCGCAAACAAATCGACGGCGTTTTTGAATGCTGACGTAACACTTGAAACACTGGGATATGACCCAAAGAATTTGCAATTGAATGAAGCACGCAATTACGTTGCACTTGAACTTTCACGTGCGTGCGGTTTGCCTGCATACTTTACCGATTCGCAACAGTCCAGTTTTACTTATTCAAACGCCTTAGACAAAAGGCGTGACCTGGTCGATTTTGCATTTAGAAATTTCATGTCGATCATTGAACAAAGGTTGAGTTTTGCGGATTTCACACCAGCAGGCAATCGCGTTTCATTTGACCTTGACGATTTCTTGCGCGGTAACCCTTACGAACGCGCGCAGGTTTATGAAATCTTAAATCGTATCGGCGCAATGTCGATCGAGGAAATACGCGAGGAAGAAGACATGCTGCTATGAAAAAAGTCATAACACCAATGCAAATCACGGCGGCAGATTCAAACAGTCGCACAATCTCCGGGCGCATTGTGACGTTCGAAGAAACTGGTAACGCGTCAATTGGCAAAGTTCAATTCGCTGCTGGTTCAATCGAACCGACTGCGGTTTTGCTTAACCTTGAACACGATCGTACGCGCCGAATTGGTAAAACACTTTCAATTGAATCAAGTGATAAGGGAATTGACGCGACTTTCAAAATCGCTGAGACAACCGCAGGCAATGACGCATTAATCGAAGCGCAAGAAGGTTTGCGTGACGGATTTAGCGTTGAAGTTTCATTTGATGAATACGAAACACTTAAAGACGGCACGGTTCGCATTCTTATGGGTGAATTGACAGGCGTTGCACTAACCAGCGAACCCGCAATTCGATCTGCACGCGTTGAGTCAGTAGCCGCAACGGAAGAAGAAATTTCAGATTCGACAATCGAACCTGAAGCACCAAAACCAACAGAAGGAGAAGACGAAGTGGAAGACACCGTCAAAGACGCTGCAACCGCCGAAACGGTTGAAGCCGCCCAGTCAATCACCGCAACTGCAAACGCAGTTGGTGGTTGGAAAGCAACACCACGCATTGAAATCACTGCTGCGAAGTACCTTGAGAATAAGGTTCTTGCTGCAACAGGTGATGAAACTGCACGCCAATACGTTCTTGCAGCAGACAATACAACAGACAACGCAGGACTTGTTCCTACGCGTCAATTGGCTGAAGTAATCAACGGACTAGGCACAACAATCCGCCCAAGCATTGACGCAATCTCTCGCGGTACATTGCCTGACGCTGGAATGACTTTTGAAATTCCTAAGATTACTGCAATGCCAACGGTTGCAATTGCTGCCGAAGATGCAATTTTTTCAGATACAGACCAAAATTCTGCGTTTTTAAGCGTGGACGTTAAAAAATTTGCGGGGCAGCAAAAATTCTCCATTGAGTTGCTTACCAGAACTTCGCCATTATTTTATGATGAACTTCTCAGAAATATGGTTGCAGCCATGGCGAAGGCGCAAGACGCTTACGCAAACGCGCAATTGGTTGCAGGCGCAACCGCTGACGCAACAGGAATTGCAACATACCCAACAGCAGCAGAATTGCTTGGTGTTGTAGCACGTGGTTCAGCAAGCGTTTACGCTGCAACCGCAGGTCTTGCAAATCCATTTGCACGCAACATTTTGGTTAACACTTCACAGTGGTCAAACCTAATGTCATTGAACGACGCAGGTCGTCCGATCTATAACGAAGTTACACAACCAAGCAACCAACCAGGACTTGCAACACCTGGCAGTTTGCGCGGTCGCGTTGCTGGTCTTGATCTATACGTTACTGCAAACACTGCAGCGACAACAGACACAGATGATTCGATCATGATTATTAACCCAGACGCGTACACATGGTACGAGGGAACTTCATATCAACTTCGCGCAGAGTCAACCGCTGACGGTTCAATCACAGTCGGTGTTTATTCATTCGGTGCAGTGGCGACGAAAATTGCGGCAGGCGCGTTCGGCGTAAACAAGTCATAACCGAAACAAACTAATCATGCGGCGGGTTCTCCCGATCTCGCCGCAGCAGATCGAAAGGAACGGACATGCCAGCCATTGTTACTGCAAGTCAATTGCGCACGGTGCTTGGCGTGTCCGTTTCCTTATATAGTGACAGTTATTTGGACGAAATAATCAACACTAGTGAAGCCGTCATTTTGCCCATGCTGGTTGCAAACACTTCAGCAATTGAGTCATATAAACTTGAATCAAACGTTGCCTATTTTTATACGCAACGCAATCACCATTTTGTTGCTGGTCAATCGGTCATTGTGGCTGGTCTGCCAGCACCGTTCACCGCAACGCACACCGTTGTTACCGCCACGCCTTATTCGTTCACCGCTGCATTGACTTCATCAAATGTCACATTGCGCGAAATCATTCCAACAGGCACGGCAACACTTCAGGGTTATTCAGCAGCAGATTTATATGCAACCAGCGCGCCAATTGAATCCGCAATTTTGGCGGTCAGCGTTGAGGTATTCCAATCACGCGTTGCCGCAGGCGGACAGATCGAAGGCGTAGATTTTGCTTCAACGCCGTACCGTATGGGTCGAAGCCTGACAAACCGCGTGTCGACCTTACTCATGCCATTCTTAGACGTTGAAACGGTCGTTCAATAAGTGCCAGCCAACGCCGTATCCGAAACCCGTGCAGCCTTAGCAAACGCCTTCAGTTCGCTTGCTGCAAACATATACCCAAGCGTTCCCGAAGCACCGATTCCACCTGCGATCGTGGTCGTACCCGATTCGCCTTATATGGAAGTCGTGCTTATTGGTAAGGCTTCGACTAAAGTCAAAATCAATTTTGCAATTACCGCAATCGTTGCTTCAAATAGCAATGCAGGTTCATTAGATAACCTAGAAAAACTAATCATAGGAATTCTCGCGGCAATGCCCGCGGGATACGTTGTTGGCGTTGTTGAAAAGCCGACAGTCTTGGAAGTAGGTCAAAGTCCAATGCTGGTGGCAGACATAAACGTTTCGACGTACTACACACAAACAACATAGGGGACAAAATGCCAACGACAATCATAACTGGTCGCGATTTAGTCGTGACCATTGCAACCGTTAACTACGACGCGCAGGCGACCAGCGCAACACTTGCAAATTCACCAACGGTAGAGACTTACCAGACACTTGACGGCAAGGCTTACAAGCACATTGACGACCAGTGGACATTTGACATTTCAATGCTTGCAGACTGGGGTGCGGCTTCATCATTGTGCGAAGCACTATGGACTGCATGCGAGACTGCACCAAATACAACACTTGCAGTTTCATTGACTGCGGCAACTGGTGCGGTGTTTGCGTTCAACGTAATGCCAGTATTCCCAAGCGTCGGCGGGGCAGCACCTGACGCGCAGACCGTTGACCTATCATTTGTTGTGGTGGGAACACCTTCAGAGACTTTCTAGTCACCAACAATCGGGAGAAAAATGAAACTACCAATAACAATTGAATACAATAACGGCGACCAAATCACCTACACGGCGGCACCGCCTGAATGGGTGAAGTGGGAGAAGCAAACGGGTCACACTATTGCCCAGGCGCAGGAGAAGATCGGAATTTCCGATTTAGTATTCCTTGCCTATCACGCCATGAAACGGGAAGCCGCTGGGAAACCAGTCAAGCCAATCGAAGCATGGACGGAAACCATTTCCGAAGTGATCGTCGGTGAAGCAAACCCAAAAGTTACCCAGTCGGAAGCCTAAGTCGAATCGTTTGGGAGATAGCCCTGGCAACGGGGTTATCACCAAATGAGTTTGAAAGTGCCGAAGACATTTTGACGGTCATTGAAATTTTGGAAGGGCGGGCGAATGGCTAAGGAATCGATTTCCTATGACAAAGCGGAATTGCGCGCCATTCTCAAATCTTTCAAAGCAATGGACGAAGAAGCGACGAAGCAAGCAAAACAAACCACTTCGGAATTGGCTGCGTACGTTCGCGGCAAAATTGTTGACGCTGCTGGTCGAACAAATAACAGATTAGACGACCGTGTTGCAGCGGGTTCAAAAGTTTCAAAGTCATCAAAAATTGGCGAAATTTCATTTGGTTTTGCTGCACAAAAATTAAGCGGCGGCGGTACAACGCAACAATTATGGGGCGGCGCAGAATTTGGTTCAAACCGCTGGAAACAATTTCCAGTCTGGTCAGGTCGTGAAGGTCGAGGGTCACGCGGTTGGTTTATCTATCCAACCCTACGCAGCGCACAACCTGAAATCATCAAAAAATGGGAAGAAGCATTTTCCAAAATTGTGAAGGAGTATGACTAATGGCGGGCAGTCGTACCCTTAAACTTTCCATTCTTGGAGACGTTGACAACTTAAACAAATCGCTAAAAACTGCAAGCGGCGACGTTGATTCATTTGGCGACAAAATTGGCAAGGCTGGTGCAAAAATTGGCAAGGCGTTTGCCGCTGCTGCTGCCGCTGCTGGTGCTGCCGCAATCGCAATTGGTATCGAAGGCGTTAAGGCTGCCATTGCAGACGAAAAGGCACAAACACAATTGGCGTTGGCGTTGGAAAACGCAACGGGTGCAACCCAAGCACAAATCAAAGCAACCGAAGATTCAATTCTCCAAATGTCACTTGCCACGGGTGTTGCTGACGACGAATTGCGTCCAGCATTGGGTCGCCTGGTTAGATCGACGGGCGACATTACAAAAGCCCAAGATTTACTTGCAACCGCGTTAGACATTAGTGCGGCGACGGGTAAGCCTGTCGAAGCAGTAGCAAACGCATTGGGCAAGGCTTATGACGGCAACACTGCGTCGTTGGGCAAACTAGGCATTGGTTTATCGGCTGCCGAATTAAAAACAATGAGTTTCACACAGGTGCAAGGTCGCCTGACGGACTTGTTTGGTGGTGCAGCAGCGCGAAATGCTGACACCTACGCGGGTCAAATCGCACGCGTTCAGGTCGCCTTCGACGAAGCAAAAGAAACCGTCGGTGTTGCATTGCTTCCAATCCTTGACAAATTATTGCAATTCATCAACCAAAACGCATTGCCAGCAATCAACGCATTTTCAAGCGCGTTCAGCCTGACAAAAGGCGACGGTTTTGGCAATGTAATCACACAGGTTGCAAAAGTTATCAAAGACATTGCGACCCCAGTGCTGGAAGCCTGGCAAGTACTTTTTGAAAAATTGAAAAAAGTCATTGTTGACAACAAAGAAAATTTCATGGCGTTTTGGGACGTTATCAAATTTGTTGCACCATTGATCGGAAAAGCAATTGGTGCAGCGGTGACCGTTGTTGGTGACATTGCGGAATTGGTTTTGGCAATCATTGCAAAAGTATTGGGTGCAATAAAGCCTTTGATAAATTTTGCCATTGACGGTATTAACCTGATTATCAAGGGTTACAACGCAATACAGTTTGGAAAAGATGTTTCACTCATTCCAAAAATTGGTGCTACCCCAGCAACGTCAGGCGGGTCAGGTTTTAGTGGAACAATGCCCGGGGGTACAAGTTTTACAACAACGGGTGGGACATCAACTAAGTCAAGCGGCACGGGCGTGGCAACTGCTTCAAAGGTTGCCGCGTCGACTTCGGCTGCTGCGTCAAAAGTCGTTTCATCAAGTTTCAATGCTGGTTCATTTCGTGCGGCTGAATCCGCTTCATCAGGTACAACAATTAATCTGAATGTTTCGGGCGCTTTGGACAAAGAAGGCACCGCGCGCACAATCGTTGAAACCTTAAACAATTCATTCTACCGCGGGACGGGCGGCGCAACCGCCTTCGTAACAGCATGACGCAGTGGTCACCCGTTTGGAAAGTCGAAATTGACGGCATTGAATACACCAATGCAATTTTGGCAAACTTAACTATTCAAAGCGGTCGAACAAACATTTATGAACAGGCGCAGGCGGGTTATACAAACATTCAATTGATCGACCTTGACCAAACAACTATTCCCGTTGCAATCAATTCGACAATTTCAATTCAGATCAAAGACACCACAAACACATACGTGCCACTATTCGGCGGCAGCGTGGTTGACATTGCGTTGGAAGTGCGCGACGTGGGCACGACCATGTTCACGCAGACTTATTCGATCACCGCATTGGGTGCATTGGCACGCTTGCCAAAAGCCTTGACCAATGGCGTGCTTTCAAAGGATTTTGACGGCGATCAAATTTGGACAATTCTGTCAGACCTTTTGCTTAATACTTGGGCTGAAGTTCCAGCGGCATTGAGTTGGGCAACATACGATCCAACAACAACCTGGTCAACGGCTGAAAACGTAGGTTTGGGCACAATCGACCGCCCAGGCGATTACGAACTGGCAGCGCGTTCAAGTAGTCGAACCGACGTTTATTCATTGGTTTCAGCCCTGGCAACGTCGGGTCTTGGATACATTTATGAGGACGGCTACGGGCGGATTTCATATGCCAGCGCATTACACCGTAGCCTATATTTGCAGGCAAACGGATACGTCCAAATAACGGCAAACCAGGCACGCGCGGCGGGCTTGCGTACCGAAACCCGTGCAGGCGACGTTCGCAACAATTTGACGATCAAATACGGCGCAACCAGCAGCGCCGAACAATCTGCTAGCGACGCAATTTCAATCAATACTTACGGCACACTTTCCCAAATCATTACAACGACCCTTCACAATGCAGCCGACGCGACTGCCCAGGCAAACTTTTATTTGGCACTGCGTAAAGACCCGCAGCCGATCTTCCGCGAAATTACCTATGACCTGACAAACCCTGAAGTCGACGACGCTGACCGCGACGCATTGATCGAACTATTCATGGGAATGCCTATTGCGGTCAACGACCTACCTAGCAACATGGGGTCAATCTTCCAGGGCTTCGTCGAAGGCTGGACGTTCCGTGCGGGCTATAACACCCTTTCGGTTTCGGTAAATCTTTCGCCCGTTGCCTATTCATTGCAGGCGCTTGAATGGCGCGAAATTGCAAACACTTTCACGTGGTCAAGCGTGTCGCCGACACTTGACTGGGCACGTGCAACAATTATCACCTAAGAAGGAGAAGACATGGCAAACCCAACCACGAATTTCAACTGGCAAATGCCAACGTCGACGGATTTGGTCACCGACCTGCCCGCCGATTTTGAAACATTTGGACAAGCCGTTGACACCTCACTGGCAGAATTAAAAGGTGGAACAACAGGTCAAGTTTTATCAAAAACAAGCAATACCGACATGGACTTCACATGGGTCACAACTGACGACGCAAACGCAATCCAAAATTCAATTGTTGACGCAAAAGGTGACATTGTTGCGGCAAGTGCAAACGACACACCAGCGCGCTTAGCAGTCGGCAACAACGGCGAGACACTCGTAGCAGATAGTTCCACTTCAACAGGCTTGCGCTGGAATACAAAGCCGTCAGGCAATAAAATCCTGAACTCAGATTTTTCAATTTGGCAGCGTGGGACTTCTTTTTCATCTATTGCCGCAAATGCTTATGGACCTGACCGCTGGACTTTTGGCGTGGTTGGTGATGTTGTTAATGTTACACGCCAAGCATTTACAGTTGGAGATTTAACGGCTATCGGTTACGGAAGCGGAAAATACTTTTGCCGTATGGAAGTTGTATCGTCTAATGGTTCAGCCC
>Ga0315903_10006423_pt1 | contig 15011 bp, 27 predicted proteins | sample LakEriMetagenome_7_FD_203524 | JGI IMG/M metagenome (GOLD analysis project Ga0315903, IMG submission 203524) | Freshwater fungal communities from buoy surface, Lake Erie, Ohio, United States - Buoy 2 MA119 | ecosystem: Environmental > Aquatic > Freshwater > Lake | place: USA: Lake Erie, Ohio...
TCTACGCGAAGCCCTTCGGTCGCGACCCGATGGACCTCGCGGAACTCGTCGCGTTCTACCGCCGAGTCGGGTTCCAGTCCGACGACGGCGTGATCTCCCCGCACACGGAGTACGACTTCGACGGTCAAGCGATGCGCCGCCCCGTCGTAGCACCGGAACACGCACCGCGACGGTGACCGCAGGACGGGGAGCGGGTAGTCTCTCTGCGAACGCCTACGTCCTCGGAGTCCGCATGGCTACCCGCCGCCGCCGCAAGAACGCCTCTCGCAAGGCCGCACCCACGATGCAAGACGAGCTTCGCGCCTACGAGGCGTGGTGGGCCGCTGCGAACCCGCTGGGCGTGGTCGCGGACGCAGGGACAGCCTACTTCGCGGGCAACCAGCGGTTCCAGATGGTTCGGGTGGATCTGGACACGGGCGGTGTCGCGACCTCTGCCACGTCGCTCGGGGACAGGAAGCCGCTGAAGGTCGGAGACAAGGTGCGCGTGCTCGGTGTGGGTGCGCCAAACGCCATCGTATATCGCCTGAGCGAGTACGCGAGGAAGAACCCCGGCTTCCTCGGTACGCTGGGCCTCATGAGCGGGGCGTTCGTCGGTGGCCTCGTGGTCGAGCGGCAGCGCGGGTACGCGCAGAAGGCGGAGACACGGGCGCGTGGCCTGATCGCGTCGGCGAAGAAGGCCGTCGCGTCCCCGTTCGAGAAGAAGCCCGCTCCGCAGGCGGTCAAGAACGACCTGTCGTGGGAAACCGTCCGCAGCCCCGACGACAAGGGCTACTTCCACATCCGCTGGATGAACAGCGTGGAGTACATCGTGTTCGAGCGCGTGTACAGCGACGGGTCGCGGCAGGTGTTCCTCGAAGTCGGCCCTCGCTACGAGCGCGTTCTCGCGCCGAACGGGAAGGAGGACGGCTGGAAGACCGTCGCCGCCGCGAAGCGGGCAGCGGAGGCGCTCGCCGCCGCACAGAGGGAAGCGGAGAAGGTCACCGGGCTGCGTGGCCCGAAGAAGAACCCCGCGCCCCGACGCAGTAACCCGGACATGGCGAAACTCTCCGCCCAGATTCCCGAGTTCCAGCGGCTGCTAGACCTCGCTCCGGCCATGTACGAGGCGGTGGATCAGTCGTTCTGGGACGACGAGTACCGCAACGGGGCCACGAAGATGCTCGCGGAGATACTGGAGTCTGAGGGGTACAAGGTGCTGGGATACGGCGGCTCGCGCGTTGTCGTGCAGATCGGCAAGAAGTACGCCGCGAAGGTCGCAGCCTATGACGACGGCATCCGCCAGAACGAGGACGAAAGCGGCTTGTGGGGCATCCTCTCGCGTGAGGCCCCTGACCTTACGCGGCTCGTGATGCCCACCTACGACGTGAGCGGTGATGGGCTGGTGCTGCTCACCGAGGTCGCGGTCCCCTGCACAAGCAAGAACAAGGCGGAGTGCAGCAAGATGGTCAAGGACGCTCGCGCGAAACTGGGTTCCCATAGCCTGACGAGGAAGCTGGGAGACGTTGACTGGGACTTCAACTGGGGGTTCCACAACGGCGTGTTCAAGCTGCTTGACTACGGGAGCTGAGATGTCGATGAACCGTCGCCGCAACGCCACCATCCGCCTCACGGGCTTCGGGAAGCCGAAGACCCTCAGTCCAGCGGTCGAGGCGTTCCTGCGCGCGTTCTTCGACGCCTCCTACCCCAGCCCCTTCTCGCCCAACGAGCGAACGGAGCGGGCGCTCTCGGGCATCGACGCGGTGGTCGAGGTCACGCCCCAGTACGCCGGCATCCACATCGACCGACTGCGTGCGCTCACGCGGAAGCAGGGCGAGGGCACCAAGGCGATGCGCTTCTTGACCAGCCTCGCGGACAAGCACGGGGTCAAGCTCTCCCTCTACGCGAAGCCCTTCGGCAGCGAGCCGATGAATCGCGACACGCTCGTCAACTTCTACCGCCGCTTCGGCTTCTACCCCGACGAGGCCGAGGAGGAGGACGAGGGGACGGAGATGTACCGCTGGCCCCGCCAGACGCCTTCTCGTGAGACGCTGCGGAACCCCGCCCGCAAGGCCCAACACGTCTACCACCTCACCTACGCCTCCGACCTGCCCTTCATCGCCCGACAGGGGCTGGTGCCGCGTGCGGACACCGAGGCCGCATGGGACAACGAGCCGGGTGTCTACTTCGTGAACGTCTTCGGATACGAGGCGGGAGCACCCGAGAGCGAAGAACCTGCTTGGCTGCGGTTCCCTGCGCCTTCCAACCTTCCCCCGAAGTTCTTCACGGGCATGAACGAGGCCCACGCCAACGTCGTCTTTCCCGCCAGCAGCATCGACGTGTGGGTGGATACGCGCGGACGCCCCGTGTCGAAGTCCGACAAAGGTCGCTGGAAGCCGCTGGTCGAGGTCGTTCGGCCCCGCGCGAACCCCGCCCGCAAGCCGTCGCAGACCGACACGCCTACCAGCAGCGAAGCCTTCAAGCGGTGGTTCGGAAAGTCCAAGGTCGTGGACGCGAAGCGCAAGCCCCTCGTGGTCTACCACGCGGGGTTCGACGTAGTGCGCTCGCCCGAAGGAGCCTTTCGTTTGAGCGAGAGCGGCAAGGCGGGGAGCGGCATCTACTTCACGCCTTCCTTCTCGGAGGCAGAGCGGTACTTGGGCCGAGCGCACGCGATGCACCACGAAGCCGTGAAAATCGCGAAGTACAACGGGTTGCCTATCCCTCCCCCTCCTGCGGTGACGGCAGTCTACCTGTCCGTGCAGAAACCCGCCGTGGTGGTGCGACACGGCAAGGACGAGCCGTCTGAAACCCTAGCGCGCAAGGTTTTCCCGAAGGGCGTGTCGTGGGAGGACGAGGACTACGAACCTGCCGCACTTCTGCGGTACACGCGAGCAGCGGGGTATGACGGCGTGTTCGTGGTGAACGGGAAGCGCGAGGTTGAGGAAATCGTCGTCTTCGACCCGACGCAGGTCAAGAGCGCGAACATGAACGCGGGAACCTTCGACCCCGCCGACCCGAGCATCCTGCGGAACCCCGCCTCAAGGAACCCCGCCTCAAGGAACCCTCGACGGAACCCGGCCCGCAAGCCGTCGCAGACCGACACCCCCGCGTTCCAGAAGTGGTTCGGCGCGAGCAAGGTCGTGAACGCCAAGGGTGAGCCTCGCGTGATGTACCACGGAACGGCGGTGGCGAACTTCGACGCCTTTTCGACCCTTCGACCGCCATTCTTCACGTCGGACAAGAACTACGCGAGGATGTACTCGGACAAGGGAAAGGGCGGCAAGGCTCGGGAGCTTGAGGTCTTCCTTCGCATCGAGCGACCCTTCGACACGCGACACGACGGCCAAGCCGTTCGCCTCTTCAATGCCGACTTCCTCCCGTGGTATCGCGAGCAGCAGCAGAGGTACGCGCATCTGCGGGAGCGGGACATCCCTCCCGCCGTGCTGGGAGAGGCCCTGACCTTTCTGGATGCGGACGATTTTTGGCGATACCTCCGCATCCGCAGTCGCCGTGGCGACACGCCCTATGACGGCCTCGTGGTGGACGAAGGGAGTTTCCCCGCGATGTGGGAAGAGGGGACGGGCATCAAGTTGACCCCCGAGGCGCAGTACGCATGGGTGCCGCTTGACCCCACGCAGGTCAAGAGCGCGAAGAAGAACGTGGGCACCTTCGACCCCGCCGACCCGAGCATCCTGCGGAACCCTCGACGGAACCCTTCCCGCAAGGCCAAGCCCCCCACGCTCGCGGCGGCGGGCCTCCCCGAGGTCTGGTTCCACGGCACGCAGAAGACCTTCGGCAAGCTGAAGGCGCAGGGCGGCGCGTGTATCTGGCTCGCGGACAAGGCGGGCGCGATGGCCTACGCGACCCCTCACTACGGTCGCCGCTCCGCGATCCGGCTTATCGAGGTGACCCTCGCCCCCGACACCCGCGTCGTGGACCTCGCGGACGCGAGCGACCCCATCGTGCGGGAGTTCATCCGTCTCGACGCCTCCGCGAGCAACATGCGCTGGCACGGACGAGAGACCGTGACCGATGCGGAGCTTGTCGCAGCCATCGCACGGTGGAACGCCGAAGGGAAGCACTACGGCGTCATCGAGGCTCGTGGGTGGTCGAAGGCGTACTTCCGCAAGGCGGGAGCCGACGCCCTCCTCGTGCGCGACGTGGCGGGCTGGGGCGGTCACGCCGAGATGCCCTCGCTCTGCTTGCTCAACGCGAAGAAGGTGGTCAGCGAGCGGGACGTTACCCCCGACCTCTCCCTCGTTCCGCCCGAGGACATGCCGAAGTACGAGAACCCCGCCCGCACCAAGACGTTCTCCAACACCCCGCTCACCGCAGAGGAGACGAAGCTCTTCGGGCGAGCGACCGACTACCTTACGGAGTGGGTGTGTGACGGCTGGAGATCGCTGCCCGCGAGAATCGCGGAGTTGGAAGAGAAGACCACCGCGCTCACGAACTCGGAGAAGCGTGAGTTGATCGACTGGTTCTACCGCAACGCGCCGGGAGACTGGTAGTCCCGCGAAGACCTGCGTGTAGCACGGAGGGTGGAGGACTAGGTCCGGGCGACCGTTCGCGAAGCGACCGCCCGCGAAGACCTGCGTGTAGCACTCCGTCAACGCGCGTCACGTCGCGCTCGCATCGGTCGCGCGGTAGTCTCACCCCGTACACCTACCGCCATGCACGACCTCGACGCCATCTTCCGCGACCTCCACGAAACCGCCTGTGCGCGGCTCGGGGAGGACTTCTACGTCGCGCTCGACGTGGGAGAGGCGCGCGAGTTCCCGAAGCGGCGGAACATGGCCTACTGCATGGGCGGGAAGGGCGGAGACCTCTGCATCGTGGTCGCGCCGAAGCTCGCCAACTGCGGCGACCTCGACCGCATCGAGGGCGTCCTGCGTCACGAGTTCGGCCACGCCGCGCTCTGGCACCTCGGACGCGACCACTCCGAACGCGACGCCGACACCATGGGTGAGCGGCTGTTCGGTGCCCCCATCTACTACGATTCCGAGGAGGTGCAGTCGCTCGCTCCCGGTGTCCGCCCGCGCCCAGCGCACCTTCCCAACTAGGAGTCCATCATGGCACGTCGCAAGTCTCGCAAGCCCGCTGCTCTCGTCCTCCGCAAGAAGAGCCGCCGCGCTCGTCGCGCCCGCAAGGCAGGCATGATGCGGATGGTCCGCAACCCCGGCATGGCCCTCTCCGGCCTCGCCGACATGCAGGTCGCCGGCGTGCCGGTCCTGCCCGTGGCGGGCTTCGGCCTCCTCGCCTACGGCCTCTACGATGCCGACGACATGATGGAGCGTCTCAGCCGCCCCACCGTGCTCGTGGGCGGTGCCGCCGGCGGCCTCGCGGCGTGGAAGTACGGCAAGGGCCTCATGCAGCAGGCGTCCTTCGTGGCGCTCGGTCTCGGTGCCGGTCTCCTCGTGGACCGGCTCATGGGCGAGTGACCCATGGCACGCTCCAAGGCACCCACTCGTCGCCGCGCTCGCCGTAGCCGCCTCGTTCGCAAGAACCCGGCCTACGGCTTCCTGCCGCTCATCCCCGTCCTCGGGATCGTGGGCGCGGGAACGGTCGGCTACGGACTCTACAAGGCATACGACCTCTACGCGAAGATCACGCGCCCTCCGGTGCTCGTGGGCGCAGCGGCGGGGACCATCGCCGGCTACAAGTTCGGCAAGGGTGTCTTGGAGCGCGTCTCCTACGGTCTGCTCGGGACGGGCCTCGGCCTGCTCGCGGCGGACTACCTCTACCCCGAGGACTGAGTGACCACCTTCGCAGACCATCTCACGCAGCAGGGCCTGCTTCCCTCCACGAAGGGGAAGTACACGGCCATCCTGTCTGCGTCCGAAGGGAAAGACCCCGTGGCGTGGTTGCGGAAGCGCATCCACCCACGGACCCCCATCGGGACGGTGCTGCCGCTTCGCGCCGCCGTGAAGCACTACCTGCTCTCGCAGGGCTACGAAGAAGACGAGATCAAGTCCCTCCTCCCCAAGGCGAAGGGTCGCCCCTCGGGGATGCGTGACGCGCTCACGCCGAAGATGCTCGTGACCTACTACAAGGCCGCCGAGCAGTACGACGACCCCGTTCGCACGATCCTCCTGCTCCTCCCGCGCACGGGTCTCCGCATCAGCGAGATCTGCGGCCTCCACATCGACAACGACGTGGAGCGAGGCGGCGTGCGCGGCCTCCAGTTCCGAGGCAAGCGCGACGTGGAGCGGTTCGTGCCGCTCAACCGCGCCGCCGCGAAGGCGCTGGACGACTACTACGCCGCCTTCTCGCCCAAGGACTACCTGTTCATGGGCTACATGGGCACGTCCATCACGCCCCACGCCGTCCGCAAGGTCACCCGCGACATCCGCGAGAAGTACCCGGAGCTGGGAGAGCTTTCCCCACACGTTCTGCGCCACACGCACGCGACGAGCCTGCTGAAGAAGGGCGCGGACCTCCGCACCGTTCAGGCGCTCCTCGGGCACAAGAACATCGCCACGACGGCCCGCTACCTCCACCCCGACGACGAGATGCTGCAAGACGCAGTCGAGAGGCTGGGATGAACTACGGTGCCATCGGAGCCGAACCGTGGCTCTACCCCTACGACACTTCGCGCCTCTACCGCTCGCAGACGGGGAAGGTCTACCCGCGCATCCCCGGCACCGCGCTCGCCACTCCGCTTGTTCTCGGGCCGGGGTGGTACAAGGGCGCACAAGTCAGCTACACCCCTCCGAAGAAGGACAACCCCATGCGTCTCCGCAACAACCGTCGCCACTCCCGTTCCTACGCCGGCATCGCGGACCTCATGGGGCCGCCCCGCGCGATCCTGCCCGTGAAGCCGCCCATCGGCGGCACGCGCGACCCGCACGGGCCGGTCTACGCCGCGTCCTACATCCCGAAGGGCCTGCCGATCATCATGCCGTCGAAGGGCTGGCGCATCGGGCCGCAGGTGTCCAGCGCGCTCACCGTCGGAGACGTGGTGGGGGACGACCCTAGCCCCGTGCCGATGCGTATCTACGGAGCGCAGGGCTACATGACCCGCTACGCCAACAACACCGGGTTCCCCGAGCGCGCCTACGGGGCGGTGGCCTACGGCGACACCCCGTCCTACCTCTCGATGCCCACCATCGTGCAGGGCGTTCCCATGTCGTACCCGCTCACGCCGGGCATCGCGCCCTACATGAGCACGTCCTACGGCTACGGCGCGGCCCTCATGGACATCCTCGACCGGAAGTTCCTCGGCATCTCCGCGAAGGCGTACCTCGTCCTCGGCGCGGTGGCGTCGCTCGTGTACCTCAACAAGCCCGCGCACGCCCGTCGATGAACCCGGTCCTCGCCAACGTCGCCATGAGCGTAGCGCCGCAGATCGCGCGCTACGCTGGCCTCTACGAGCTTTCGCCCACGGCGCGGTCCTACGGAGCCGCACCGCAGGACGCAGGCTCGCTCACGTTCCCGCAGGCCGCGAAGTTCGGCGCGCTGGCGACGAGCGTGGTGGTCGCCTCGACGCTGGTGGGGTTCGCCCTCGACAAGCAGATCGCAGCCAAGCTCCGGCTCCCCGACGGCTGGGGGCCGGTCGTGGGCGCGGCGGGTGGTCTGGCTGTGACGAACGCGGTCGCGGGGCTGGCGCAGGGCGTGCCCGCCTCCGCAGGCTACCTCGTCGGTAGCGCCGGTGCGCTCGTGCCCACCGCCATCGCGGCCTACGCCTTCAACAAGACGACGAAGGACAATGGTGTGACGTACTTCCTCGCGGGCCTTGCGGCTGCCACCGTGGTATTCGGTGTGGCACGCGGGGTCGGCAAGAGGGCATGAAGTACGACGCGGGTCTGATCGACAGGTACAAGGCCATCGTGGCGCACGCAGAACGTGGCGAGGGCAACGAGAAGGCCAACGCCCAGCGGCTACGGGCAAAGATGGAAGCCCAGCATCCGGGGATCAAGGAAGAGGCGTTTCCGCCCCCTCCCCGCGACGAGGGCGGCTTCGACCCGTTCCGGGCGTGGCGGTCGCGTGGAGCACCCGCCCCCGAACCCGAGGAGGAAGAGGACACCTCGTCCCGCCGGCGGCGGAGCGAGCAGCGGGCGCGGTGGGCGGACTTCGCCAGCGAGGCGTTCCGATGGACCTCGCAGGTGGTCGAGGAGATGTCCTCGCTCGGCACCGCCCGCGCCTACGCGGAGGGCATCACCGAGCTACAGGCGAAGCTCCTCCAGAGCGGGAAGTACCAGATCGCCCTGAAGTTCCCCCTGCGCGACCTCTACTCGGTCGCGGGGAGCATGAACGAGGCGCAGCGGCAGGAGTTCGCACGCTACGTTGCCGCCATGGTGGAGGCGCAGGTTCTCGCGCTGCTGGAAGAGGGCGCGTAGCGTCAGAGGTTAGGGGCGTAGCGTCAGAGGTTAGGGTCGTAGCGTCAGAGGTTGACGCCGTTGACGTAGGTGATGTTCGCCGTCGCGCCGGGCACGAGGGCGTTGATGAAGAGGAGGTCCGTCGAGGCTGCGGGACGGACGCTGCGAGCGCCCACGGCGAGCGTGATGGACGCGGAGGCAGGGATCTGCACCGCCGTCGCGAGGTTGAACGCGCCCGAGTTCGCCGCCCACCCGATGTAGAGCACCGCCGCCGCGTTGGGGTTGTACACGATGACCGTGTGCGTGTTGTCCGGCAGCGGCGTGGACGGCTGAACGGCGGTCCCGGCGACGGCGACGGTCGCGGTGGTTCCTACGGCGGGCTTGGTCGAGATGGGCATGGGGGCCGTCCTAGAGGTTCTTCAGGAGGTTGAGGCCAACACCGATCAGGGTCTCGGCAGTCGAGGCTCCTTCGGGCGTGTCCTTCGCTCCCTTGAGGGCTGCGAGAATCATGCGCTCCTGCTTCGGAGCAACAGCGCGACGGTAGTCCGAGGGCCAGTAGGCGCTCTTGCGTCCGTTGACGAGGATGTCGTCGATGGCGTCCTTCGGGTGCTTCGTAGACCAGATGGGAACGACCGCGTCCACGAACTGGTCAAGCGTCGGCATGTTGAAGTCCAGACCCGCGACGTCCTCGAACTCGGCGATGTGCTTGAGAACGCGGTCGAAGCGGTACTCGGACACGAGGGTCTTCTTTGTCTCCGAACGGACGTAGTACCGCAGGGCGACCCAGCCGGTCACGCCGAGCGCGCCGACACCGGCACCGATCAGGACTGCCTGCTTGGTCTCCATGCGGATACTCCCGCCTTCCTGCTATGCGGTCGGCGTCGCCTCTGCGAGCCTTTCGAGTGCTACAAGGTCCGAGATGCGCTGCGGGGCGTGCTCTCCCTTCGCCCAGCGGTACACCGTGCGAGGACTGACCCGGCCTCCGAGCGCCTCCGCGATCCCGATGTGGGTGAGGCCCTTTCCGAGTAGCTCGTTCACGAGACTCTGCGCCCGACCCAGCGGGTCGATGGTTGGCGTGTGGGACATGCTGATCTCCGTGATCCGGTTCTACCGCGACCGCTGCCGAACGTCAAACTCCGTGGTGGCTAGGCGTCCTCGGGGAAGGTGAAGGGCGGCGGAGGCGGCACGTCGGTGAGCAGGGTTCCGCTCCCGTCCGGGTTGAGCGACATCCCCGTCACGCGCCGGAACTTCCCGTCGGGGAGGCGCAGGGCGACCATCCTCTCCGTGGAGAGCGCGCCGACGACCATCTGCGCCTCGGAACGGCTCACCTCGGCCTCGGGGAACGCCAGCGCGTTGAAGGTGGGAGTGCGGTAGTCGGGGTCGATGCCCTCGCCGACGTAGGTCGGCCAGCCATCCCGTGCCCCGCCCTCTGCGAGGTACTCGGAGAAGGCGACGCCATGACCGATGGTGAACACGCCCATCGACGTGCGCTCATGCACCGCCTTCACGAAGGTCGCCTGAACCTCCTGCTCGAACGCCGTCCTCTCCTCAACCGGATGGTTGAGCGGTGTCACCGCCAGCACACGGTACGCCATCAGCGTGCCGCTCGCAGCGCGGTGTCCACGTCCTGCCGGAAGTTCCGCGCGATCTCCGCGTGCCGGCTCGGGTCCATCCCCGGCGGTGGGCTGTCCATCCACGACAGGTAGATGGCGAGCGCGTCCGCGAGCACCTCGTAGGGGTCGATGCGCTTCCTCAACTCCTCAACGAGGCCCTCCGCGTCCGCGAGGTCGTACTCGACCTCATCGAGCGTGTCCGAGAGCTTCGCGTTGCCCTTGGACAGGGAGTCCACCTCGTCTTCCAGCTCATCGACGCGCAGCTTGAGCAGGCGGCTCTCCTCCTCGCTCTCCGCGATGATCTCGTCTCGCTCCTTTCGGATTTCGTCGGCGTGCTCTTGCAGGTTGCGGATGATCTCGTCGTGGGTCACGTTGTACTCCGGGGAATCACGCCCGGAAGCTACCCGGCCGCTCGGCGGTCGTCAATACGTCGTACACGGTTCCCGCCGTCCTGAACCCCACGTAGAAGCTGGATCTCCAGCGCGAGAAGCTCGTAGGCGCAGCCCTCGACGTGCGGCTCCAGCGGGTAGTCGCAGCGACACACCGGGCACATGCGATACCGCACCTCCTCGGCGTGGAGGCGTTGGAGGAGTTCGTCGGCGTGCTCGGCGATGCTGTCGAGTAGAGCGTCCCTGTTCACCAGACCCGGTCCTTCTTCGCCAGCAGCGTCTTCGCGAGGGTCTTCCCCTCGTCGCACATCGCCGTCACCGTATGCCGGGTTCCGATCATGTCGAAGATGCGGTAGTCCACGATGGTGCATGAATCGCACTTCCCGGCGTGGAGGTCGAGTTCGATTCGCGTCACGGGTTCCTGCTGCCATGGGTAGAGCAGGATCGAGTCGGCGGACGGGGAGGTGTGCAACAGAAGCAGCGTCGGTGCGGAAGACATGACGCGGGCATGTATCCACGCCCGCGTCACCTTGCCGCGTCAATGCCTCGCCCGTAGCACTAGAACGCCTTCTTCTGCTCCACCTTGATCTCGCCGCCGTCGAGCAGGAAGCCCGGCGACACACCGAGGACGCGAGCGACCTTGTAGATCGTGTCCGCGCGAGTCGCCGCGCCGTTGTTCTCCAGCGCGTAGATGCCGTTGTTCGCGGACGCACCGCTCAGGCCGATGGCCTCGCCGAGTTCCGCACGGGACATGCCACGGAACTCCCGCAGCTTGCGGATGCGGTCGCCGACAGAGACGAGGAACACCCGCACGTCGTCGGCGAAGTCGCCCGCGCCCTCCACGTCGGACAGGGTGCGGTAGTCGTGGTTGGTGGTTCCGTCGTTCGCCATGATGCACTCTCCTTTGCTTGGGTGCATCCTCTATCTACTCACGGCTGCGGTCGGAGTCAAGGAAGAAAGTTAGTGGATCGTGTATTGCTTCCTCACTCGCCAACTCTTCCTGCGTCACATGGACGTTCTCGGGTGAGAGAGACGGCAGTCGTTCAGGCGGCAGGTAGCTCGCGTAGGCATCGATCAGCCCGTGGATGCGGTCGAGGTTCTTCGACTCTGGCGACCGCGCAAGCTCCTCGATCCCACAGAGTGCGTGGTACAGCAGGAAGTAGAGGTCGTCCGCGTTCACCTTCGCAAGCGTAGGCGCGAGGTGCTTATGGCAGCGACTATTCCCCGGTACAGGACGCGCACGGCAGGGGCGCGTCTTCCCCAAGTAGTGGACCGTCCCCGAGCACATCACGGTGCTCACGGGAACTCCCGCGCCGGCCACGCCGCCTTCGGCGGCTCCGCGCTCTTCAAGCGCCACGCGAGCAGATCCACGAGGTCGAGCAGCCACATGGCGTCGGCCTGCGTGATGGGAACGCCGCGAACGAGGTTGTCGCGGATGCGGTCGATGTCCTTGCGGTCTTGCGGGGTCATGGGAGCCTCGTGACCCATCTACACCGATGCACCGCTAGTCGTCAATGCGTCCGACGCTATCGGCTCGCGCCCTTCGTCGTTGCGTCTGCGGTCAGGCAGTAGCACCTCTCCCCGTGGAAGATGCTCGCGGTCCCCCGGCAGACATTCTCGCAGCGCGGAGAGCCGTGGACGTAGGCCTGCTGGAGGGACGCGGCCCCAATCGCGAAGGCGCTCACGCCGATCACGATCAGGGCCGCGAGAAGGTCGCTGCGGTCGGCGTTCACTCGGCCTTCTTCTCTTCCGGCTTCGCTTCCTCGGCCTTGGGGGCGTCGGTGCCAGTCGCCGTCGCGGTCGCGGCGGCCTCGCCCGCGACGGGCGGCATCGGGGGCTTCGGCTGCGGCATACCGACGCAGGAGAAACCAACCATCTGCGCGCCGATGCTGGCGACGTAGCAGGTCACGCCCGGCTCCGCCTGAATCGGCTGGATCTCGGGCTTCATGGGCATCGGCTCGACCTTGCAGGCGAGGAGAGCGAGGAAGATGGTCATGGAGGTGTACCTCTTGGAAGCAGGGTTGACGCGCGGTGGCGTCCAGCGCGGAGCCGGGATCGGCTTCGCAGCGGGCGGCCTAACGCTACCCTGCTCTCCTGCATGGGTGACAAGCAGGGGCGCGTCCGCACGCGGAGTGCTCTCCAACTTCTCCGCGTAGGCAGACAGCACGCCCACGACGAGCGCCTTCACCTCCTCCTTCTCGGCGGGGTAGAGCGCGCCGGGACGGTTCGGGGACCACAACTCGACCTCGTGCTCGTCCACCTTCGCCCGCACGCGCATCCGGTTCTTCCGAGGGTCGGAGATGGCGGGGTCGCCGTCATCCACCTCGATGCTCCATCCGGTGTCGCCCACCGCCATGATGCTGCGGACGGTTCCGGCGAGCCACATGTCCGTCCCGCGCCGCTGAAACCAGACGCGGTTCCCCTCGTCCAGCTTCTTCCCGTTGCGGTCGGTGACGCGGTACTTGCCCATCGACTACCCCTCCGAGGCTGCGGGAGCCGCCACGAGCGCCGCGTAGAGCGCCTTCGACGGCGTCCACCCCGCCCCGCCGAAGTAGCGATTCGAGAGGATGCCGTGCCGATCCGTGACCCGTACCCGCACGCGGCACGTCCCCATCTCGTCGTCCATGAGGACGTGCGCGAGCGGATCCCCCCACGCCTCCCGAACCTGGTCGAGAAGGCGGTCGAAGGCTTCGTCCTCGTCGGACACGACGGTGGGGAGCACGGGCATCTACTTCGCCTGCTCGGCGTCGGCCTTCTCGAACGACGCGAGGACTTCCTTCGCGGCACGGAGAATGAGCGTCGAGATGAGGTTGCCGAGCACGACGCCGCCGACGAGCTTGATCACGGTGAGACTGAAGACAGACATGGAATCCTCCTAGTAGTTGCCGGTGTCGTCATGGTCCGGCGCGGTGAGGCAGACGACGTGGTCATTGAAGTGTCTGACCGCCGACTCGACGCGGCGGCTCGTGCCCTCCATCCGCTCCACCTTCTCGGTGACGGTGTGGAGGTCGCAGCGCATCACGACGAGCGCGAGCAGGACGAGGTAGCGGAAGGCGTGTTCGTTCACGGGGCCGCCGTGACCGTCACCGCACGGCACACGAGGTCGAAGTGCGTGCTGTACGCGGTCTTCGACCCGAACCTCGCCGTGACGATGTGCCCCTTGATGGCGACCACCTCCCCCACCACCTCGGGGTCGAGAAACCAGTACCGCGCGTGGATGGGGTCGCGGAAGCGCACGGAGTCACCCATGCGGAAGTCCGTCACAGGTTCGATCTTGCGAGGCATCACACCACCTTCTTCGTCGCAGCCTGCGCCGCCACTTCTGCCTTCCGCTTGTCCACAGCCGCCGCGTGTCGGCGCTCGTGGCTCGCGAGCGGCGTCCAGAAGTCCGTCATCGACTTCGGAGACGTGGCGTGGTCCCACGCCGCCTTCCACACCTCCTGCGGGATGGCGTCGAACGCCTTCGCGTAGCGCGTGAGGAGCATGTCGAAGCTCGTGGGCGGGATCGTGCGGGAGACGCCCTTCGTCGTCTCGAACGACGTGACGAGGGCCTCGTTCACATCCCCACGGGGGATGCCAGCGAGGGCTCCGATAAGGGCAAGGGCGCGCTCGGCGGGGGTGTAGTTACGGGCCATGTTGGCTCCTCTCAGGTTCGGGGTACGGTGTGCGCGGCGGATGCTGCGCTCGGGGAAGGTAGTCACAGGTGCGACGGTTGTCAAACCGTCCGTCGCTAATCCCTCGGGTTGAACCCCTTCCACTTTCGGTTCCCGGCCTGCATCGCAGGCGGGACGTTCATCACCGCCGAGATGGGCAGCACGCCCTCGTCGATCTGCTGCGCGAGTTCGCGCATCCACTCCTCACGGGAGTTCCGGTAGAACCGCAGGCGACGCCTCGCCTCCGCGTTCTGCGTGAAGTCGCGGCTCTCCTCGTCCTCGATGTCCTTGCCGTAGCGGTCGAACAGGTCTTTCATGGGCGGTTTCCTCACCCACGTTCTACCGCAAGTCTTGACGGACGGCAATACGTCCGACGCTATCTTTCGCTACGGACGACGCGCAGGGCCTCTTCCATCCGCGCGACAACGCCGCGCAGGCGTGCCGTCTCGTGGCGCAGCGCGAGGATCTCCGCCTCCGCGCGCGACAGGATGTTCCACGCCGCGTCCGTCGGGTGGGTGGTCATGGCCTCTTGGATGCGGAGCAGGACGCGCTCCTCGTCAGAGGCCCCATCCGCCGGGTCCGAAGACGTAGACGAATACGACGTGCCAGAGAAGGTAGAAGAGGGAGATGAAAAAAACGTGGGCGGCAACGTCGAGAGCGCGTTCCAAGCAGCGATGCACCGTGTAGCCTCGTCGGTGGGGTCAGGCTGAACGTACTCCGAGAGCACCCACATTGGCTCATCCTCGGCGCGTTCCCCGACGATACGAAGCTCCAAGTAGTCGCCTGCCGCGAGGAAGTCGCCCACGTCCCGCGCAAGTAGCCGGTGAGGCTTGCCGGCGTAGATGACCCCCATCCCCGGTGTCCATCGGTCCACTTCGTCCCGCGTCACCGTCGATCCCTGCCGCACGCTCACCTCACCTCGACTACCACCAGATCCACGCCGCGCGTTGCACGGCACTCCGCAGGTAGCACCTCGACGCCACCCTCGCCAACGCCCTTCTCCCGCACGAAGGCCCGTGCCTGTGCCTCCACTCGCGCCATGATCTCCGCTTCGTTCGGGCGAGG
>Ga0315903_10006427_pt1 | contig 15002 bp, 10 predicted proteins | sample LakEriMetagenome_7_FD_203524 | JGI IMG/M metagenome (GOLD analysis project Ga0315903, IMG submission 203524) | Freshwater fungal communities from buoy surface, Lake Erie, Ohio, United States - Buoy 2 MA119 | ecosystem: Environmental > Aquatic > Freshwater > Lake | place: USA: Lake Erie, Ohio...
GGAGTCAAAGTCGTTGGCGGTGACGATCAAGGCGCGGTCGGCGTGTTGCAGGGGTGCAGCAAAACCACCGCACACCACATCGCCCAGCACATCGAAGATGACCACGTCGGTGTCTTCCAGCAAATGGTGCTCTTTCAGGAGCTTGACGGTTTGCCCCACCACATAGCCGCCGCAGCCGGTGCCAGCGGGTGGGCCACCGGCCTCGACGCACATCACGCCGTTGTAGCCTTGAAACACAAAGTCTTCTACGCGCAGCTCTTCGGCATGAAAGTCCACGGTTTCCAGCACATCGATCACCGTGGGCAGCATTTTTTTGGTGAGCGTGAACGTGCTGTCGTGCTTGGGGTCACAACCAATTTGCAGCACCCGCTTGCCCAGCCTGGAAAAGGCGGCCGACAGGTTCGAAGAAGTGGTGCTCTTGCCAATGCCGCCTTTGCCATAAATGGCAAACACCTTGGCGTTGCCGATCTTCACACTGGGGTCGAGCTGCACTTGCACACTGCCCTCGCCGTCGGGGCGTCCGCCGCGTTTGATTTGGCTGACGGGGATGGTGGCGGTTTCGGTCATGCGGGGGCTCCTTCTTGTATGCCTTCCAGGCGGTCTTCCAGCTCTTCGCCAGCACGGCGCAGGGCTTGGAGTGTTTCGGCATCGGGTTGCCAGTAATTGCGTTCAAAGGCTTCAATCAGGCGGTTGGCCACCCGCGCCGAAGCCGTGGGGTTGAGCTTGGCCAAACGCTCGCGCATTTGCGGATCGAGCATGAAGGTTTCGGTCAGTTGTTTGTAGACCCAGGGCTGGACTTGCCCGGTGGTGGCCGACCAGCCCATGGCATTGGTGACATGGACTTCAATTTGGCGCACGCCTTCGTAGCCCGACTCCAACATGCCCTCATACCACTTGGGGTTGAGCATGCGGGTGCGGGTTTCCAGCGCCACTTGTTCGCGCAAGGAACGCACGGTGCCGTCGCCCTTGGTTTGGTCGCCGATGTAGACCGGTGGGGCTTTGCCGCCTTTGGCCACTTTGACCGCTTGGGTGATGCCCCCCAGGGTGTCAAAGTAGTTGTCCACGGTGGTGACACCCAACTCCAACGACTCCAGGTTTTGGTAGGTCAGTTCCACATGGCTGAGCACGCTTTGCATCAAGGCGGTGCGCGCTTCGGCGCGGCCATTGCGGCCGTAGGCAAAGCCTTTGCGGCGGGTGTAGGTTTCGGCCAGTTCGCCCTCGTCGGTCCACTGGCTGCTTTCGATCAGGTTGTTGACGTTGGAGCCGTAAGCCCCTTCGGCATTGCCGTACACGCGCAAGGCAGCGATCTCCAAAGTGCAGCCGTGCTCTTGCTGGTAGGCCAGGGCATGGCGGCGGATGGGGTTCATCTCCAGCGGCTCGTCTTCGGCGGCTGCGGCCAAATAGGCGGCTTCGGCGAGCAGGCGAATTTGCAGGGGCATCAGGTCGCGGAAGATGCCCGACAAGGTGATCACCACATCGACGCGCGGACGGCCCAGTTCGTTCAAGGGGATCAGGGTGGCACCGGCGATGCGGCCGTAGCTGTCAAAGCGCGGCAAAGCGCCCATCAGCGCCAGGGCTTGGCCAATCGGTGCGCCTTCGCTTTTGAGGTTGTCGCTGCCCCACAGCACCATGGCGATGGAGGCGGGCAGGGCGTTGCCATCTTCGATGTAACGATCCAATAAGCGCTGCGCTTGCTTGGCCCCGTCTTTGACGGCAAAGGCGCTGGGGATGCGAAACGGGTCAAAGCCATGCAGGTTGCGCCCAGTGGGCAAGACCTCCGGGGTGCGCAGCACATCGCCACCCGGAGCGGGGCGCACAAAGCGGCCATCCAAGGCATGCAAGATGGCGCTGACTTCGGTTTCGCTGGCCATCAGGTGGTTGGCTTCGATCAGCTTTTTCACCATGGCCAGGTGGCCTTCTTCGCGCGGCAGTTGTGACAGTTGCAACACCTTTTCCGCGCTCTGGCCTTGGACCAAGGCTTGAGCGGATTCGCGGCTCAGGGTTTGGCCGTGACCGGCGTCGGCCATCGACACCAGCAAGTCCATGCGCTCGGCCTCAGAGGGCGCGCGCCCGGTCACATGCAGGCCGTGGGGAATGAGGGTGTATTCCAACTCCAGCAATTGCTCGGCCAGCACCGCCACGCGGGCGTCGATGGCTGTGGGCGTGTCGTGGTTCCACAGGGGTTCGGTGTCGGCCAAATCCAGCTCAGCGGCTTGCGACTGCAGCATCAGTGCCAATTCGGGGCGCTCAGAAGCACCGGGCTCCAGACCGCGCCAGCGGTCGATGGAAGATTTGAGTTCGGTCAAGCCTTTGTACAAGCCCGCTTGCGACACGGGAGGGGTGAGGTAGGAGATCAAGGTGGCGCCACTGCGGCGCTTGGCAATCGCCCCTTCGGAGGGGTTGTTCGATGCATACAGGTAGATGTTGGGCAGGTCGTGGATCAAGCGGTCGGGCCAGCAGCTGCCCGACATGCCGGTTTGTTTGCCGGGCATGAACTCGAGCGCGCCGTGGGTGCCAAAGTGCAGCACGGCGTGGGCTTGGAAGTCTTCGCGCAGATAACGGTAAAAGGCCGAGAAAGCGTGCGTGGGGGCCAAGCCCTTTTGGAACAACAAGCGCATCGGGTCGCCTTCGTAGCCAAACGAGGGCTGCACACACACCAGCACATGGCCCCATTGCTTGCCCAGCACAAAAATCGATTGACCGTTGCTGAGTTGTCGGCCTGGTGCGGGGCCCCATTGGGCTTCGATCTCTGACAGCCAAGGCTCGCGCCGCACATGGTCTTCGGCGGCGATCAGGTGGTGCACATTCGCGTCGGCGCCGTATTGGGCGGCATTGCCGTGCAGCAAGCTGTTGCGCAAGTCATCGACGTTGGCGGGCATGTCCACGGTGTAGCCTTGCGCTTGCATGGCGGCCAAGGTGTGGAAGATGGACTCGAACACGCTCAAGTAAGCGGCGCTGCCGATGTTGCCCGCATTGGGCGGGAAGTTGAACACCACCAGCGCCAGCTTGCGCTGGGCGCGCTCGCTGCGGCGCAAGGCCACCATTTTGCTCACCCGCGCGGCCAGCATGGTGGCGCGTTCGGGGCAGGAGGCCATGTCTTGGCTGCGGTCTTGGTCGGTGAAGGTGCAGGCATGGTGGCAGCCTGAACAGGTCACGCCGGCGCTGCCTGGGCGGCCGCCAAACACCATGGGGGCGACCGAGCCGTCGAGCTCGGGGATGGCCACCATGATGGTGCTCTCCACCGGCAGCAGGCCGCGCTCGGAGCTGCCCCATTCGGTGAGGGTTTGGAATTCGACGGGCTGCGCCGCGATGTAGGGCACGTCGAGTTTGGCCAGCACTTCTTCTGCGGCTTTGGAATCGTTGTAGGCGGGACCGCCCACCAGAGAAAAACCAGTGAGCGAAATCAGCGCGTCGATCGTGGGGCGGTCATTTTTAAAAAAGTATTCGTCGATGGCGGGTCGGCTGTCCAGGCCCGATGCAAAGCAGGGGATGACGCGCAATCCGCGCGCTTCGAGGGCTGCGATCACGCCGTCGTAGTGACCGGCGTTGTTGGACAACAGGTAGGAGCGCAACACCAACAAACCCACCGTGCCATGGACGGGTCCTTGGACGGGCGCGGGCAGTGCGCTGGCGTCTTCGCTGAAGCGGCCTTTCATGCGCGGGTGGTAGACGCCCATTTCGGGGTATTCAATCGGCGCCTGGGGTTTGAGCATGCCGCGCAGGTGTTTGCGTTCGCCGCTGGCGCCGCGATCGACCACGTGGCGGATCAGGTTGAGCACGTTGGCATCGGAGCCGCCCAGCCAGTATTGCAGGGTCATGAAATAGGCACGCACATCTTGCGCTGTGCCGGGGATGAAGCGCAGCATTTGCGGAATGCGGCGCAGCATCTTGAGTTGGGCAGCGCCACCGGTGCTGTTCTTTTCTTTTTTGCCACGCAGTTTTTTCAGCAAGGCCATGGGGCCGCTGGCGGGCTTGCCCATGTCAAAGTTGCCCAGGCGCGTGAGCTGCACCACCTCGGTGGCCGAGGCCATGCAAATCATCGCGTCGCAGCCATCGCGGCGCTCACGCAGGGCGGGCAAGATGGGTAAAAAGTGGTCTTCCAAAAACAGCATGCCCGCCACGATGATGTGCGCTTGGGCAATGTCGGCCTTGCAGCGCTCGATGGCGGCTTCGTTGTTGGCAAATTCGGATGCGGCGTGCAAGGACAGGTGCAGGCCGGGCATTTCGCGCGCCAGGCTGTGGCGCGCACGCTCGGTGGCACTGGCCAAATGCGTGTCCATGGTGACGATGGTCACCCGCACCGGTGTGTGGCCACCCGAGGTCACGGCATCAGCGGCTGAAGTGGGCTTTGGCATCGTAGAGGGTCTCCACTGTGATCGTCGCCAGGCCTTGCTCGCGGGCAAAGCGTTCGGTGTTGCGGCGGGCTTTGCCGCGCACAAAAAAGGGAATCTTGTTGAGCTCTTTTTCTGCGTCCAAGGTCCAGCCGCCTGGGTTGCTGGCGGGACTGGTCGTGGCCGTGGCGGGTGCGCTGGGCGTCTCGATGGTGATGGGCTCGGCGCTGGCTTGCAGCGTGGGGCTGGGGCGGGTCGAGCCCAGGTGCGAAGGCGCAGCGCCTTCTTTGAATTCGAAGTCTTCCCGGAACATGCCCAAAAGGTGTTCTTCCAGGCCCATCATCAGCGGGTGCACCCAGGTGTCAAACAACACATTGGCACCTTCAAAGCCCATTTGCGGCGCATAGCGGGCGGGAAAGTCTTGCACATGGATGGGCGCGGAGATGACGGCGCAGGGGATGCCATGGCGCTTGGCAATGTGTCGCTCCATTTGCGTGCCCAAAATCAACTCTGGCTGAAGCTCGGTGATTTGCGTCTCCACTGCCAGGTAGTCGTCGCTGATCAGCGCTTCCACCCCGTAGAGCTTGGCCGCATCGCGCACTTCGCGGGCAAATTCGCGGCTGTAGGTGCCCAGGCCCACCACTTCAAAGCCCATTTCTTGGCTGGCCACACGCGCAGCTGCGATGGCGTGGGATGCGTCGCCAAACACATACACGCGCTTGCCGGTGAGGTAGGTGGAGTCGACCGAGCGGGCGTACCACGGGGCATGGGCGCGCTCGGGTGTGGACACATCGACGGTCAAACCCGCCAAGCCCTGCACTTCGGCAATGAAATCACGCGTGGCCCCCATGCCAATCGGCACGGTGCGGGTGAAGGGTTGTTGGTGTTGGCGCTGCAACCACTGGGCGGTGGTGTTGGCGACTTCGGGGTAGAGCACCACGTTGAAGTCGGCCTCGCCCAAGCGGGCGAGGTCGGCCACGCAGGCATTGAGCGGCGCGACCACATGCACCTGCACGCCCAGACTTTCAATCAAGCGGGTGATTTCGATCACATCGTCGCGGTGGCGAAAGCCCATGGCGGTGGGGCCCAAGATGTTGCAGCGTGCGGGCCGGCTGCCGTCCAACGGTGTGCGCGCGGTGGTGGCGGTGGCCAAGCGGCGGGTGAGGTGATAAAAGGTTTCGGACGCGCCAAAATTTTCTTTGCGCTGGTAGGCGGGCAACTCCAAGGGCACCACCGGCACCGGCAGGTTCAGCGCCAGGGCCAGACCACCGGGGTCGTCTTGGATCAGCTCGGCGGTGCACGATGACCCCACCAGCATGGCTTTGGGGGCAAAGCGTTCAAAGGCGTCACGGGCAGCGGTTTTGAACAGCTCGGCGGTGTCGCCACCGAGATCGCGTGCTTGGAAGGTGGTGTAAGTCACCGGTGGGCGGCGCGGCAAGCGCTCGATCATGGTGAACAACAAATCGGCATAGGTGTCGCCCTGTGGCGCGTGCAGCACATAGTGCACATCGCGCATGGCGGTGGCGATGCGCATGGCCCCAATGTGGGGCGGGCCTTCGTATGTCCAGAGGGTGAGTTGCATGGTGGCGTGCCTCAGGCGACCAGCTTCAAGCGGCGGGTCAGCGGGCGGCTGAACAAGCCGGCCAAGTCGCCCGCTTGTTCGTAGCCCTGGATGGGGGTGAAGACCAATTCAATGGCCCATTTGGTGGTCAGACCTTTGGCCTCCAAGGGGTTGGCCAGGCCCAAACCACACACCACCATATCGGGTTGGTCGGCCAGGCAGCGGTCGAGTTGTTTCTCCACGTCTTGGCCTTCGCTCAAGCGGGTGCCAGCCGGCAACCAAGCCAGCTCGGCGGCCATGTGGTTGCGGTGCAAATAAGGGGTGCCGACCTCGACCAACTCCATGCCCAGCTCGCGGTGCAGAAAGCGCGCCAAGGGGATTTCGAGTTGTGAGTCGGGGAAGAAAAATATGCGCTTGCCTTGCAACAGCGTGCGCTGGCGCGACAGGGCTTGCTCGGCGCGTTGGCGCGGGGCGCGGGTGACTTGTTCGAACAACGCGGGGTCCACGCCAAAAGCCGTGGCCGCGGCTTGCAACCAGGCCGTCGTGCCTTCGGCGCCGAGGGGAAAGGGTGCGCCCAAGTGCTGCGCGCCCATGGACTCCAGGGCGCGGGCGGTATCGGCCAAAAAAGGTTGGGCCAGCAAAAAACGGGTACCTGGGCCGACGGCGGGCAATTGGGTGCTGCGCCGGGGCGGGAAAAAATCCACCGCCACGCCCATGGCCTTGAGCAGTTGGCCGAGTTGGTCTTCGACCACATCGGCCAAGGTGCCCACCACCAATAAGCGCGTTGCGCCGTCGCTGCGCTGGGGCAGGGTGGGCGCGAGCGAGGCCAGGCAAGCGTCTTCGCCCTGGGTGAAGGTGGTTTCAATGCCGCTGCCCGAGTAATTGAGCACCCGCACCGAGGGCAGGTATTGGCGGGTCAAGCGCTCGGCGGCGCGCGACAAATCGAGCTTGATGACCTCAGAAGGGCATGAGCCGACCAAGAACAGCAGTTTGATGTCGGGGCGGCGTTGCAGCAACTGGCCGACCACCTTGTCGAGCTCGTCGTTGCAGTCGGCCAAGCCGGCCAAATCGCGCTCGTCGATGATGGCGGTGCCAAAGCGCGGCTCGGCAAAAATCATCACGCCCGCAGCAGACTGAATCAGGTGGGCACAGGTGCGCGAGCCCACCACCAAAAAGAAGGCATCTTGGATTTTGCGGTGCAACCAAATGATGCCGGTGAGGCCGCAAAACACCTCGCGCTGGCCGCGCTCGATCAGCACCGGCGCATCTTGGCAGCCGGTGGCGTTGTCGCTGCGGATGGGGATCACGCTGCTCATGCGGCTGCTCCTGCGCCGACCATGCCAGCACCACTGAAGTTTTGTTTTTCACGCGCTTGTTGCAAGCGTGCAGCGCGCAGCTTCCAGATGAACTGCCCGGCGTTGATGCAGTAGGTGAAGTAAGCCAGCAAGGCCACGCTCAGTTGCTGTTGCAGGCTCATGTTTTGGTTCCACCAACCAAACAAATACAAGGTGTGCAGCGCCAACACCAGCATGCTGAAGATGTCTTCCCACAGGAAGGCTGGGGCAAACAGGTATTGGCCAAACACCACTTTTTCCCAGATGCAGCCGGTGACCATGATGGTGTACAAAGTCAGTGTTTTGATCACCACCGACCACAGCGCCCATTGCTCACCTTCGCCCGTGGCCATGCAGCGCAGCACCAACACCAGGCTGACCAAGAACACCAAAAACTGAATCGGTGCCAACACCCCTTGCACCAGCGTCCAGGCCGTGGCATCGCGTCGGGCGCGTTGCTCGGGCGTGTAAAGGGCGGGTGGCATGGCCTTGGCGGCTGACCCAGGGTGTGACATGTTTGATTGACCTTGTGTCGAATGCGTAGGAGGCCACTTTAGGCAATGAATGCGCATCTGTCAATCAGAGTTGACGGTATATTTAGTTGACACTTATAGGGTTTCCACTATGTATATGTCATGGTAAAAATACAGACACTCAGAGGCCAAAGTTGGGATTTGTCCATGTCAATGGACGCCGATGGGGGTTTGGCCCCTCGGCATGGTCGTCCACCAAAGACAAAGGCTTGGTATTGCCGGGCGATGATTGCGGGGTATGTAGCGTGAAAGATGATCCATCGGAGGCCATTGTTCCCACCATCACCGAATGGGTGGTGGACAGGTTGATGCAGGAGCACCAACAATTTGTTCGGGCGCAAGACGAGGCCTTGCGCGGCCACGCCATGCAGTTGGCCCTGGCCAGTTTGGGCGGGCGCCAGCAAACGCGGGCGTGTTTCCAGGCTTGGCTGGCCCAGGGGATGGCCTTGGACACCTTGTATTTGCAAGTGCTGGCCCCAGCGGCTAATTTGGTGGGGCAATGGTGGCAAGATGACAGCGTGGACTTTGCCCACAGCACCCTGGGTTACAACCATTTGCAAGACCTATTGGTCGAGTTCAGCCCGCAGTTTTTAGCCCAGTCCAGTGGCTACGCGGCTCCAGCGAGCCACCGAGCTTTGATGATGGGCCAGCCCCATGCGCAACATGCCTTGGGATTGATGATGTTGGCGGAATTTTTCCGCCGCGACGGCTGGAGCGTGACCAGCGCCTCCAAGATGGGCCGTTTTGAGGCCTTGTCCACGGTGGGCAATGAGGCCTTTGACCTGATTGCGGTCTCAGTGAGCACCACTCGGGAGTTTTCCCCACTGAAAAAGCTCATCTCCCAATTGCGCGAGCGCTCACTGAACCCGCGGGTGGTGATCATGGTCGGGGGGCCTGTGTTGGCGCTGATGCCCGATTTGGCCGAGCAGTTGGGTGCTGATTTCTCCAGCACCTCGGCCGACCAGGCTTTGCGCGATGCGGCTCAACAGGTGCGTTTGCGCCAAAAACGCCACGCGCCCCAGCCATTGGCGCAGGGCCATTCACATGGGTAAGCCTTCTCGCACCGGATTTTTGCCTAAGACGAACATTAGACGATGGTACATTTCTTCCGTCAATGCCCAATGGACGCTGAGCACTGACAAGCCAAGCTGACGCCTGTGCCGAACTACTTTTGAAGGTTTATGCAAATTCCTCCACTGTCCCCCCTCGCTTTGGCGCAATTGATCGGCGTCAGCGCCGACATTGCCTTGTTGCTGGATGAGGCGGGTGTGGTGCAAGAGGTGTCGTTGTCGCGCAGCGACTGGGCGGCCTTGGACTGTCGGCGTTGGGTGGGGCGGCCTTGGGCGGAAACCATGGCCGAGGACAGCCAACCCAAATGGGCCGAAATGATGGCCGTCAAAGCCGACGATGAGTTGCGTTGGCGCCACATCAACCACCGCTCTCAGGTAGCGGGCGGCACTGACGTGCCATTGCAGTACGTGGCTTTGCCGGTGGCCCAGGCCCGCTTGATCCTGGTGTTGGGCCGCGACATGTCGATCGTGGCCGGATTGCAGCAGCGTTTGATGGATGCTCAGCAATCCATGGAGCGCGACTACATGCGCTTGCGCCACATGGAAGCGCGCTACCGCATTTTGTTTGAAACCTCCAGCGAACCGGTGTTGGTGGCCGATGTGGTCACGCACCGGGTGATGGAGGCCAATCCAGCGGCCCAGGCCTGGGTCAAGGACGCGGGCAAGCGTTTGGTTGGGCGCGAAATCAACGAGTGTTTCGAGAGCCAATACCGCGATTCGGTCCAGGCCTTGCTGCGCATGGCCCAGGCGACGGGTCGGGCAGAAATTGGCCGCGCGCGGTTCATGGGCACCTCACAAGATTGCACGCTGTCGGTGTCGGTGTTTCGGCAAGAAGGCGGCGCGCAGTTTTTGATTCGCTTGCTTTCAGGCGCGGGGGCTTTGGCCGATGCCCAGCCCGATGCGCAAGCTTGGTTCAGCGAGGCCATGGAGCGCTCGCCCATGGGTTTGCTGATCACGGACCGGCATGGAGCGGTGGTGGCGGCCAATGCCGAGCTGGTCTCGCTGGTGGGGGCGACCTCGTTGGTCCAATTGCAAGCCCAGCCGGTCGAGCGCTGGTTGAGCCGTGGCAGCGTCGATTGGGGCGTGCTGCAAACCAATATCCGCCAAACCGGCAGTGTGCGTGGCTTCGCCACCGAGCTGCGGACCATGGCGGGCACCCAGGTGGCGGTGGAGATTTCGGCCCTGACCCTGACCGGACCGCAGGCTTTGTATGGATTTTTTGTCCGCGACGTGGGCCGCCAACGCATGCCTGACGCCCCGATTGAGTCGGGCATGGCCGGCTCGGTGGCCCAATTGGCCCAGCTGGTGGGCCGCATGCCGATGAAAGACATCGTTGGCGAGACCAGCGACATGATCGAGCGCATGTGCATCCAAGCCGCCCTGCAACTGACCCACAACAACCGCGCTTCGGCGGCGGAGATGCTGGGTTTGTCGCGCCAAAGCCTGTATGTGAAGTTGCGTCGCTACGAAATGGCGGGCACCAGCGAGGCCGAGTAAGCCCGTTTCGCAGCAGCGGGCGCGCACAGGGCCCCCAAGCCGTGCGCCCAGCGGCTGAGTACCGCAGCCAGATGCAGGCACAACGCCCCTGGTCGCGCGCGAGCCCACCCCCTTGTGCACCAAAACGGTGTGCGGCTGTTCGCGCGCCAGCCCAAAGGGGCGACTGGCGAAAGTGTCAGATATTTCAGACAAAATAATCGTAAACCTCAGTTGACAGTTGGGGTGGTCGAGCCAAAAATGCATCATGGCCCGCCCCTCCCTGTCCACCGTCGCTGAGCTGCTCAAGCCCATCACCTGGTTTCCGCCCATGTGGGCCTTCGCCTGCGGTGTGGTGTCTTCGGGCGAGGCGTTCGCCGGCCATTGGGGTTTGATCGTTTGGGGCGTGTTGTTGGCGGGGCCTTTGGTGTGTGCCAGCAGCCAAGCGGTGAATGACTGGTTTGACCGGCATGTGGATGCCATCAACGAGCCGCAGCGGCCCATCCCCTCAGGGCGCATGCCCGGGCGCTGGGGCTTATACATTGCCTGGTTGTGGACGGGCTTGTCGGTGGTTTGGGCCATCCCCTTGGGCACATGGGGCTTTGGGGCTGCGGTCTTGGGTTTGGCCCTGGCCTGGGCCTACAGCGCGCCACCCCTGCGCCTGAAGGAAAACGGCTGGTGGGGCAATGCCGCTTGTGCGCTCAGCTACGAAGGCTTGGCCTGGGTCACCGGCGCGGCCGTGATGTTGGGTGAGCGCGTGCCGCCCATGCCGGTGTTGTGCTTGGCCTTGCTCTACAGCTTGGGTGCCCACGGCATCATGACCTTGAATGACTTCAAAGCGGTCGAGGGCGACCGCCAAATGGGTGTGCGGTCTTTGCCGGTGCAGCTGGGCGTGGATGGTGCCGCCCGGGTGGCATGCTGGGCCATGGTGCTGCCTCAAGCGGTGGTCGTGGGCTTGCTGATGCATTGGGGCCAAGTGGGCCATGCCTTGGCGGTGCTGGGGTTGATCTTGGCGCAACTGCCCCTGATGGGCGTGTTTGTGCGCCAACCGGTGGCCAAGGCCTTGATGCTCAGTGGCTTTGGCGTGCCTTTGTTTGTGGCCGGCATGATGGTCAGCGCCTGGGCCTTGCGCTTGGCGCCATGGGGTGGCGCATGAACGGGTCGCTCTCTTTCAGTTGGTGGCAGGTGCTGCGCTTGGCCCTGGTGCAAGCGTGTTTGGGCTCGGTGGTGGTCATCACCACCTCCACCTTGAACCGCATCATGGTGGTCGAACTGATGTTGCCCGCTTTGCTGCCAGGCCTGTTGGTGGGCTTGCACTATGCCGTGCAAATGGTGCGCCCGCGCATGGGTTTTGGGGCCGATCAAGGAAGACGCTGCACTCCCTGGATGGTGGGGGGCATGGCGGTGTTGTCCTTGGGCGGCTGTTTGGCCGCGCAAGCCACCGTGACCATGGGCAGCGATCGGGGGCTGGGCGTGGCCTTGGCGGCGCTGGCATTCGCCTTGATTGGCGTGGGCGTGAGCGCCTGTGGCACTTCGTTGCTGGTGCTGCTGGCCAAGCGCGTGCCAGATGAGCGGCGCGCCCCTGCCGCCACCTTGGTGTGGGTGATGATGATTGTGGGCTTTGCCTTGACCGCTGTGGTGGTGGGCAAGCACTTGGATCCCTACACCCCTGAGCGCATGCTCAACGTGGTGTGCACCGCTGCAGCCTTGGCATGGTTGATCGCTTGTGTTTGCTTATGGGGGTTGGAGGGGCCTGCCCAATGGGCAGCGCAGCATGTTGCGGCGCCGGGCGTTGACTCGGCGCTCACCCACCCAGCCGCACCAGGGACCGGCGAACCGATGGGCGCAGCCCAGGGTGCGGCGTCGGTGCGCTTTCGCCAGGCTTTGGCCGCTGTTTGGGACGAGCCCGCAGCGCGCAGGTTCACCGTCTTTGTGTTTCTGTCCATGCTGGCGTACAGCTCACAAGACTTGATCTTGGAGCCGTTTGCGGGTGCCGTTTTTGACATGACGCCGGGGCAGACCACCCAGTTGTCGGGCTTGCAACATGGCGGCGTTTTGCTGGGCATGTTGTGTGTCGCGCTGGTCGGCAGCGGCTGGGCGCGTGGGCGCTGGGGCTCGGTGCAAGCGTGGATGGTGGGCGGCTGCTTGGCCTCGGCTTTGGCCATGGCCGGATTGTCGGTGGCGGCAGGGCTGGGCGGATCATGGCCCTTGTTGGCCAATGTGTTTTTGTTGGGGGTGGCGAATGGGGCGTTTTCGATCGCTGCCATCACCACCATGATGCGCTTGGCCGCAGCCGCCAAAGACGGCCGCGAAGGCACGCGCATGGGGTTGTGGGGGGCGGCGCAGGCCATCGCATTTGGGCTGGGCGGTTTGCTCGGCACAGGCGCGAGTGATCTGGCGCGCTGGTGGGTGTCACAGCCCGCGCTCGCCTACAGCTGGGTTTTTGGAATGGAAGCGCTGATGTTTGCTGGATCCGCTTGGTGGGCGGTTCAGGTAGGACGCGGCGAAGCAGTGCAAACGCGTAAAACGCAAACCGCCCCTTGGGCAATGGAAGGACAACAACCATGACACAAATGAGCTATGACGCCGTGGTGATTGGGGGTGGACCGGCCGGGGCCACCGCCGCCGATGATTTGGCCCAAAAGGGGTGGCGCGTGTTGCTGCTCGACCGGCAAGGCCGCATCAAGCCCTGTGGCGGTGCCATTCCACCGCGCTTGATCAAGGACTTTGACATCCCCGACGAGTTGCTGGTGGCCAAAGCGCGTTCGGCACGCATGATTTCGCCCAGCGACAACAAGGTCGATATACCGATCGAAAACGGTTTTGTCGGCATGGTCGACCGCGACCAGTTTGACGAGTGGCTGCGCGAACGCGCGGCCAAAAGCGGTGCGGTGCGCCAGCGCGGCGTGTTTGACAAGTTCAGCCGCGACATGGACGGGGTGATGCGGGTGCATTTCACCGCCAAAGGCCTCAAAGGCGAAGAGCACCAAGCCAGCGTGCGCGCCCGCACCGTCATTGGTGCCGATGGCGCGCGCTCGGAAGTGGCGCGCCAGTCCATCGATGGTGCCGAAAAAACCAAATATGTGTTCGCTTATCACGAGATCATCCAAGCGCCGCAGAACGCGCCCGACCACGACCCCACGCGTTGCGATGTGTATTACCGGGGCAGCTTGTCACCTGACTTTTATGGCTGGGTGTTTCCCCACGGCAACACAGTCAGCGTGGGCACCGGCAGTGCCGATAAAGGTTTTTCATTGCGCAGCGCCGTGGGCCGCTTGCGCGAGACCGCTGGCTTGGGCGAGGCCGCCACCTTGCGCCGCGAGGGTGCACCCTTGCCCATGAAGCCGCTGCCACGCTGGGACAACGGCCGCGACGTGGTGCTGGTGGGCGACGCCGCGGGTGTGGTGGCGCCGTCGTCTGGCGAGGGCATTTACTACGCCATGGCCTGCGCGCGCATGGCCGCCGACAAGGTGCATTTGTTTTTGCAAGAAGGCAACCCCGAAGTGCTCAAGCAGGTGCGCAAACAGTTCATGCGCGAGCATGGCAAGGTGTTTTGGGTGCTGGGCATCATGCAGTACTTTTGGTACAGCAGCGACAAGCGGCGCGAGAAGTTTGTCAAAATCTGCGAAGATAAAGACGTGCAACAACTCACCTTCGAGTCCTATATGAACAAAGTGCTGGTGCGCAAAAAGCCCATGGCCCATGTGCGCATCTTTTTCAAAGACTTGGCGCATTTGTTTGGCGTGGCCAAAACCGGATGATCCCACGCACCTGGCCCAGCCTGTACCTGGCCATCGCCATCAGCTTTGGGGTGGCGGGCCTGGGCGGTGCCCTGACCGATTTGGGGCCCTGGTACCAACAACTCGCCAAGCCCGACTGGAAGCCGCCCGACGCGGCGTTTGGCGTGATTTGGTCCACCATCTTCACCCTGTGCGCTTTCAGCGCCTGGTGGGCGTGGCATGCCAGCAGCCATGCGCGCCAGCGCCGCCATATGCTGGCGCTGTTTGCGGCCAATGCCGCCCTGAATGTGCTGTGGAGCTTGATTTATTTCCAGTGGCACCGCTTGGACTGGGCTTTGGTCGAGTTGGTTTTTTTGTGGTTGTCCATCGCCGCTTTGATGGTGCATTTGCACCGTTACGCCCGGGCCTCGGCCTGGATGCTGCTGCCTTATTTGGTGTGGGTGAGCGCCGCCGGGGTGCTCAATTGGGACACGTGGCAACTCAACCCCCAAGCCCATGCGTGGCAGCCCCAAAGCGCCCTGAACGCTGCTGACAACCCTCCCGGGGCTATTCCATCCGCTTCCAGCCCGCCGGCGACCAGCCTCGCTGTGCCCAGCGCAGGGGATGCCCCGACCGCGCCGAACGCCGCGCCCCGCTAACCCCTGGCCAGAGCCCGATCAAAACCCGACACGGGCAAACCCCTAGGCGCTTGAGCGACAATATCTCTCATTAACGCTAGCGGTCTCTTGTCAACCCGACGGGTGGCCCGAAGCGTTATCAAGTTTCACAACTCTGGAGAAAACCATGACCAACCGCCGCGAATTCATTGTTCAACTCAGCCTGGGCACTGGTGCCTTGGCCGCCACCCAAGCCATGGCCGCTGGCCCCATGCTGGCCGAAAGCGACGCGCAAGCCACCGCTTTGGGCTACAAAGCCGACGCCACCAAGGTCGACGTCAAGAAGTTCCCCAAATATGCAGCA
>Ga0315903_10006432_pt1 | contig 14985 bp, 12 predicted proteins | sample LakEriMetagenome_7_FD_203524 | JGI IMG/M metagenome (GOLD analysis project Ga0315903, IMG submission 203524) | Freshwater fungal communities from buoy surface, Lake Erie, Ohio, United States - Buoy 2 MA119 | ecosystem: Environmental > Aquatic > Freshwater > Lake | place: USA: Lake Erie, Ohio...
CGAGTTGGTGGAAGTTGAATACGACGTACTGCCTGCAGTGGTCGATGTTCGCCAGGCTAAAGCTGCAACAGCCCTGCACGCTGAAGCCCCCAACAACCATTGCTACAACTGGGCCATTGGCGACAAGGCAGCCGTAGACGCTGCATTTGCCGGCGCGGCTCACGTCACCAAACTCGACCTCATCAACAACCGCTTGGCGCCCAATCCTATGGAGCCCCGCGCCGCTATTGGCAGCTACAACCGCGCCAGCGACGAGTACACGCTCTATGTGTCCAACCAAAATCCGCACGTCGAGCGCTTGCTCATGACTGCATTTGTATTGGGCTTGCCCGAACACAAAGTTCGCGTCATTGCACCCGATGTGGGCGGTGGTTTTGGCGCCAAAATTTATTTGTACGCGGAAGACGTTTGCCTGACATGGGCTTCTAAAAAGCTCAATCGCAACATCAAATGGAATTGCGACCGTTCCGAAGCATTCTTGAGCGATGCGCACGGCCGTGACCACTCTAGCCACGCCGAATTGGCCATTGACAAAGACGGCAAGTTCTTGGCTTTGCGTGTTCACACCGACGCCAACTTGGGCGCGTACCTGTCTACGTTCTCCACAGCGGTTCCGACTATTTTGTATGCCACTTTGTTGGCCGGCCAATACGCCACACCGCAGGTTTATGTGGAAGTAGATGCTTGGTTCACCAACACTGCCCCTGTCGACGCTTACCGCGGCGCGGGTCGCCCAGAAGCCACTTACTTGCTCGAGCGCATTGTGTCCCGCGCAGCCTTCGAGCTGGGCATGACGCAAGACGCCATTCGCAGCAAGAACTTCATCACGCAGTTCCCCTACCAAACGCCAGTGGCTTTGCAGTACGACACCGGCGATTTCCATGCCCTCATGAACCACGCCAACAAACTGGGCGATGTGGCAGGCTTCCCTGCCCGCAAAGCGGCCAGTGCAGCCAAGGGCCTGCTGCGCGGCATTGGTTACTCTAGCTACATCGAAGCTTGCGGCTTGGCCCCTAGCAACGTGGCAGGCGCATTGGGCGCTCGTGCAGGTTTGTTCGAATGCGGCGAAGTGCGTGTGCACCCCACAGGCAGCGTGACCGTGTTCACTGGTTCACACAGCCATGGTCAAGGCCACGAAACCACCTTCGCACAGGTGGTGGCTGCGCGCTTGGGCATTCCCGTTGAAAACGTCGACATCGTTCACGGCGACACCGGCCGCGTGCCTTTCGGCATGGGCACCTATGGCTCACGCTCTATTTCAGTGGGCGGCGCTGCACTCATGCGCGCCCTCGACAAAATTGAAGCCAAGGCCAAGAAAATTGCAGCCCACCTGATGGAAGCAGGCGATGCCGACATTGAGTTTGCCAATGGCGAATTCAGTGTCAAAGGCACCGACAAGAAAATTCCATTTGGCAGCGTTGCGCTCACCGCTTATGTGCCGCACAACTACCCCTTGGACAAGTTGGAGCCGGGCCTCAACGAAACGGCTTTCTACGACCCCACCAACTTCACATTCCCAGCAGGCACTTACATCTGCGAAGTGGAGATTGACCCCCAAACAGGCGTGACCAAAATCGACAAGTTCACCGCAGTCGACGACTTCGGCACCATCATCAACCCCATGATTGTGGAAGGCCAAGTGCATGGCGGTTTGGTGCAAGGCATTGGCCAAGCGCTCATGGAAAACTGTGTGTACGACAAAGAAACCGGCCAACTCTTAACCGGCTCTTTCATGGACTACACCATGCCCCGTGCCGACGACTTCCCTCAGTTTGCCATTGGCCACGAGTGCACACCTTGCACCACCAATCCTTTGGGCACCAAGGGTTGCGGCGAAGCGGGCGCCATTGGCTCACCCCCATCAGTCATCAATGCCGTGCTAGACGCTTTGGCCCCATTGGGCGTCAAAGACTTTGACATGCCTGCGACGCCTCACCGCGTGTGGGAAGCCATTCAAGCCGCCAAGCATTAATTAGAAATTCGGAGAACTCAACATGTACGCATTCAAATACGAACGCCCTACCGCATTGGCAGATGCGCAAAAAGCAGCGCAAGCTGGTGGTCAAGTTTTGGCCGGTGGCCAAACCATGATCGCTGCCATGAAGCAGCGCCTGCAACAGCCAGAAACCTTGATTGACTTGGCCGCCATCAGTGGCTTGGCTGGCATCAAAAAGGACGGCAACAACATCGTGATTGGCGCCATGACGCGCCACCAAGATGTGGCCGACAACGCCGACGTTCAAAAGAACATTCCAGGCCTGGCTTTACTGGCCAACAACATTGGTGACAAGCAAGTCCGTGCCATGGGCACTATTGGCGGCTCAGTGGCCAACAACGACCCTGCTGCTTGCTACCCCAGCGCCTTGTTGGCTTTGGGCGCCACCATCCAGACAGACAAGCGCACCATCAAGGCGGATGACTTCTTCCTGGGCATGTATGCCACCGCGTTGGATGCGGGCGAAATCATCACCTCTGTCAGCTTCCCCATTCCCAGCAAGTCTGCCTATGCCAAATTCAACCAACCAGCCTCGCGCTTTGCGTTGGTGGGCGTGTTTGTGGCGCAAACCGCTGGGGGTGCCCGTGTGGCCATCACTGGTGCCGGCAATGGCGTGTTCCGCCATGCTGGCATGGAAGCCGCCTTGACAAAAAGCTTTAACCCAGAAGCAGTAACCGGTGTCGCGGTAGACTCTACGGATCTCAATGCCGACCTGCACGCTTCAAAGGCCTACCGCGCTCACCTGATCACCGTGCAAACTCAAAGGGCGGTGAAACAGGCGAACGGATGACCGCAAAAGACACTTTCAAAACCATCGACGAACTTGCCCAAGCCTTAGAAGGTGTGGGCTATTTCGCGGAACGGCGGCTCATCACCGCCGTTTTTTTGAGCCTCAAATTAGAGCGCCCTCTTCTGCTAGAGGGTGAGCCTGGCGTGGGCAAAACCGAGTTGGCCAAGGCGTTGGCCAAAATTTTGGGACGCCCGCTCATTCGTTTGCAATGCTACGACGGCATGGAACAACGCGAAGCTTTGTACGAATGGAACCATGCGGCCCAATTGCTGCACATGCGTGCTGCAGCGTCTCAACCAGGGTCTGGTGCAAGCCCTGCAGACATTGAGCGAGAGGTGTACCAAAAACGTTTCTTGGTGAAGCGCCCATTGCTGGAAGCCTTGCAAACTGCAGCACCTGGCGCCCTGTTGTTGATTGATGAGGTCGATCGCGCCGACGAGCCTTTCGAAGCGTTTTTGCTCGAGTATTTGGGCGAATACCAAGTGAGCATTCCCGAACTTGGCACCATCAAAGCCGAAGTGGCCCCTGTGACCATTCTCACCAGCAACCGTACGCGCGATTTGAACGACGCGGTGAAGCGCAGATGCCTTTATCAATGGATGGACTACCCCGACCGCGAGCGCGAATTGGCTGTGGTCAGGTCCCAAGTGCCAGAGGCCAGCGCCCAACTCACCGAGCAAGTGGCCGAGTTTGTGGGCCGCCTTAGAAGCCAACCCTTCTCCAGTGCGTTTCAACGCGCACCGGGCATTGCGGAGAGCGTGGAATGGGCCAAAGCCTTGGTGGCCTTGGACACCCTCACCCTCGACCCTGAAGTGGTGCAAGACACCGTCGGCATTTTGTTCAAGCAACGCGAAGACATTGCAGCCATCACACCTTTGTTGAACGATTTGTTGGCGCCTGCTCCGCCCGCGCCTTAAACCTCAGGCTTTGTCATCATGCTATTGGGCGACGCGCGCAGCGGCAAACTCAGCGACAACATCACCGGCTTTGCACGCGCACTTAGGCGTGCAGGACTGCCCGTTGATGCCTCTCGCATCAGCTTGGCCATTGAGTCCTCTGGGCTGGTTGGCCTAGAGCGAAAAGACGATTTGGCAGCCGCATTGAAAGCCTGCCTGGTCAACCGGCAAGAAGACCTGGTGGTTTTCGATCAAATGTTTGCAGCATTTTTTAGAGACCCAGAGCTCACGCGCCAGCTTCTGTCGCAACTCTTGCCCAAAGCCGCCGCGCCCTCACCAGGCGTTCCCCGCAAGTCAAGAGTGCAAGAAGCTTTGGCGGCCAAAAACAAACAAAATGACCCAGGCAAGCCCAAAGAAGATGAATTGAAGTTTGACGCGGCCATGAGCGCCAGCGACCGACAAAGGCTGCAACAGGCCGACTTTCAAAGTTTGAGCGCCAGCGAGTTCAAGTTGGTTGAAAAGTTGGCTAGGAGAGTGAAGCTGCCTCTGCCAAAAATTCAAGGGCGCAGAACACGCACAGGGGGCCGCGGCGATCGAATTCACTGGTCCAAAACCATGCAAATGGCAGCTCGGCAAGATGGCGATATTTTGTCCTTGCCTCACCTGCAAAGAAAGCCTCAGGCTTTGCCCTTGTTAATTTTGGTTGACATCTCTGGCTCCATGGAGCGCTATGCCCGTCTCTTGCTGGCTTTTTTGCACCAAGCCACTCAAGGAACTCCCAGGCAGGTTTATGCCTTTGGCACCGATTTGACCGATTTGAACCCCGCCTTCAAACTGCGCGATACCGACGAGATGCTGTTTGCGGCCAGCCGCCAAATTCAAGATTTTGCAGGCGGCACACAAGTTGGCAAATCACTCGCCCATTTCCGCTCGCATTTCGCCAAAAAACTCACTGGCAGACGCACAGTGGTGCTTTTAATCAGTGATGGTCTCGATACAGGCACGGCAGAAACGCTAGACTCGGAGCTTGTTTGGTTGAAACGACACACTCGGTCTTTGCTTTGGCTCAACCCCTTGCTTCGGTTTGATGGGTACGCTCCCATTGCAACAGGTGCCAGTGTTTTGAATCGCCATGTGGATGGCATGTTGGCCATTCACAATTTATCTCGTTTGGAAGAACTGGCGCAAGCCTTGACCAAGCTTTTGAAAACGAATTAACGGAGAACACAAGATGGACATGCAAGGTCAACGCGTATTACACGTCACACAAGCACAAGCATGGGATGCCCTGAATGATCCCGAAATTTTAAAATCCTGCATTCCAGGATGCGACAAGTTTGAGCTCACAGAAGCCAACGTTTACAGCGTGGGTGTGGCCATCAAAATTGGCCCTGTGTCTGCCAAGTTCTCAGGCAAGGTTACCCTGTCTGACATTCAAGCACCCAACTCCTATGCCCTGAATTTTGAGGCGCAAGGCGGCGTGGCGGGTTTTGGTAAAGGCGAATCGCACGTGTCTTTGCATCCCCATGCCGAAGGTTGTGAGCTGAAATACACCGTGCACTCCACCGTGGGTGGCAAATTGGCCCAATTGGGCCAGCGACTGATTGACGGCGCCGCCAAATCTTTGGCCGAAGATTTCTTCAAACGCTTTGACGAATCATTGCAAGCCAAATACCCCCAAACTGAAAGCACGCCAGTCACAAGCACACCCGAACCTGCCGCCGCTTCTGGCAGCGTCCCAAGCTGGGTCTGGCTCGCATTGTTGGTGGGCGCCGGCGCCGTTTGGTTCTTGGTGCGCTAATCTCTTTTCACGGCACAGGTTCAAAGCGTCATGGAAAACCTCGACATTGTGGTGTTGCGAACGCTCAAAGCCTGGCGTGAAGCTGGGCAGCGTGCGTTGCTCACCACCGTTGTCAGAACTTGGGGTTCTTCGCCACGCCCTGTGGGATCCATCATGGCTTTGTGCGAAACAGGTGCCGTGGTGGGCTCGGTGTCGGGCGGCTGCATTGAAGACGACCTCATTGCGCAGTACAGCAAAGCCAACGCCATCACCGACAGTGCACCCCTGCGTTTGAAATATGGCATTAGCGCCGACGAAGCCCACCGCTTTGGCCTGCCCTGTGGCGGCACACTTGAATTGCTTCTGGAATTCAATCCCGATGCAGCAAGCTTGGCTGAGCTGATTGCCATGCTCGAAAAAGGTCAACTCACCCAACGCGTTACCCAACTGAACACAGGCTTGGTCACGCTCAAAGCCAGCGATGCGCCCAGCGATCTGCACATTGATGAGCATCAACTCATCAACACCTTTGGACCTGAATACCGCATGCTGCTCATTGGTGCCGGCCAAATGACCGAGTACTTGGCCACCATGGCTTTGTTCAATGGCTTTGCTGTCACAGTGTGCGATCCGCGCGAAGAATACCGCGGTGCATGGTCGGTGGCAGGTGTGACAGTCAAGCACGACATGCCTGATGATCTGGTGACAAGTTTTCACCCCGACAGACGAAGCTGTGTCATTGCCCTCACCCACGACCCTAAGCTCGACGATTTGGCTTTGTTGGCCGCCTTAGAAACCGATGCGTTTTACATCGGGGCCATTGGCTCACGCCGCAACAACATTCTTCGCCAACAACGCATGATTGAACACTTCGATCAAACAGAAGAATCCTTGGACAGATTGCGTGGCCCCATTGGCATTTACATTGGCAGCAAAACACCTGCAGAAATTGCGGTCAGCATCATGGCCGAAGTGTTGGCGGTTAAAAATGGTGTGCCCTTGCCGCGCGATATGGATGTGGCGCACGCCAAAAACACACACGAGGGGCCACCCATCGACCCCTCGGCGCCCGTTTGCTTTACGGGCCGCTAACTGAGGCCTCTCAGTTAGCCTTACTTATTCACTTATTTGTTGGCGTTCGGAAAGAACACAGACTCTCCGCCAATTTTGTAGGCTGCAATAGACGCTTGGCCATTGGCTGAAACAATCCAGTCCACAAACTTTTGCGCATCAGCTTGCTTCACGTGCGCATGCTTGGCGGGATTGACCACCATCACACCGTATTGGTTGAACAGCTTGGCATCCCCTTCCACCAAAACTTTCAAGTCCGCACGGTTTTTAAAGTTCAACCAAGTCCCGCGATCGGTCAAAACATAAGCGCCAGTAGAGGCACCGATGTTCAAGGCAGGTCCCATGCCGCAACCACATTCTTTGTAGCCCGAGCCTTTTTGCGCGCTCAATGCCGCTTGAGTCCAGAAGCGCAATTCAGCAGCGTGCGTGCCACTCTTGTCACCCCTAGAAACAAAAGCAGCGTTACTGGCTGCGATTTTTTTCAGTGCAGCCACAATGTCATTGCCTTTGGCATTGGCTGGATCGGCTTGGGGCCCCACCACCACAAAGTCGTTGTACATCACTGGAAAACGCTTCACGCCAAAGCCATCCGCCACAAACTTTTCTTCGGCCACTTGGTCGTGCACAAACACCACATCGGCATCACCGCGACGCGCCATGTCCAAAGCTTGACCAGTGCCCAAGGCCACCACCTTGATGTCAATGCCAGAGGCCTGTTTAAACGCTGGCAACAGATGACCAAACAGACCGGATTGCTCAGTGGAGGTAGTGGAAGACATCACAATGGACTGCGCCATGACATGGGCACTGAGACCTGCAAAGACAAAGCCTAGTGCGGTGCGCTGCAATAGACGCACAATAGGTTTGAATTGAATCATTGCGTTCATGAGGTTTCTCCTTGTAGAAATAAAAAAGCTTGCTGGCTGTGTTGTTTCAAACATTCAGCGTTAAAAAAATCTGCTGTAGGCAAGTCCGCCAAGATGCGCCCTTGCTCGATGTAAATGACCCGGCTGGCCCAGCGCTTGACTTGGCCCAAGTTGTGACTTGCAAAAATCAAAGTCATAGGGGTAGGTTTGTCTTTGGGTGCAATCATTTCTTGCACCAGCGTTTCAATTTCTCGTTTGGCGGGTGGGTCTAAACTGGCTGTGGGCTCATCCAAAAAAAGCAACTCGGGCTCTTTGGCCCAAGCTCTGGCCAAAGCCAAACGCTGCTGCTGACCGCCCGACAAGGTGGCTGCGTTTTGCAGCTTCACTCCCGACAAACCCACCACCGACAAAGCCTCTAAAGCCCGCGCTTTGGCTTGGAGCCACCGCAAGCCCAAGCTGCGGTCTAGCCACAAGCCAAGTGCCACGTTGTTCCAACTGCTGCTTCTCAACATGTGGGGTCTTTGAAACAACATAGCTTGCCTGCAAGTTGCCAATTGCAACCGACCCTCAGACACAGGATGCAGTCCATTCAAGACACGCAGCAAGGTACTTTTGCCAGAGCCATTGGCGCCAATCAGCGCCACATGCTCGCCAGCCTGAACCGTCAAGGAAACATCACTCAGCGCTTGCACATGGCCTAACTTCAAGCTCACATGTTGAAGTGAAATAAGGGCCGTCATGTCACCCACCCCCGCAAACTGGTGGGCTTAGATTGCTGATGGCGGTCTTGCCAATGTCTGAACAGCGCCAGCAACACATTCAAACAACCCACAATGGCCAACAGCACAATGCCCAGCGCCAAGGCCAGGGGCAAATCGCCCTTGCTGGTTTCAAGCGCAATGGCCGTGGTCATCACACGCGTGAAGCCTTCAATGTTGCCACCCACAATCATCACGGCACCTACTTCGGAAATAGCACGTCCGAAACAAGCCACCACCACGGTGAGCAAGGCAAAGCGTTCGTTCCACGCCAGCAACACACAGCGCACCAAATTGCCGGCCCCTAAAGATCGCCATTGCTCACCATGCGCTGCTTCGACATCTTCAACCACTTGTCGGCTAAGAGCTGCTGCCACCGGCACCACCAGCACCACTTGGGCCAGCACCATGGCTTTGAAACTGAACAACCAACCTAAAAATCCAAGCGGCCCTGTTCTAGACAGCAATAAATAAATGACCAAGCCCACCACCACGGATGGCAAAGCCAAAAACGTGTTGAGGACTGTGAGCACCATCGCCTTGCCAGTAAAGCGCGACACTCCCAAATACGCCCCCAATGAGATCCCAATCAAACAGCCGATCAAGCATGCCGTGGCACTGACACCAAGCGACCTGCCCGCAATGGTCCAAAGGCCAGGATCAAGAGAGCTAATGAGTTGAAACGCTGTGGCAGCGCTGTCTGAAAAGGTATTCATAAGGATTAAATCTTGCGCCGATGCTAGCCTTTTTGAATAACCTGAACTACGCGGGTGTTCCGCTATGAAATCTTGTGCATAAGCCCCGATGAGGGTGGCATATGAGCCTATTTCAAATGAGGCACACTTAGGCCGTGCCAAAAATTGAACTCTCCTACAACTGGGGCCCAGAGAACTCTCCCCCGCCAACCGCTGACGGCTTGAAACAAAGGCAGCAGGCTTTGTTGCGCAACCCACTCATGGACCTATTGCAGGCAGTCCGGGAACACGGCTCTATTGCTGCAGCCGCCAGATCTCTGGGCCTCTCCTATCGACACGTTTGGGGTGAATTGAAGAAGTGGGAGCAGCGCCTCAACCAAAACCTGATCGTTTGGGAAAAAGGCATGCCGGCAGAACTGTCCGAATTTGCCAGCAAACTGCTTTGGGCAGAACGCCAAGCCCAAGCCCGTTTGGCTGCACCCATTGAATCGCTCATGGCCGAAATTGAGCGAACCTTTGCTGTCGCCTTTGACGCGCAAGCCCACTTACTCACCCTCTACGCAAGCCACGACGATGCGCTGGTTCGATTGCGAGAGTCTGCGGCCCAAAATGCCCTGCACCTTGACATTCGTTTTTGCGGCAGCGTGGATGCCATTCGCGCCTTGAACGAAGGTCGCTGTGAAATCGCTGGTTTTCACACCCTGTCCCAGCCCAACGGAAAAAGTCTGTCCGCAGAAACTTACAAGCCTTTGCTCAAACCAGGCCTGCACAAACTGATTGGTTTTGCCAAGCGCACCCAGGGCTTGTTGGTCAAAGCCGGCAACCCTTTGAATGTGCAATCCTTGCAAGATGTGGTGAATGGTCGGTTTCGGTACGTCAACCGAAGTCTGGGTACTGGGACGCGGCTGTTGTTAGACGAACTGCTGATCAACCAAGGCATCAAGCCTGAGCAACTTCTGGGCTATGACAGACAAGAGCTGTCTCACAGTGCCGTTGCCACCAGCATTGCATCGGGCCAAGCCGACGCAGGCCTGGCCATCGAGAGTGCCGCCCTGGCTGCTGGCCTAGATTTCATTCCCTTGGCCACCGAGAACTATTGGTTGGCCTGCCTCAAAAGCGCCCTGGATTCGCCCCCCGTTTTGGCCTTGAGAGATCATTTGGTATCCCCAGGTTGGCAAAACAACTTGCAAGACATGCCTGGTTATCAGCCCAATCAGTCGGGTCGGGTTCAATCGCTTCGGCAAGAACTGCCTTGGTGGAACCTCAAACCTCGAAAATAGCTTTCTACAACGCCTTCAAAATAGCCTTCATTGATCAAGACCAATCCCCGAGGGTGGCGCAGGGTAAACCCGCGGAAAAGTGAGATTTAAATTTCCTACAATAGTAAGTATGACTGTAAGCAGTCTTCAGTGTCGCTTTGGCGTCCTGAACTCATCAACCTAGACTTCCGGAGTGAACCCCATGGATCGTCGTTCCCTAATTAAAAATGCCGGTATTGCTGGCGTCTTGGCCGCAGGCTCAGCCCCAGCCATTATTCACGCTCAAGCCACATTGCGCTGGCGCTGTGCTTCGAGCTTCCCCAAATCACTCGACACATTGTTTGGTGTTTGCGACGTATTTGCTAAGAAAGTTAGCGAATTGTCTGGCGGCAAGTTCACCATCACCACCCACGCTGCTGGCGAATTGATGCCTGCATTTGGCGTGCTCGACGGCGTGTCCAACGGCACCGTCGAAATGGCCAACACAGCGCCTTACTACTTCTTCGGTAAAGATCCAACATACGCTTTGGATTGCGCCATTCCTTTCGGCCTAAACGCTCGCCAAATGAACGCTTGGTTGTACGAAGGCAACGGCTTGAAGCTGTTCCGTGAGTTCTACGCCAAAGTGGGTATCGTTAACTTCCCCATGGGCAACACCGGCGTTCAAATGGGCGGCTGGTATCGCAAAGAGATCAAATCTTTGGCCGATATGAAGGGCCTGAAATTCCGCGTGGGTGGTTTCGGTGGCAAGGTTTTGGAACCCTTGGGTGTTGTGCCCCAAAACATTCCTGGTGGCGAGATTTACCAAGCCCTGGAAAAAGGCACCATCGACGCAGCCGAGTGGGTGGGTCCTTATGACGACCAGAAATTGGGTCTGAACAAAGTAGCGCCTAACTACTACTTCCCAGGTTTCTGGGAAGTGGGCCCACAGTTGGCTTTGTATGTCAACCAAAAGGCTTATGACGGCTTGTCAAGCGAGTACAAGGCCATCATTGAATGCGCCTCTACCTACGCTGGCACAGACATGATTGCCAAGTATGACTACAAAAACCCAGCTGCATTGAAGACCCTCATTGGTCAAGGTGCCAAGTTGCGCGCATTCCCACGTGACGTCATGGAAGCTGCTTTCAAGTCATCGCAAGAAGTTTACTCAAACTTGAACAATACCAACCCTGAGTGGAAAAAAATCTACGCCGATTACTCCAACTACCGTCGTGAAGCTAATCAGTGGTTCAGCTTGGCTGAGTCCAGCATGAACAACTTCATGGAACGCCAGAAGCTGTAATGTCAAGGGCTGCCCTCAAAAGCAGCTTTAATCAGTTCAACAAAAAACCCGCCTAGGCGGGTTTTTTGTTGTCTGCATTCAGAACATCAGGGCTTCTTAGCCGGGTCATCCTTCATGGACTCCATGAGAGCCTTGACGGGATCAACCTGATCGCCTTGATTCTCTGTTTTTTCAGCCTCAATTGCTTGAGCGTCTGATTCCTGACGCATTTGCATCATGACGGCTTCGGCGTCCACGGTAGGCTCTTTGCTACCGCCAGTAGATACGATCCCTGGGAAAGCAATGATCAGGGCCACCATGATCAATTGAATAATCACGAAGGGCACAGCACCCCAATAGATCTGTTCAATGGTGATTTTCTTGATAGGCTTCTTAGTGACCCTGTCGATGTAGTCTTCGCTAGGGGCCACACTGCGCAAGTAGAACAATGCAAAACCGAAAGGTGGGTGCATGAACGAGGTTTGCATGTTCACGGCCAACAACACCCCGAACCAGACCAAGTCAATGCCAATCTTTTCAGCGACGGGTCCAATGAGCGGGATGATGATGAATGCCAACTCGAAGAAGTCTAAGAAGAAGGCCAAGATGAACACCAAGATGTTCACCACAATCAAAAAGCCCAATTGGCCGCCAGGCAAGCCGGTCAACAAATGCTCCACCCAAATGTGGCCGTCCACACCCTGGAATGCCAAGCTGAAAACAGTGGCGCCAATGAGAATGAACAACACAAAGCATGACAGCTTCATGGTGGAGTCCATGGCCTGACGCATGAGTTTCATGTCAATGCGATTGCGAGCCAAGGCCATAACCAGGGCACCCACAGCACCCATCGCACCACCTTCGGTAGGCGTTGCAATACCCAAGAAAATGGTACCCAGCACCAAGAAAATAAGCGCCAAAGGTGGAATGAGCACAAAGGTCACGCGCTCGGCCATGTTGGACAACAAGCCCATCTTGGTGACTTTGTTGATGACAGCGGCAAAGAAGGCAATGCCCACACCCACACACATGGACACCACAATGGTTTCATCGGTAGGCGTTGTGTCAGGCAGCCATTTGGCAAAGGCTATAGCCGCTCCCAAAGAAATCAGGGTCAGAATGCTCAGCGACCGCAGGCCTGAAGAGCCATCGGTTTCCTTGATGGTGCGAGCTTCAGCCGGCAAGGCTGGCACCCATTGGGGTTTGATGAAACTGATGAGGAGAATGTAGCCCACATACAGGCCCGTCAGAACAAAGCCTGGAATAAAAGCACCCTTGTAGAGGTCACCCACACTTCTGCCCAATTGGTCGGCCAACACAATCAAAACCAAAGAAGGTGGAATAATTTGCGCCAAGGTTCCAGAAGCTGCTATGACGCCACCCGCAATGCGTCGATCGTAACCATAACGCAACATGATGGGCAAAGAAATAAGGCCCATCGAAATCACAGAAGCAGCCACCACACCGGTTGTGGCCGCCAACATGGCACCCACAAAAATCACGGCATAGGCCAAGCCACCTCGAATGGGGCCAAACAACTGGCCAATGGTGTCCAGCAAGTCTTCCGCCATACCTGAACGTTCTAGGATCAAACCCATGAAGGTAAAGAATGGAATAGCCAGCAAGGTGTCGTTTTGCATGATGCCAAACATGCGAAGCGGCAAGCTTTGCAAGAAAGTGGCTTGAATGACACCCAATTCAATACCCACAAAACCAAAGAACAAGCCGCAAGCAGCCAGAGAGAATGAGACCGCATAACCGAACATCAAAAAGATGATCAGTGACACGAACATGATGGGCGCCATGTTGGCGATGAGAAATTCAGTCATTTTTGGGCTCCCATTTGGGCCGCTTCACGGGTAGCAACTTCTTTTTGCAGCAAGAATTCTGCAAACTCTTCTTCAGGGGTTTTAACGCCCAGCTTTTTGGTGGGATCGGGAATCATGCCTTGCAAGAATGCAAACCGCTTGATCACTTCAGAGACAGCTTGAATGCCCAAAAACAACAAGCCCAAAGGCAACATGGCGAGCACGGGCCAACGGATCAGACCGCCCGCATTGGATGACATTTCCTTGGTGACAAAAGCATTGATGACCAAAGGCATGGCCAACATGATGATGTAGATGACAAATGGAATGAGGAAAAAGCAAATGCCGGCAATGTCAATCCAAATTTGAGTGCGCTTGGAAAAACGGCCCGACACAACGTCAATTTTCACGTGCTCTTGACGCAACAGGGTGTAGCCAGCTGCCAGCATGAACACAGCTGCAAACATGTACCACTGAACTTCCAAGAAAGCATTGGAGCTAAGGTTAAAAGCTTTGCGTGAAATGGCATTGCCCGCACTGATCAGCACTGAGAACAGGACCAGCCAAGCCACCCACTTGCCAACCCACTCACTGAATTGGTCTATCCTTTTGGACAGGGACAACAAAGAATCCATATTGACTCCAAGAAAAAATAACACCCACTGATTGTAAAAAAAAACAAAATAGCCTTGGAAGGGGTTTACCCTTCAAGGAACCTCAGGCCTTGGGATCCGATGCCGGCCACTTCTGAAGAATTGACTGTTCTATGCCAGGTGCATCCAAGCCATGCAGCGCCATCAACTTGGCTGGATCACCGTGCTCGACAAACTCATCGGGAAGCCCCAATGATAACAAGGGCTTGAGGATATTGGCCTTTTGCATGAACTCCCCCACTGCACTGCCTGCACCGCCCATCACACAAGCGTCTTCCAATGTCACAAAGCGCTCGTGGCTGGCGGCCAATTGCAGCAGCATGTCAGTGTCCAGGGGCTTGGCCCAGCGCATGTTGACCACGGTGGCATTGAGCTTTTCAGCCACGGCCAATGCAGGGTAAAGCAAGGTGCCAAATGCCAAAATACAGAGGCCTTGGCCCTGACGGCGAATTTCAGCCTTGCCAAAAGGCACCGTTTCAAGGTCGGTGCCAGCATCGACGCCCACACCGGCGCCGCGAGGGTAGCGCACTGCTACGGGGTGGTTTTGGGCAAATGCCGTACTCAACAACAAACGACATTCGCGTTCATCGCTGGGACAAGCCACAGACACATTGGGAATGCAACGAAGGTAAGCAATGTCGTAAGCGCCAGCATGGGTGGCCCCATCAGCACCCACCAAGCCCGCTCTGTCTAGGGCAAACACCACAGGCAGGTTTTGCAAAGCCACATCGTGAATCAACTGGTCGTAGCCACGCTGCAAGAAAGTCGAGTAAATGGCCACCACAGGTTTGAGGCCCTCGCAAGCCAAACCAGCCGCAAAGGTGACCGCGTGTTGCTCAGCAATGCCCACATCGTAATAACGGTCTGGAAAGCGCTTGTGAAACTCCACCATGCCAGAGCCCTCGCGCATGGCGGGCGTGATGCCCACCAAGCGTTTGTCGGCGGCAGCCATATCACACAGCCATTGGCCAAAAATGTGCATGAAGGCTGGTTTGGCGGGTTTCGTGGCAGGCACCAAGCCCACTTTGGGATCGAACTTGCCAGGGCCATGGTAGTTCACTGGATCTTCTTCGGCCAGCCGGTAGCCCTGCCCTTTTTTGGTAATCACATGCAAGAACTGAGGGCCTTTCAAGTGCTTGATGTTTTCCA
>Ga0315903_10006434_pt1 | contig 14982 bp, 27 predicted proteins | sample LakEriMetagenome_7_FD_203524 | JGI IMG/M metagenome (GOLD analysis project Ga0315903, IMG submission 203524) | Freshwater fungal communities from buoy surface, Lake Erie, Ohio, United States - Buoy 2 MA119 | ecosystem: Environmental > Aquatic > Freshwater > Lake | place: USA: Lake Erie, Ohio...
AAATCTAATGACCAATCAACAACATCCCCTTCATACATATAAATTATAAGCGACCTTTGGTATTCAAAAGGTAAATCTTTAAATGCAACTGTCTTTAGATTACTATATAAATCAGTTTCTTCCCTTAATATTCTTCTTATGGATTCTTGTAGGTTCATTTCTTTTTCTTCTTTACACAATTAGGGTATCTCTTACCAAACATTGTCTTCATTCCTTTTTGGGTATAACCCGCCCAACACTTTTCTGTTAACTCACCTTCATTCTGTTCTTGTTTCTGTAATCTAATTGTCTTTTCCTTTGACTTTTCTTTTACAGTTTCGATATAGTCGTATGCCCTTTTTAACCTTTGTTTTGTTTCAGGGTCTTTAGCATTTTGATATGCCGCTCTTACTCTTTGGTGAATAAGGTTAATTATCTGTGATTGTCTTTTGTGTGGTTTGGATTTGAAACTATCTTTGTTTAACGTATCCACAATATCTTCTTTTGTTCTGAACTTAACTGATACCGTATCACTTGGATTTTCGTCAGTATATAATCTTCTTCCTGAATCTTTTGGTTTTTTACCTGTCCCTGTCTTTGGGTCTGATTCATTAAGTAATTCTTCCCTTAATATTCTTTTGATTGTCTCTTCTATTCTCATATTAGTAAGCATATTCTGCATTATCAAATGTAGTAACCTCTTCTAAATTTTCCAATCCGTCGTGATTATCTTGGAACCATCTAACTAAATGTTCATTTACTTCATTCCAATCATCCATTGAAAACATTGAAGATACATAACTCCATATATCCTCATCAATCATAACTTCCATCGCTTCACTTCTTTTGTTATAAAATATGGTAGCACGTAAATTATCATCATTATCAGTGATGTCAAATCTACCTGCTTCAGGATTATATCCCTCTTTAAAGTTACCAACAGGTTTAATTAATGACGTAATGTATCTGTCAATTATCTTATCCTTTTTGAATTCTTCTTTGAGTATTCTTTTGATTGTCCTTTCTAAGTCCATATTATTATAAATATAATTATATTTATTATTACATGAAATACTTAATCACCGAATCACAATTTCAATTAATATCTGAGCTTGAAAGAACTTGGAGGGATTTTGAGTATGAGGAACAATATGAAAAAATTAAAAATAAGTTAATTCCTTATTTTGTTAATAAAGTTGAATCATATGATGATAATGTTAATAGAATTACTTTGTTTGATTCTGAAAACAAACTTATTTTAGTTTTCTACACGGGTAGTGGTGAGTTATTTTATAATCGCGAACTTGATAAGTTATACTACAAATTATTACCACATCCTTTGTGGTTAGTTCACGGTAAGTATATTATGTCTGATGTATTTGAGCAATTGTTTCCCGATTATAAGGTTTTGTCATCTAAAAGCGTTGGATTTTCATAATATCTAAAAGTAAAAACCCCACCGAGTAGCGAATTCAGTGGGGTTAATGTAGCCTAAACTACAACGGTCCTAAGCCCGTATCTTTAATCTTTCATTTTTTCTACCATATCAGCCTGAACTTCAGGTAAAAGTTTACCCATAACAATCTCATATACACTAGGTAGATATACGTTCTCATACCACTCAAATAACTCATCAGCATTATCAAATGATGTCCTATCCTCAAATGTCGTATAATAGTCACTGTTACCACCTATTTCGTCCAAAACAACCATATCTTTATTGAATAATGAATACCAATCCAAATCAATCGGTGTCCATGTCATACCGTCCCAAAATGGTGTCGCCATAACGGTAATAACCTCTGTTACATTTGACGTGAAAAACCCTGTTTGAAACTTACCCTCCCACTGAACAACATCGTGGTCTCTAACTATCTTAAATCCATTATATTCCGTGGTTATTTTATTTGATGTAATAGCATCCGATAAAAGTTTATTGGCAATTTTAGAAGTAATCTCAATACCCGAAATATTAACAAGTTTTAACAAATCCATACCTGTTAATTTCAAAGCGTGTTCTACTCCATATTGTTCAATGATTTGATTCAAAAAGTTGGATAACTTATTTGATTCTTCCCTTAATACTTTTTTTATGGTGTGTTTTAGATTCATATTACTATCTTCTTAATCTTTCTGCTTCAGCATTACGAAGTTTTTTCAAGTACATGTCTTCAATAGTACCAGGTTCTTCATCTTCATATTTCAATAAATCTTTTTTTGAAAACAAAGTATTTTTCATGATATAATCAATCATTTCATCCATGGTAACATCATCAGGTTTTGTTACTGGTGGAACACACACATTTGTACTTTCAATAAATCCTAATTCGTCAACTGATATATCATTTCTACCCATCATATTTGATATTTCACTTAAAAAAGTATCTTCAAACCACTGTTCAATCACATAGTAAAGATAATTTCTTCTAACAGGAAAAGTGCTCAATATCCCATCAACAAAATTTCTGGGTATTATTAAACGTGAGTTTTCAAATTTTCTGTCAGATATTGGAGTATTATCGTCAGTGTCCTCAAAGAATAATGCAAGATTCATTACTATTATTCCATTTTTACAAAACTCAAAATCTTGTCTTGTTTTATAACTTTTAATGTGATAGATTTTAACACCTGATGCCATAGTATTCAACCTATCCAAAATAAATTTCTCAGATTTTTCACTTGGTTTTAAATAGGCTTCATTAACCTCTTCTCTTAATACTCTTTTTATAGTTTGCTTTAAGCTCATATTGATAAATATTCAATTACTTTTTCTTTTTTTCGTCGTAAAAACTTTTTGTTTCCATGTAGTTTTCAACAGTTGATGTTGAAACACTAATACCATAAAGGAAATGTTCTTTGAAGAACGATTTAATTAAATCTTTAGCATCTTTACTAATATTAAACAACATATCAGATTCTTCTTCACTATAAGGTCCTTTCATCAATAAGGTTATCTTACAACCATCTCCGTATTTTGTCCCATATACATCAACAACAACACTATGAAAGTTTTCAGGTAACTCTTTATTTGATAATACCCTGTTGATGAAACCATTGATAACCTTTTCAAGTTTGTTTCTCTCACCCGTCTCCTCTTTTAATATTTTCTTTATCAAATCTTTCATAATATGATTATCAATAAATAACATTACCATCAGGGTCTATAACTCTAATATACACCTGAGCAATTTCGTGTTTTGACGAACCCAAAAATTTAAGTAATAAAACCATGTGATTATCAACTAAATAATGTGGGTCCAATCCTTTGTCATACATGTTGGAAGTCGTAATATCAGGGTCGTTCAAATATATCTTCAAACTAATATCATACAACGGGTATTCTTCATCACCATCCCATAAAAGAAAAACTTTAATATGGTCAATCATCGGATAGATACCCTTGATGATGTCCGAGTTCATTATTTTAGTTACTTTTTCGTCAGTTAGTATCATATCTACAAATCTACATTATTTTCATAAACCATAACTACAATATCAAAAACTTTATCAATAAATTCATCAGAAAGATTATAATAAGGAACCCTGAACTCACCAGTCATTTCTTCAACATCTTGACTCCACACCTCAACAACAACCGATGACAAACCGATATAAACAATTTCCTTATATTCACTATCATTACTACTATAATAGATTGGGTCTTCATCTATCTCTGTTAAACCAAAACCATATCCTAGTTCCTTTACAGCATCTTCTATAAACTTTTGTTTGATTTTTCTTGTGAGTTCACTTTCTTTATCCGCTTTCAATATATCATCGTAACTTAATCCTGTCATTTTGAAAAAACTCATCAGACCAACCTTACCAATAAAATCAAATACATCCATTCTATTCTTTGACTCTGTGATATTATCATCTTTAACTCTAATTTTAATACCAGCCCAACTCCAACCAATCAATGGTTCACCCATTGATAATTTTAATAAAGCTCTGAAATCTTCGTTGAAGTCAATACCATCAGTCACACCGTAGATGTCCCAAAATGCCATGTCATGTTTGTTTGGGTTGGGTAAAAATCCTTCTCCGTTATGTTTAACCCATTGTTCTTTGAAGAAATCTTTATCAATCGTAATTGTTCCACGAAAAAGTGGAAACCTACCATTTATTTGATATCTGAAATCATCGAATTTGATTCCCTGAAACCAAGGGTATTTCTTCTTCAGTCCTCTATTGATTACCGAAGTGATAAACTTAACCTCACTTTCATCGAACTTTTTAATTTCCTTGCCCATTATTGAATAAATACCTTTAATTATTATATTTATAACATATATAAATCACTATGGAAACTTCTTCTTTCGAAAGTATAGGTCAAAAAAAATTATATACCATTCTTTATTTTATCAAACAACAACTTGGTGGTGAAAAAATATCACATAATAGTATTGATGAAACAGAAGTAATTGACGCATTTGATAATGCTGCAAAACTAGTAACCCAAACACGCAGAGGACAAGTTGAATATATTGATATAGATTTTTTATCAAACCTATACATCCTTAATTTTAACAAAATAAATGGTCCGAAAGATTTTGTTGAACTTACAATCCCACAAGTAAAAGAATATACTTTTGATGTTGAGGTAGATGAGTCAGAGCGTGTTTTAACCACTTATAGACATAGTATAAGTAGTTATTCAAGACATAGTATATCTCCAATGATTGATAGATACCAACAAGATGGTAACTTTGATTATTGGGATGGTAAAGAGATAGACAGAGAAGTCGTAGATTCTGATATCAACGATACCAGCATTCTATATAAAACCATCCAAGAAGTTTCACCTAAAAAATAATTTGTCATATTAACTTTTTATTACTATCTTTACAGTAATGAAAAGAAGTGATAAAATAGAATCCACAATTTTTACAATAGTTGCGTTAGTAGCAGTTGTTTCAATGATTTTTATAGGATGTTAATAAAAGAACAAATACATAAGTTCATTACAAACGAAAAGATTGAAATATCAATAGATGGTGATACACACTACTTGAAACTTTCATCTTGGGAGTTACCTATTTGTGTTGTTAATTCAACTAACTACGCTTATGGTAACAAAGAATATATTAAATCAATTTCCGCATTACATAGTGTTCCAAAAGCATTAGTGAAAGAGGTATTCAAAGAATGGTTACAATCAAAATTCAACAATGAACTTAAAGATGTTATATTCTTTGGCTCACCACTTTATAAGTTTATTGCCAAACAGGAAATACCATATCCGAATTGACAATATCAATTTTTACTTTTAAACTTATACAAACAAATAAAAAATAAAACAAAATGGCAAAAGGTTCAGCAAAAGGTAACTACACCTGTAAAGTAGGTTTCTATGACATTTATTCTAAACCAGCAAGCCCAAAAGGTGGTTCAGTTGAATTCGTTGTGTATCACTCGAAGAAGATTGTTGCTAAAGGTTTGAAAAAGAAAGATGAAGCAGTTGAGAAGTGTTTGGAACTTCTTGGTAGTAAGTATCGTGCTATTTATAGCTTATGAAACACCTTTTAACAATCCTGTTTGTTCTTTCAACACTATTTGTATCATCACAAATAACTCAAAAAGACGGAGCGTTTATCCAAGTCGATAAAATTGTTCATGACTTTGGTGATGTTGAGTATGGTTCAAATCTAATCTGTGAGTTCATTATTTCAAACACAGGTTCCAAACCATTAACATTATCAAGTTGTAAAGGTTCTTGTGGTTGTACCGTTCCAACTTGTCAACCTATTCCAATACTACCAGGACAAACCTATACCATGGTTGTCAAATACGATAGTAAAAGAGAAGGTATCATAAACAAGTCAGTAACCATTTGGTCCAACTCTGTGAACGAACCAGTTAAAGTCGTCAGGATACAAGGATTTGTTAAACCTGAAACCTACCCATTAGGTAAATAAAAGAAAACCCATCGAATGATGGGTTTTTTATGTTTATTTCTTTTTGAATGGTGACTTGGATTTTGTTTCCCCACCCTTCTTTCTTTTTGCCCTTGCCTCACAATGTGCTTTCTGACTAAATCCTCTTGGAGCATTACAGTTAATACTCCTTTTGTATTCATCGGTCCATTTTTCCATTATCTGTTCCAACTCATCGATGTAATCAAACTTCTGTTTGAAGGTCGGATGGTCAACCATATCATCCCCGTGAACATCGTCATTATAATCAATGTCAGCTTTCTCATCATAAGGTTCTGACACGTCTTTAGATTCTTTGATAACTCCCATCATTAATCTAATTTTTCCAAGTTGTTCGTTTAGTTTTGTCATACCTATAAATATCAGGTAGACAATAAACTATATGGTATCAGCTCGTTCTGAAAAGATAACTTCTCTAACTAATGGACACTCATGTCTAATCATGTGGTCGAAGAAAATCTTGAAAAACTCTTTATTTTGAAATGTCTTTTCTTCTCCATTGATAACCAAAACAAACTTTCCAACACTTTCCAAAACATCTACCTTATTCACAACCATATGTGTTACTCCATTGATGTTGGCGGCTTTAATCAAGTCATCCAAGTTTGTCCAACCAATCTGTCTTGGTCTACCTGTTGTTGAACCAAACTCATTACCTTGTTTTCTAAGTTCTTCAAATACAGGATTATCCCCCTCAAAAGATTTAGCCCCGACATATGTGTTATACGCTTTGGCAACACCATAAATCTTTCTTATCTTTTGTGGTGGAACACCATTAAGAACCGCACTACCCACCGTACAATGTGATGATGTAACATAAGGATAATCACCCCAATCAACATCTAATTCAAAACCTTGTGCACCTTCAAACAGAATTGTGGATTCATCTAACTCATGAAGTTCATTGTAAATATCGATAACGTAATCCTTTAGAAAAAAAGAATCACCCGCTCTTAATCCTTTTCTGTAATACTTGTCTCGGTATGCTGGACCATTTCCTGTCTTTGTTGTTCCGATTTCAGTATCTTTGGAGTCCTCGTTGATATGGTCAGGTGTGATGATATGAACTCGTTTATCTATAAACAAGTTACCCATCACTTTAATTCCATTTGCCTCAAGTTGTTGTATTTCATGAAACAACTGAATTGGATTAACAACACAACCTGGTCCGATGATTGACTTAATACCATTTACAATACCTGATGGAATGAAGTGAGTTACCATCTTCTTACCATCTTTATATATTGTATGGCCAGCGTTTCCACCGCCATTATATCTAATCACATGTGTATATTCATTTGGGATTTGACTCAAGGTATTACAAACCTTTCCTTTACCTGTGTCCCCAGCTTGTAGGTCCACAATCACATCAGCATATTTAATCATGGTAATAATATAACACAAACAAAACGATGTTTGTATATTATCAATGAAAAAAATATTAATATTTAATCCCTGTATTGTATATTTCTTCCCACTTGTTTTTTAAACAATAGTCCAAGAAATCCTTTGGTGAAGTTCTATAAGAATCATCTAAACCGTAAACCCAAGCAACGAACTCAGAACAATACATCTTGTCCTCTTCGTGTCTTTCTTTTTTCTTGTTCCACTTACCAGTTAATAGTTCAATAGGTTGTTTAACCAACAATCCTTCAAAGTCATAAGCAGTTAAACCAACTTTACTCATAGCTTTAGTTGCTAGTGTCTTTTCAGCAATTCTTTTTGGTGTTCTCATAACAACATAATCATACTTATATTCATCCACCCAAGCTTGGTATGGTTTTACATTAACACCATTATCCTGAGCATCGATAACGTAAAGTTCATCCCACAACCAAATGAATAGTGCTGTGTGATTAATCTGTGATTTGGTAGCCCAACGAATTAATTTACTAATTAATCTACGTCCACGACAATGTAGAACGTCACCTGTTTTAAACTGACTTAAATCTATCATACTATATCTTTTGTTTCAATTAATGTGTATGTAAATCTATTCCCATGAATATCTTTGGATTTACGACAAATCTTCATAAACTCTTCAAAGTCCGCTGACTTCTTAAACACTTGACATCCCTCTGACCAATTTTCAACATAAGTTGAATCCGCACCAGCCTTGTGAATGTTAATACCATAAACACCTTCAGTGATTTTGTTTTCATCATAAGTCATATCCTTGTTAGCATCACGATAAACTTTAACAGGTCTATCTTGACCTAAAGCTTCATACTTCCCTTGGTGTAATCTGATAATATGTGAACCACGATATTGTCCTTCAACCAAACGAGCAACTCCATCTTTGTTGTGGTATTCCATAACACCTTTCTTACCAGGGTCAGTTGTTGCCGGCCAAACATGACACTTCCACTCACCATTTTCTTTGTAAGAGATTGTTAAATAATCATCAAAAGCATTTGTAACCTTTTGTCCAGTATTACTGTTTCTGATTCCAACGATGTTAACATCGTAACCTTTATTAGCAGTATCTTCAAACCATACATAACCTTTTGATTTTACCGCAGTTTCGATTTGTTCTTTTGTGTAACTCATAGTATATTTGTTTTACTATAAGTATTTATAAAATAAGAAATGACTTACGCGCAACATTTAGAAAATCATATCAAAAAGATATTCCCCAAGTTTCTTGAAAGATACGAAAAGGAAAAAGGATTTTCTTTACCTAAAATTAGAATAGATAGGATAGAGTGTTTCCCATCAAAGAATGAATGGATGAAAGGAAATATTGTGTTTGGGCCAGTATTCTTCTATGTTAGTGTTAGTGTTAAAGATGGAAGAATGGGTAAGGTTAAATCGTTTTTAAACAATCTTTTAACTGTTGGTATGGATTCTTTGGGTTACAAACATGACACGGTTTATGTTGAAATAGACCAATCAGATGATTTGATTGAAGAATCAATCAAAAAAGAACTCAGAAAATTAACATGAGGATAATATAAATTACTGAGGACACGATGTAATTCGCAATAAAATCTTGTAATTCTTCCTTAAATGTCGGTTTTTCTTTTATTACCAACAATCTAATAAATCTGAAGATTACAATCCACAACAGTAATGTTAACATGTTTTTTTGTTTACAAACAAATATAAGATAATATTTATTAAGTAAAACATTATTATGTCAAAAAGATTAATCATTTCAGAAGAAGAAAAGAAAGATATAAAAAAATTGTATAGTATTAATGAAGGTTTTATTGATGATACAATTGATTTATTAAAAAAATCAGATGTTGGTCAAGCAGTTAAATCATTTGTAAATGATATTTTTGGTACAACAGATGTAAATCAAATTGTAACTAAAGTAAAAGATAAGGTTGAAGATTTGACTTCGGATGAAGAAGATGAAATGGAAAAACAACTTGCAGATGCCAAACTTAAAGATTTAACTTATGGTAACGAAGATAAATATTCAGGTGATTTGGTTCATACTTTTTCAGGACAAGAAGCTAGAAATATTGATTTATTAGTTGATGCTATGAATGCCTTTGGAATTACTGACCCAATGGCACAAATCGGTATACTATCAGTAATTGGTAAAGAAAGTAATTATATTCCAAAATCAGAAACATCTTATTCTAATACATCACCTAGTAGAATAAGACACCTTTTTGGAAAAAGAGTTTCCCATCTTTCAGATGATGAAATCAATCAACTTAAAAAAGATGATAAAAAGTTTTATAATTTAATATACGCTAACACTGTTGGTAATGGTAAAAATGGTACTGATGATGGTGATGGACACCGATATAGAGGTCGTGGATTTAATCAACTGACAGGTATTGGGAACTACAGAAAATATGGTGGTTTGATTGGTAAAGATTTAGTGAGTAATCCTGATGAAGTCAACAACCCAAAAACCGCAGCCGATGTGGCCATTATGTTTTTCACAAAAGGAAAGAAATCAGGTTTTCCACAATTCAAATCGAAAAAAGAAGCTGCCGAATATTTTGCAGACATAAATGCTGGTGGTGGAGTTTCAAGTCACAGAGAAAACGCTGTTAAGTATTCAAATAAGTTTGACATTAGGTAACCCTATAATCAAACCTTGTTCATTCAACACTATTCCATATTTTTTTGCTGAGCTTTGGATAGTTCTGTTTTGTTTGTTCTTATCTAATTTCTCAACAAATAAATAATCCAAGTTATATCTCTTATTACCTGTAGTTGTTTCATAACAATACTTCGGGTCTGAATATCTTAAATTAATATCGAAATCTTTACAGTCGTTACACGGTTTTGAAACTATAGTCCAACCTTGTTTGACAATATCCTCATCATGAATATTTAAAAAATCATCTATTTTAGATTTCAAACCGTAATAATCATACTTCATATTAAACAAAATTTAACAGGTTTTTATTTTGTGGTCTGTAATCAACATAAACTCTTAAATGATGAATTTTTCTTTCAGGATTAATTATCTTTAGAAAAGTTTTTAAATCATTTTCAACCTCTTCCAATATTTCATATCTATGAAAATAAACTTCAAAGGGTATTTTTCTCATTATGAAATGGATTTGAAAATAAACTTCATTTTTATATTCGATTGAAAGACAATCAAATGGTAATTGATATTTCACAAGGATTTGTTCTTTAACTTGTTTTAAAAAAAACAAATCGTTTTTGGATAACAAATCAATCATTGTTATTTTTTTCCTCCATGGAAATTAACCCCTTTCCAAATTTTTCTAATCGTTGGTAGTACCTATCTTTAACATATTGATGAATGGGGATTGCTTTACCATCACCATCAATTCGTACAAAAGTTATGAATGTTTGTGTTACAGCTTCTTGTTTACCAGTGTGAACATTATGTTTTCTAACTTCAATATATAATCTGATAGATGTTGTTCCAAACTTTTCAACTTTACCATAAATCTTTAATAAACTACCAACCTTAACAGGACTTTTGAAAATCAACTCATCGATTTTAATTGTCACCATTCTTGATGTATCACATATCTGAGCGGCGTATGATGCTGCGGAGTCATCAATCAATGACATTATTGTTCCTCCGAACATGTTGTCATGAACTCCGATATCACTTTTTTTACATATGTAAGTTGTAATTAATTCCATTAAACAGTTTGGAAAGACATATTCGCTTCAGCTTGATTAATTGATTCTGAAATTACTTTCATAATTTTGTAAGGGTCACCATTAGATGCCGGTCTTCTATCTTCAACATAACCTTTCCATCCATTATTCACAGTTACTTGTGGTATTCTAATTGATGAACCTCTATCTGAAACACCATAACTAAACTTATCAATAGATTGAGTTTCGTGTTTACCTGTTAATCTCATGTTATTATCTGAACCGTAGTTTTCAATATGTTTTTGGTGGTTTGTTTCAAACACGTTGAAGATTGCCTCGAAATAATTTTGACCCCCAACTTCTCTCATTTTCTTATTTGAAAAATTTGTGTGAAGTCCTGAACCGTTCCAATCACCTTGTAATGGTTTTGGGTGATATTCAATTTTCACCCCATAAGTTTCAGCCACTCTTTGTAATAAGTAACGACAGAAAATAAGTTGGTCACAAGAATCTAAAGTTCCTTTACCCATTACTTGGAACTCCCACTGACCTAAAGCTACTTCAGCATTAATTCCTGTCACATTCAGACCTGCTGAAAGACAAATATCCAAGTGATGTTCAACTATATTACGACCTGAAACATTATCACTACCAATACCACAGTAATATTCACCTTGTGGTTTCATCCATCCTTTAATATGTCCCAAAGGTAATTCACCTTCGTAAATGAAATACTCTTGTTCGAATCCAACCCACATGTTGGAATTATCTTTAATTTGTGAGCGAGTATTAGATACGTGAGGTGTCATATCAGGATTAAAAACTTCACAAAGAACTAAATAACCATTCTTTCTTTGTGGGTCTCTGATAAGTTTGACAGGTTTAAGAAGACAATCAGAATAATTACCTTCCGCTTGTTTAGTTGATGAACCGTCAAAATTCCACATTGGAAGTGTTTCTAATGTTGGTTCAGTTTCTGTAGATAAAACTTTTGTTTTACTTCTTAAGTTTGATTCAGGTGTATAACCATCTAACCAAATGTATTCTAATTTATATATCATAGTTTGTTAATTTCCAAATCATAATATGCCCTTTCATACGAATCATAAAAAGTCATACCTTTTTCAGTTCTATATTTTTTTGCTAACTCATGTAATTCATCGCCCATCTCTTTCGAAATTGCTTCATGTATCAATTCTTCAACAAAATCAAAACCGTTTAAACCCATATCCAATAATAATTTCTTTTATAAAATTGTCAAATATTTTTAGTTCATTCTTTCAATTAAACTCTTCAAATATTTCCCATAATTATTCTTGTGGTATTTCTCAGCAAAGTAAATAAGTTCATTTTTGTTAATCCATTTATTCATATAGGCAATTTCCTCAATACATCCAATCTTCAACCCTTGTCTTTCCTCAATACTCTGAACGTAGTGTGACGCTTGCATAAGTGATTCAAATGTACCAGTATCTAACCAAGCAGTTCCTCGTTCAAGGACATGAACCTTCAACATGTTTCGGTCAAGATAATCTCTATTAACATCTGTAATTTCAAGTTCTCCTCTCCACGATGGTTTAATCTTCTTGGCAATTTGAATAACATTATTATCGTAGAAGTATAACCCTGGTACAGCATAATTTGATTTTGGTAATGTTGGTTTCTCATCCAAACTTACCACGTTATATTCCTCATCAAACTCAACCACACCATATCTTTCAGGGTCATGAACATGATAAGCAAATATCATTGAACCATAGATGTTCTTAATCGATTTCTTAATCTTCTTGATGTCCAATCCTGAAAAGATATTATCACCAAGAACCAACGCAACACTATCATCACCAATGAATTCTTCACCGATGATAAACGCTTGAGCCAGTCCATCAGGTGATGGTTGTATTCTATAAGATAAGTTAATACCAAACTGTTTCCCATCACCGAGTAATTGTTCAAATAGGTGTTTATCGTTTGGTGTACAGATGATTAGAATGTCTTTAATACCCAACGACATCAGTGTTGATAGTGGATAATAAATCATTGGTTTGTCGTATATCGGAAGAAGTTGTTTTGTCACCGATATTGTTAGTGGATGTAATCTTGTACCAGAACCACCAGCTAAAATAATTCCTTTCATTTAATCTTTTTTAATCCATTTATTTTCTGAGTCCAACTCAAACTCTCCAACATACTCTTGTTTCCATTCTGTTGGTTTAATAATTGATAAGAATAACTCTCCATCTTGTCTACGATATAGATAATATGTCTCACCAATTAACGGTTGGAATTTATAGTTTGAACCATAGACAATACTATTCCACTCAAACTCTTTGAGTAACTCATCATATTGTTCTTTGATTTCTTGATATTTCTTTTGGAAGTAATGGTTTGTCTTTAATATTTTCTCGTTCTTCCACGTTGATATGTTATCAGGTGTAATAACAGGCGCGCCTACATTTGTTGCGTAGGGTAATAGACTGGCGTAGAAACCTCGTTCTTCACTCCATACAACATTATCAGGATACTTTTTAGTGTGTTCCATTTGTCAATGACATTCCGTGTCTTATTCCTTGTATAAAATCTTGTAATTCACTTTCGGTGTGAATAAAATCACCCAACACAATTCCAATTTCATTTCCAATATCTGAAACATCCCCGTTATCGTAATTAACATTTTCCAACTGGGTCTTAATGCGATTTAATATGTGTGTGAAATTGTCCATATTATTCTGTAATAACAATCTTTAAACAATTCTTTTTAATATACTCCTCGTCAAAGGTCTCCACACCTTGTGGATAAACACATAGATGTTTCATTTTTTTATCATATAAAACATCTGATGTGTCAATATGAGTTACAGGTTCTAAATTTGCAGTCATAGGTTAATTTGATAGTGGTGCTTTAATTGATGGGTGTGATTGGTAGTTCTCCAAGATAACATCATTAACCGATGAACAATAGATACCATCTCTAACCGATACTTTTGGTAGTGGGTATGGTTCTCTTGTTCTCTTTGGTGTTGGTTTATAATATGGGTTATCAAAGTTTGGAAGTTTGTTTGGGTCAAAGTATCTTTCCATTCCTGTTTCATAATTGTTATCAAACCAAATGTGATATCTTTCCTCATCAGTTAAATCACTACCAATCTGTTCTTTAGCTTGTTCAATATGGTTTAGGTAAAGATGTGTGTCACCCAAGTTACCAATCAATTCATCAGGAACCATATTAACTTCATCCGCAATCATTGTTAATAGTAATCCGTAAGATGCTATATTGAATGGAAGACCCAATAGTGTATCAACACTTCGTTGATTCCACATTAAAGAAATAGCTCTTTTAGGTGCCCAATCTAATGGGTCTAAATTTTTAACATATCCTCTTTTCTCAAACTCATTTAATCGTTCTTCCATACTCAACTCTCTCGTATAAACTTGAAATCCATAATGACAAGGTGGAAGAACCATTTGGTCTAATTCACCAACATTCCAAGCCGAAACCATTAGTCGTCTTGAGTCTGGATTTGTTTTAAGGTCGTTGATTAGATTTGATATTTGGTCTATCTGTTCGGGGTCAATGTCCCATTTATTATGAGCATCCCAACTTCTCCATTGCTTACCATACACAGGTCCAAGGTCACCCCACTTCTTAGCAAACTCATCATCGGTTTTGATTTTGTTGATGAACTCTTCTTTATCAAAACAAAGGATATGTGGAAATTGTTTATCCATATTTTTTAGATACGCTTGGTAAGCATCCCCATCCCAAATATGACAATTATTATCAACAAGGTATTTGATGTTGGTGTCACCTCTTAAAAACCATAGTAGTTCTGTTACCATTGTTTTCCAAGCCATCTTCTTTGTTGTAAGAAGTGGAAACCCATGTTTCATATTATGACGGATGGTATAACCAAAGATTGATTTGGTTCCAGTTCCTGTTCTGTCTTTCTTTTCAACACCATAATCCAAAATTGTTTGGAGTAGGTCTGTGTATTGTTTGTCTAATGTATTA
>Ga0315903_10006436_pt1 | contig 14976 bp, 15 predicted proteins | sample LakEriMetagenome_7_FD_203524 | JGI IMG/M metagenome (GOLD analysis project Ga0315903, IMG submission 203524) | Freshwater fungal communities from buoy surface, Lake Erie, Ohio, United States - Buoy 2 MA119 | ecosystem: Environmental > Aquatic > Freshwater > Lake | place: USA: Lake Erie, Ohio...
TCCGATTATTTGTTGGAGCGCCCGATTCTGTTAGCGAAAGCACTCTTCCCGAATTGGTTCCCGAAACGGCAACGATTTCAAGATAGGCTGTTCCAGCCGTCTGCCCGATGGACCCGCTGACCGCTCCGCTCACGGAGATAACATCTGCGCTTCGGCTTCCCGTGCCTGCGGTGGTGGGGATGTAGGAGGTGGGGACAGAACTTGCTTCAAGTTGTGCGCCCCAACAAAATATCCCATTTGTATTGCCCGAAGGACCAGCCCAAGAAATGTTGCCCGAAGCATCCGTTACATAAATTCGGTATTGAAATGTGGCCGCTGCAATGGTTCCCACGGCAGTCAAGGTTGCCCGAACACGATACCAACCATTCCCATAATTCTCGCTCGTCATTGTCGCTCCTGAAGGAACCGAAAAATTCGTTCCGTTGGATGCGTTGAAGATGCAGTTTCTTGTTGCACCCCAAGCGGTTGTGCTATCAAAGGTGAGCGAGATTAAGTTGTACGGCCCTCCATCGGATTTCACAAATAAACTAAGGGTGTATGTTGTGCCGCTTGCAATCGCAAGTGAACTTCCATTAGCAATCCCGTGAAATCCGTTTGCTGTGTTTGGCACAAACTTTGTGGCAGTTACACTACCATCAGGAGAGGTTGCCGCATTTGTGTAGCCCGTTGTTAGGCCTTGTTGTAAGTGAGTAGGTGAGGAAAGGTTTTGGCTTTCAACAAAGGTATTCGTCGCCGCAGGCTCCACAAGTAGCGCAGGACACCCCGTCACGCCGCCGCTGGTGTAGTAGTCCAAGCGGGGGATTCCCGATGCCACCGATTCAATCAGTCCCGCAGAGTTGACCCGCCGTGCCGCCGTGTTGCGGGTAACGGTGAAGTCCCCGACACTACTGGTTGATGGCGCAACGGGGACGGGTATTTGCGAGTAAAGCGTTCCCGTCTTGAAACGAGCGGGGACTATCAATAAGGAAGGCGTGGGCATATTAAAAGTTGAATATCAAAGCGAATCGGGCTTGCAGGCAACCGCTGACGGCGGCTTCGGGTGCAAGGGCGTTGTCCGTCGTAGCACGGGCGTTGAAGGCATCCCACGCAAGTTCTGCGGGGGTCTTGCCCATCACCATTGAACGGGGGTAGCCGTAGCCGTAGCCTATCAGCATGGTTAGAGGAAGGTGTAACCGATGACGCTACCTACGGATGGAGTGACCGCCGTAATCTTCCCGCCGTTCCTGCCTGAAATAACTATCCCAGCGGACACGGACTTGCCGCTCAAAGCATAGGCGGTCAGCAGGTTCTCCCCTCCCGAACCTGTGAGGGTCGTGAAGGTAGCGGCGGCATTCACCACAATGAAGTCAAAGTTTGTGCCCGACACGGCTGCGTCAATGAACTGCATTGAACCGCCCTGACCGAGCATTTGTTGTAAGATTGGAGTTGGCATTGCTTGGGGTATTTAGGGTAAATGTAGGTTAGGTCGGAATTTCACAAACGGAGTGCGAGTAGGGCAGTTGGAATGACATCGTTGCCACCCACCCTGCAGTACGGTCGTCACGGCTCTCTACAAAGCGAGTAAGCGACACGCTGGTAGAAAGGGTCCACTCTTGCGTCGGGTCGTTTGTAAGGCTTGAAATGAAGTCCTGTGCGATTTGCAGTTGGTCGCTCAAAACCTCGTCTTCGTTGTCCTGCCAGCCCAGCGTCGGGCTTCCCGAAACCACGCCACCCATCGTGGCAATGGATTCCACTCGGTCAGAAAAATAGACCCCAACAGTAAGGTTGAGAGTACCCAAGTCAGTAGTCGCTGACTGCACATCCGCAAATACCAACGGATAGACGATTCGCTCACGGCTTGGGGTGCGAAGGTTGATGGTGTTGTCCGTTCCGATTGCAAGCGGGTCGCCCGTCCCGAAGGAGTTTACCTGGGGATGGGCATTTGCAAGAGCAAGGAGTGCTTGCTTTATTCGTATCCAAGACATAGGCTTGTAGTTTCAAAATGTTTTTAGAGTGCGCTCCCATAGGTTTCAGCAGTTGGAGCAGTAGGGGTCGTATGGCCATGGGCGGTCCAGTCCAGCACCACGGCGCAGGGTTCTTGCATCCAATGCCATCCCCGTGTTGTAGTTCGTGCCGTTGGGGTAGATGGTGTCCAATGCCGATGGCGGGGAGTTAAAGAGCGGATAGTTGGCCTTCTGCTCCATGAGGTAGCGGGTAATCCTTTCGGAATACCACTCGGCATCGTTCTTGACTTTGTCCGTCAAGCGGGTAATCTCGTCCATGCTCATTTGGCTGGATTCTTCGCTGGTTCTGCGGACCATTCCTTTGTTCATGTACTTAAAGGCAAGCACCATGGGCAACTCGTAGTAGAGCCATTGCACCATAGCGGGTTGGATGTAGTCCTCCAGCAGGGTGGTGTTCAGGGCCGTGGTCGTGCCGCTCACCACCTGCGTCACCATTTCGCTATAAAGAGCAGACCCAACGATAGGCTGAATCCGCATCTCTTGGACCTTCACGATGGTGGGCCGAATCTGCGTAAAGGAAACATTCTCGTTGATTACGGAGTTGTCCAGCAGGGTTTGTTCGCTGATAAAGAGTGCCTTCATGCTTTCGTGATTTTGTTGCCTTTGCGGATTACCAACTGCTGCTCCCATACATGGCGGCATTGGGGGCGGTTCACTCCGCTGGCCGTGTGATACCATCCACCTCGGCGATTCCAAACGGAGTATCCCATGATATTGGAAATGCCGTTGATGTCGTCACGGGTGTACACCTTGCCTTGGTCAGCCAAGTCCAGCATCACCTTGCAGAACTCACGGCTCGTCCGTTTGTCCTTGTTGCTGAAACCAGCGGCCCATGCGTATTTGTAGCGGACTTCAAGTACAGGCTCGGCCACTTCCTTGATGTTCTTGGGCAGGTTTTCCGAGGCGATTTGGTCCACGGCTCTTGCGATGGGGTAACGATCCTTCGTAATCAAGTAGGCGACCCGCTTGGCGACCTTGGCCTTGCTCACTCCGAACTCCTTGGCCATTTCTTCCACGGAGGCATCCCGATTCTTCTTGCGGTACCTTTCGATTTTCTCGTCCAGTTCCTTCTCCTCCTCCCCAAGTTCAGCGAAGGCTTGACGCACTTGGTCGTCTAAATCGGTGTCAAACCGCATGGGCTTGGAGTGCATGACCACATAGTCGTCTGCGCTGCTCCCAAACTTGCTTGCGACCACCTCCAAGACCTTAAATTCCTCGTCCCCCCATCCGTAGTCCTCGGTATCTTCTTCGCCCCACATAGGCTCGGAAAACGCCTGCTCTTGCACGCCGAGCAGGGTGTTCACTTCTTCGGGGGTCAAGCCGAAGCCAGCGGATAGCATTGTGCGGGCCATCTCCAAGGTGATTTTCTCTTGGGCGTAATGGCGGACGATTCGCATGAGGTTTTGATACTCACGGCCCGACAATTTCTTGATGTTGTCGTTCCCCATCATGGCGGGGGTTTGCGGTTGCTCGTCGGGTTGGGGATTGGGTCCAACCACATCGGCGGGTTGCTTTTCCAACGCAGGGAGGCCCGCTTTCTCACGGAGTTCTTCGGGGGTCATGATAGTCAGCAGGGCTTGCTCGGATAGTCGCTCGGTGATAGGTTCCACGGGGATAAGTTCCATCCCTTCAACGCCGTTGAAGGATCCAAGATAGTTGATCATCCGCTCCACCTTCCGCACTCGGTCGTTCACATAGGTCGCCTTGAATAGTTCGTACGCCTCCACCAGTTCCTGCCGTCCACCAAGTTGGCCTTCGGTCTTCACGCCGAATAGCATCGGGTTCACGACACGGTGCGAAATAAAGATTTCTTGCTGCACGGTCTTGTTGAGAATCTCGAACTGCTTGTCCATGTCGCTCGGGGTGAGCGGTTCCAAGGTCGGAGCCTTGCTAACATCGTCGTTGAAGGTCACCACAAAGCGGCCCGCATTGTCGGTCCCGCTAAACTTGCGTTTAATCTGCCGCTCAATGTCGCCCTGTTCTTCGGGTGTAGGAATCCCGTTGTTGAAGTTTATCAAGTACCCGCCCCAAAAGTTATTTTTCAGGTTGTTCACATGGAAGTTGGCAATTTGACAGTCCGCTTCAATATATGCCAACCCTCCCATGTATTCGGGGAGCGGATAGGACTTCACGCCTGCGGCATACACCCGATAGTAGAACAGTTGCTTGCCGATGCGGTTGTCTGCATCAAAGGCGGGGATTTTCTCTACATCTCCAATCTTGGGGTAGAGTTGGATCATTGCGTCGTCGTACCAATCGGCCACCTGGAACATCCGCTCGTCCTTGTCCACTCGGATTTTTTCAAAGGGGATGTGTTCCATTTTCGCAATGGTTCCCATCTTGTTCCAAGTTACCGCAACGGCAAACCCGTTGAATAGTTCAAGGTCCAGGACCAACTTCTCGGTGATGTCGTTCAAGTCGTCATGCTCACTCAACCCGTCAAAAAACTTGGCGTAGCGGGCCTGCTGCTCCACGGTCATCTTTTCCCCAGGTTGCCAGCCACCGCCCACGATGTAGTTCACCTTCCCGTTCACAATAGCGTTGTGCTTGCTGCTTCTTCGGTAGTTGTCCAGCAGATAGTAGGGGTACTCGTTGAAAGCCCCATAGGTGATGTACTTGCCCGCTTTGTTTTCAAGCATCACGGGGACCTTGTGCTCAATCCCAAGCCATTGGGTGAATGATTGTTTTATACTCATAGCGTGTGGACGGTGAAGTTGAGGGCCGAAATCGTGATAGCACCGCCATCGCTCACGGCGTTGATGTAGATGGTAAACTCGTCATTGACTGCACCTTGCAGAACGGCTTCAATCGTGACCGCATGGCCGTTGTTGTGGCCCGTGGTGATGTCAGTCATGGACTGCGGAATGATGGTTCCGTTCTTGGCAATGTAGATGATTATTTGGTTGCCGTTCCCTTGCGAGAATACCATGCTGGCAGACACCCGCAAAGCAGCACTCGTCGTCCCTGTGTAGGTGATGGCGGTGGTTGTGCGGGTAAAGTTGTAGGTAGTCAGCAGCCCCGATTTTAGCGGGGTTGTTAACTTGACGGCCTGACCTTGGGTCGGGGTGAAGTTCTTGGATTCGTCAAGGTACAGGTTCGCAACGCCCCGCTCTCGGTCCAAGGTGGCGGTATCTGCGAGGTCGTCGAATAGTCCACCCACACGGGCGGCGGTGTTCGCTCCTGCGGCGGTTTCGGTGGTGATAGTTGCGGCACTCGTCTGCAACTGCGTTCTTGTTTGTACGCTCATGCGAAAGATGGGTCAAAGGTGGAATCAAACACTCGCTCATCGGATGCCCCGAAGACGGTGTACTGGATGGAATTGGCGTAGGTGTTGAATGTGAGCGAAACTACCTGTACATACGCCAAGCCCGTTTCAACCACCGCAACGGCTGCACTAATCGTGCTACTGGTATCGTAAACCTCATACTTATACGAGCCTGTTTCAAGCGACCCCACGGCAATCTGAAATTTGTCATAGCGGTTGGTGTAGGAAGAAAGGTTGGCTGATTTCAGCAGGGTGAAGTCGGTCGTGGCGTTCTTGGCGATGTTGGTCAAGCGCAAGATGTAACGGTCCCCTGTAGAGGCCCGCTGCGTCCAAGTGACGACGATGGTGTTGGTGGTGTTGGGGGATAGGTAAATCACTCTACCCCTAAATGTAGGATGCGCCCGAATTTCACAATTTGCGCCCGATGCTTCGGTAGAGTTCGGCCCTCCGCTCGGCGGTCTTGCTGATGTCAAAGCGTTCCCGTACATCCTTGGACAACTGCATGGCCAGTCCCTTGGCGTAGTCGGGTTCGTTTACAAACTTGCGGACCGCCTTGTACCAAGCGTCTTTCTTGCCGTAGGGTATCAGCAACCCGTTGTGGCCGTGGACGATTATGTCCGTGTAGGGGATGGTTTCGGATGCGATGATAGCCTTGCCCATCCATCCCGCTTCCACGACTTTCAGTTCGCTTTTAAGGCGGTTGAACTTGGTATCACGGAGGGGGGCAATCGTGGCGTTGATGAAGTTGTAGCCTCCCACATAGGAGTAGATGTCAGCGGCTTGGATGCGTCCGTAATTCTTGTTCAGCCCACGGCAGGATAGCATCCGCTCGTAGTCATCATAGACGGCGTTCCCATCGTTCCACCCGCCAAGGTAGATTTTGTATCTCCCGTCCAGCGACTTGTCGTGGGCCAGCAGGCTGAAGGAATGCTCCACCAAGGCGATGTCCTCCTGATGCTGCGCCCCGCCAAACCATCCGATTTTGAACAGGTGCGGTTCGGGTTCAGCAGTCGTGTCGGGCAAGTACTGCTGATAGGCTTCGTAGGGTTCGTTGGGGAGGATGGTTACCTTCTTGTTGAGCAGGCGAATCTTTTGTGCGAGGTGTTCGGTCGTGGTGGTCACATGGTCAGCAAGTCGGATGTGTTCCCGTATCTGCTCGTCCAATTTCGTGGACAAATAGTGCCGATACATGATATGGCCGCTCTCCAAAACCCAATAGTCGTCAAGGTCAAGTATAACCTTCGCCCCAAACGCCGTGAGAGCCTCGTAAACCTTCCGAATTTGGTCCAGCGTACCTTGACACCAAAGACGATTGAAAAGCCACACATCAACCGTCTTTAGGTCTTCGTCCTTGACATTGGCGATATTATCGACGCAGACATAATCGAACTCCGTGTAGTTGTCACCGAGGTAGGCGTTCGGCATTTCCAATCGGTAGAAGGAACACCCCGTCGGGTGGGCGTTGTAAACGATGCAAATTCTCATGCCCAAAGGTACAAAAAAAAGGGCCACCCCTTGCGAGATGGCCCAGACCACTAAACCATGCGGGGTATGAGGCCCGCAGGTCAAAGATACTCTACGAACCGCTGATTTGTGCGGTCGCTACCGTGAATTGCGTTGACAAAACATTCAGCATCGGATTCGGCTCCATGCCCGAAAGGGTCAACTCGTAGCCGCTCCTGTCGCCAAATGCAGTCCCCGTTCCAGCGGTTCCAGCAGACACCTCCAAGCCATTGGCCGCACCGAGGAACCAGTAGCGGTCGTTGTTGTCAAGGACGATTGCGTACACGCGATTTTGAGCCAATAGGCGCAACTCATTGCGGACGGTGGTCTGCAACTTGTTGATGGTGAAGGTCAGTTCGGGCGTGTAGAAAAGCGTTCCATTCTCAACCGATGCATTCAGCGTTTCGGTCATGCTGGAGGTCGCTTTGGTCAAATCGTATTCAAACCAAGTACCTGCGAGGGTCCCCGACACGGAGCCAGTCGTATTGGCGACCGTTCCCGTTGGGTTGAAGGTTTGCACGAAGATTGTTTTGATACCGCCAACGCTGTTGCGGCATCCGAGGGCGTAGCCCGTAGTGAGAGAACAAGACATAGTGTATTTTTAGAGGGTTTTGTTATACTAAAAAAGCGGGGGGCAGTTACCCGCCCCCCTTACACTTAGGCCAATCTCCAGTCAACAACGAGGTCTGGATACGCTATGTTCACTCCAATTTTTAGGGCACACTGAAAGCGTATTTCGTCGTTATCGATTGAGGGCCAGATGGAAAACTGCTCCTCGTCGGACAAAAGGTCGGTTCCGTAGAAGAAGTTACCTAAGTAACTGCAAACCAAGCGGTTATACCCAAGCAAACCTGGGACGGCAACTACACGGACATTGGTACCAGGGTAGATGATGTCACCATCGGCCAACCCTTGGAGGTCAACTTGGTTGTACATGACGCTGGCGGTTGACTTGAACGCTCCAATCAAGGTGCGGAAAGTGTCCCAACCGCAGAAGATAACCAAATCATTCTTGGTGAGGATGGCCTGCGGGATGCGGGTGTAGATGTTGTCAAAGATGCTGATAACATTGTTTGTGGTGATACCAACCGAGGCAGACACGGCAGCGGTGTTCCCCGATACGGTTGAACCCGACGCAGCGTTGAGGATAGTCAGCAAACCTGTGACCAAGGTAGAACCTGACCAAATGGCGTTCTCCAAAGCCTCGGCGATGCGGAGGGCTTTCTGCTCGGCGAATGCTTGCTCGAATGGCACGCCGTCGTAAGTTGAACCAGCGGTCAACTGGGACTGCATCCAGTACTGCTCAAGTGAGCGAGGGCAAAGAGCCTCTTGGATTTTCAAGGGAGCAACGGTGATGGTACGCTGCGTGAAGGTTGTGTTTCCTGATGCAGCACCTGCGACATTCCATCCGCAAGCCGTTCCTGATTGGAAGGCAGCATCGGTGTCCATCAAGTTGAGGGTAGCAGCCGACTTGATACCCACCTGCTTGGTGAACAAAGATGCGGTGCGGGCCGAGAATACGGCCTTGGTGATGAGGGGGAGCCGCTGCTGCTCGGTGTAAGTAGTCAGCGGGGAAACGAATGAATAAGCCATGGCTTTGTTTTTGGGGGTTAAAGTTTATTTAGATTTTTTGAGTGATTGAATTGCTTGTGCGAGTGCGTTGAAGTTCTGCTGGGCAGCGGCCTTGCGTTGCTCCACGATAGCGGAGGCGGTTGGCTTCACGGATTCGGTTGGGAGTTCTGCGACTTTCTCGACAATATCGGTCATGGTTTCCATTTGGCTTGCAAATGCGGACATTTTCTCCTTCATCTTGCCCATCTCGGTGTAGGCGGCTTTGAGTTCCTCCATGATGCTTACGAGGTGCTTCTTGACGATTTCTTCAACCATCAATGGGTCCACCATCGGGTATCCTTCGGCGATTTCGCTGACCACTTCACCCGCAACTTCGGGGGTGATTTCAGCGGCAACGGCGACTTCTTCGGCAGGTGCTGGGGCTTCGGCTACGACAACTTCGGTGATTTTGCCACCCTCGGTTTTGATGACACCAACGCCTTCCACTTGATGCTCACCATCGGGAGCAGGCAGGGTTTCGTCTTCGGTAATGACATACACGGCAGTACCTGCAACGAGGTCGCCGTCCACTCGGACAACAGTACCATCTACCAACTTGTAGTCGGCGAAGGCTTGCTTTTGGGTTGTGAACTTGCGGAGTTCAGTCCGCAAAGTGTCAATGGCTGATTTTAAGTTCATGTTATTGGGATTTGTAGTTTGGTTGGATATGTTGCAAAAAGTTGGTCAAATCGTCTGCGAGGCCAGCGAGTGCGACCTCCAGTTCGGTTCCTGTGTTCTTCATGCCGAACAAGCCCTCCACGGAGAAACCCTTGAAGGCGTGGCGGTTCTCCCAAACTTCGTCGTTCTCAACCTTGAAGGAGCCGAACCAAGAGCCGTCGGGGGTGTCCTCGTAGCCCTTGGGGGGAAGGATGCCACGATCGGTGTCGGTGATGTAACTCTCGAACATGAACACCCCATCCAGTTCGGCGTTGTGGTAGGCGTTGACATTGTGCTGGTTGCCTTGCTTGAAGTACTTCTGCACGATCTTCCTGATCGTAGCCTTGTCAAAAACGACATAGTACTCGCCATAGGTGTCGTCCTTGCGATAGATGGGCGTGTCTGCCAGCATGAGCGGTCCAGTCAGCACCCTGCGTTCCCCCGTTTCAGCGAAGCGTTGCGGGGTCTTAGCAAAGGCTTGGAAGGGTTTTTCGATAGCGGGCATATCAACGAGGGCGACAAACTGCACGCCTTCGTCCACTTCGTCCACGGTCATTCGGTACACGGGAAGTTCCATGGTGGGATATGTAGGCGTTACCCTAATGTTGCAAATTCGGACAAGCGGCGCACCCTGCTGGTGGTTTGTTGGATGTCACGCTCAACCACATAGGCTCGCATGGGTTGGTTCTGCTGACCCTGACCCGATGACAAGTCGCCCGTTCCGAGGTTGGTTGTTTGGGGATTAGCGAAGATGGGCGGTGGGGTCATGCTTGCCCCTGCTGCTCCACCCATCACGCTTCCTCCAGGTGCGCTTCCTCCACCCCCTTGGAATTGGGTCGCTTTAATCTTGGCCACATTCGCAAGACCAGCGGCAAGGGCAAGACCTGCCTCAACGAATCGCTGACCTGGGAAGACCAATTTTGTTGGGTCCATTCCCAAGGCCGAGTTCACGGCAAGGTAAGTGCTGACAAGGGCTTGGGCGATGCTTGCGGCTTTGGACACATTGAAGGCCCGCCGTTGGGCTTCCTCGCTCTTGCCTGCACTCGCTTGGATAATGTCACCGATGACGGCGAAGGACTGCCCGACATACTGCTCACGAAGGGCGGCGAGGTCCGCTTCCCGTTGTGCTTGCCCCGCTGCTGACTTGGCATCGGCATCGTTCCGCAAACGGATATCCCGAAGATAAGCGTCACGCCTGCGGAGCATTTGGTCCTCTTGGAGTTGGTCCTGCTTCATAATGCGGTCCAGTTCCATCTCGTAGAGGGTCAGGTTCAAGTCCTCCACGAACTTGATGATGGCGTTGTTTTCTGCTTGCAGGTTCAGCAAGCGTTGCCTGGTGGCCGCTTCTTCGTCCTTGCGGCGTTGCTCCTGTCGAGCCTTGCGTTTATCGTCAGCAGCGATGAGGCTATCGGTATGCCTATCGTATGCTTGGCGGTACTGCTCCAGTTGGGCTTCCTCCCGTTGTAGGGCCATGGCTTGCTCCGCCGCCCTTTGCTTCGGGTCGGGTAGGTTCAAGAACCGACGAACCGCTGCGGTCAGTTCGTCCCACTTCGCCACAAGCAGACCAACGGCGGCAACTGCTGCACCGATACCCGTTGCAAGGAGTGCGATGCGAAATGCCTTCATCGCTCCCGTGCTGGTCCCAACCGCCACGGCGTACAATGCCTGCGCCGCCGCTTGACCTTGGGTTATCAGGATGGAATCCTTGTTCAGCAGGTTGGCTACCTGTTGCACCCCGTTGGCAAGGGCCATGGCCGCTTGGACCTTGACCAAGGACTTTTGCAGTTCTTCTTCCTCCGCTCCGAATAGTGCCGCTGCTCCTTGGGCGATTTGGAATCCCGCCGTGATGCCTTGAATAGCCCCGACGAAGGTGTCAATGGTTCGGGTGTCCGAGGCGAGGTTCTTAATCCTCTGCTGGGTGTCCCCGATTTGGTCCTTGAGCCGTCCCGCTTCTTTCTCCATCTCACGGAATGCCTTCGTCCCGTCTTGGCCTGCAAGGGCCATGTCCGCAAGGGTCTTCTGCAATTCACGCAGGCGGGTCTTTGCGCTGGTCGTGCCAGCGGCGGTGGAATCTTTAAGCCCTACTTCGAGGACTATTTCTTTGGTTACATCTGCCATATCTTAGCCTTCGGAGGGTAGTTCGGGGTTTACGGGGGGTTCGTACCCTGGGTCAACAGGGTCGGGGTCAATGGGACCGTTGAACAGGAATTCGGGGTCGCTTGCAATCGGTGTGGTCGTGGTTGCCGCAAAGTCGGTCAGGTTCAGGATGCGGCGCAAGGTTACTCGGCAGGGCTTCATCTGCCCGACCAGGTAGTCACGAATCTCCAGCAACCGCCAACGGATGCCGCCGTAGTACACGGGCTTGCGGAAGTCCAGTTGGTAGATGTCCACGGATGAGAGCAGCATCGTGAGTTCCAACTGCAATGCCTCTTGGGACACCGTTTCGTTGATGTAGTTCAGCCAGTAGGTGTTGTAAAGGTTGTTGTTCGTGTAGGCGTACGGGTTGCCACTTGCGTTCACGGCGTTGTAGTACACCAACCTTGGCTGACCGAAGGCGAGGTCCACATTCGGGGCGTACGGGTTGTCAATGTGGGATACGAAGGGCATCTTGAGTATGCCGACCGACAAGGCAACATTCCCGCTGACCCCGTATTGGTAGGCCCACTCGGTCTGTCCTTCGATGAGGTTGTATTGCGCCAATCGGTAGCCCGTTTGCAGGGGCTTGATGGTCCCGCTTGCGAGGCTTCCGTCGATGTCCCAAGTACGGCCCACGATTTTGTCGGTGCTGAAGGATGCGGGGATAAGAGTGCCGCACAAGGTTTCAACCACCTTATCTCCCTTGCCGTAAAAGTTACCCGTGTTAAAGATTCGCCCGCCGTAGCCTTCCCTTGCGAGAGGGTAGGACTGCTTATAGGTTTTGGACAGGTAATCGCCCATGTCCTTGTACTTGAAGATGATATTGGTATAGGCGTTTGGGTCGCCGTTGGTGAGGTTCTGCTCGGCGTTCTCATCGGATTTTTGCGACCAATCCACCACCGACCCGCTGGAATAGAAGTCCTTCCAAGGCTCGATGTATAGGAGTTTCGGGTCTTGGGGGTCGGGCATGAATTGCAAGTTGAACATCTTCTGCAAATCTTGCAGGAGGTCCGACTGCTTGACATCGGCAGGCAGGGCGGTCCGCATATCCAGCGTTCCGACATTACTCCAATTCTCAAGGCACTCAAATTGTATGCTGCAATTTGGTTGCTGGTCAAAACTTGCCACTTGGGAATCAACTATGAGCCTAACATTTATCCCCGCACGAATTGAAATATTTGAAAAAACCACATCTTGAAACGCATCCTTGGTAAAGATTGAGTTCCATGAGCCATCATTGTTTAATGCTGGTATGAGGGCTATATTTTGATTGTTTGTTGTATCTCTTAACGATATACCGAAAGGAAGCCTTGTCCCAGGTGCGGACCAAGTAAATTTCAATTTTACCCTAATATTCCACCGAGTGGTCAAATTTGGCGACACGAATGTGCTTGACGATGCGACCCAATAGTTTGGCCTATCATAAAGCGGAGGCGTTGAATCGTCTTGAAAAAGCAGGAACCCCGTTACGGCAGAATAATTCGCCCCACTGCCTCTTGCAAAAATATTGGACCCCGATAGGTTTATCGGCATGGTTCCCGCCGCATAGGGCATCACCAACTTGTTGAAGAAGGATGAATTGAAGAATGTGCTGGAATAGCGAAACCCCGCCTCGGCAAAGATGAGGTCCACCATCTTCTTGACATAAATGCTGGGACCGAGCCTCCACCATGGGGCTTGGAACCAACCGCCCCCTTGGTTCAAGATGTCCGTGAACCCTGCCGCATCCACCACCCCGTAAACATACCCGCTTGATGCCGCACCGCTTGCCGTCCAAGTGCCGCTCACATGGCCGCTGGTGGGCGTGTGGTTCATGCCCGTAACGCCTGCCGTGTTGACGAGCATATTCCCCTCAATGGCTTTAAACAAACTCACATTGTCCGTAAACAACCCCACCTCGTAGGTGACGGTTCCCTTGGTCTTGCTCATGCTAAGCAGTTGCAGCACACCCGAAAACACCTGCACCCCGTCCTCCCACATTGCGGCTCTTATCCGCTTGTTGGGTTGGAATCCACCCACGAAGGACTGGATGTTGTAGGCATACGCAAAGCAGGCCCGATTCGTCGGGGTGTTCGGCAGGGTGATGGTCTTGCTGAACGACCCCCGTTGCTTCGTGACATCTTCAATGTCGCCAATGGAATAGGTGACTGCGATATCCGTTCCGCCCATCGTGTCCAGGACATAGGCGAGTTCGGGCATGGCATTCAGCCCCGCAAAGCGTAGGTACAGGCAGTCAAAGCAGGCCTCCTCCTTAGCGGTTGCCCCGTCCGCATCGGCACGGGCGTTGAAGTTATTCCACGCCGTTAAGTCGTCGATGAAGGTCGCTGTCGGGTAAGCGATTAGCGTGACGCTCATAGGATGTTATTATCGTAGGCCACGGCCACCTCAATCTGCAACTGCGTGAGGCGGTCGTTCCGTCTGGTTACAAATTGATACTGGTTGGCATTGACCACCGCTTCCACAAGGGTTCCCCCAAGTTCGAGCCATACATACCCGCTCCGCACCATTTCAATCAGCCACTCGGATTCGGCATCGGTCAGCCAGTCGCTATTCAGGGCGTACACGAAGTCAAACGACCCCGCCCAAACTTTGTTGTAGGTCGTGGTTGCGTACACATCGGAGTTGTACCCAAACACCTCCCGCTGGATGTTGGCCCGCTTGCGGTTCTTCATGGTAAAGGTGTAGGAATCAATCCCGCCGTACTTGTTGACGAAGTGAACGGGGATGGAGTTGAATCGTTCGCAGGGGCCGAAGGTGAAGGTGGTTGGAGGTGACTGACTTGACGCATTTGACACAAACCTCACCGTATAAGAATCCCCCTCCACCGCTCCGCTCAATGCGGGGATGCTGCCCAACAAATTCGCAGGACCGCAGGCAAAGCGCTGGATGTTGTAGTCCGTGGTTCCCGAAAGGCTGGGGCTGACCGCAAAATCGTAGTTCACCCCATTGTAGGCAACCCGTGCTGATGCGAGCCATGAATCAAAGCCAGCGGCCACATATTTGGTCCCGTTGATTGCAAGGAAGTTGCTGCCTCCTTGGTACACCGTGAAGGCCGTGGGGGTAGTTAAAGGTCGCACCAATGTAAAAGTGTTCCCGAATCTAAAGTAGGTGTCAAGGCTCCAGTCAGCAAGTTCCAACTGCTCCAGGTTCCCCGCAAAGGCCATCACCCCGCTGACCGTTGTGGTTGCTCCCGTGACGACGGGGGTGTTCCCGTACTCTTGCGTGAAGTCCAAGCGATAGCCCGAATAGAACCCCGAATGGTCAGCAAATCCCGTCTGCGTGAGCGTTGGGGCCGTCGGGGCTATCAAGGTTTCAACGACCTTCTGAACATCAAAGAATCCGAAGTTGGTGGTCGGCAGTTTGTCGCACTTCAGCCTTGCCAGCGTCGTGCCTGCGGGGTTCTTGACATCGCAGACATACCTGTAATTGGGTTGTGCAATCAGCGAGCCGCTGACTTTGTAAAGCATCTTGTTGTAAACGGGCGTGGCCACAAGGGGCGAACCCGAAAGGACGGTTATGGACATGGGTTATCGGACGGTTGCGACGCTGATGGACTTGCCGAGGACTTCGGCGATGTTTTCGGTTAGGACATCCACCATCTCCTTGGTGGCGGCATTGGACATAAAGTTGGTGGCCCGTAAGCCTTCCCGCCGAATCTTGTTGGCGATGTTGATGGCGAAGGAACGGTTGGCGGCCTTCTTGTCACGGCCTTCCAGGGGGATTTCTTTGAATGCAATCCACTCCTGAATGGGTCGGATAGGTGGCCGTTTGTCCCTGTATTGGAACGGGCTATTTGGAGCA
>Ga0315903_10006437_pt1 | contig 14973 bp, 11 predicted proteins | sample LakEriMetagenome_7_FD_203524 | JGI IMG/M metagenome (GOLD analysis project Ga0315903, IMG submission 203524) | Freshwater fungal communities from buoy surface, Lake Erie, Ohio, United States - Buoy 2 MA119 | ecosystem: Environmental > Aquatic > Freshwater > Lake | place: USA: Lake Erie, Ohio...
GTGCGGCAAGTCCGCCTGCGCGGTCCCTTCCTGTCGCTCGCCGAGTTCGTCAACCGCCGGCTGGCCCCGGCCGACGGCACCGAAACCGACCCATCGCTATCGGGCGCGATCGGCATGTCGCTGCGCGCCCTCGAGCGCGCCTCCGGCCGCCACCCCGCCCCGCGCTCGGCGGCCCTGGGCAAGCCCGTGGCCAAGGCCTCCGATTTCCCGGCGGGCCTCCTGCCGAGGCTGTCGCTGGGCGATTGGAACTCGTCCACCGGGGACTACAGCCATCCGCGCGCCGCGGAGGGCAACTCCAACTTCGGCATGCCCGCCTGGCCCCGCCAAGCCGATGTGCTGGCGACCCTCGGGCCGGTGATCGCCGCGCGCGACGACACCTTCGTCGTGCGCGCCTTCGGCTCCGCCCCCTCCGGCCGGGGCGGCGCCGGCCGCGCCTGGTGCGAGGCCGTCTACCAGCGCCTGCCCGATTACATGGATCCCTCGGCGGCTCCCCATGAGCCGCCCCTCGGCGAGGTCACGCCCCCTGTCGGCTCCCTGCAGCGCGCCCCCAATGTCGCCCTCGGCCGGCGATTCCGCATGGTTGCCTTCCGTTGGCTGTCGCCCTCCGAGCTCTGATGCGCCCCTTCTCCCTCCTTTGTCTGGTCGCCGTCGCCTCCCTCGGCGCCCGCTCGGTCCGGCTCCTGTATGTCGAGGCGCCCGAGGACGCGCCCGCCGCGCTCCATCTGGTCGTCGGGAAGGACGTCACCCGGCTGGACCTGCCGCGGCTCGCCATTTCCTCGGGCACGGCGCAGTTGCCCTCGGGCGCGACCCGCATCCACCTCGCGGAGCGCGCGCCCACCCGCCGCGAGCCCCTTCCGGCTGACGCCCCGCATGTGGATATCCCGGCCGGCGACCGCGACGTGCTTCTTGTCCTGATGCCCGGCGGTCGGCTCGGTCCGCTCGGCTTCAAGGCGCAGGCCATCGACTTCTCTCCGGCCCGGCTCCCCGAGGGCTCGGTTCTCTGGATGAACCTCTCCCGCCGCACGCTCGAGGCCCGGCTAGGCTCGTCGCAGGCCCGTGTCGCTCCCGGGCAGTCCCGCGTGCTGGTTCCCCAGGTTTCCGGCGGCTCGACCTATCCCGTCTTTGTCGACCTCGCTCCCGCCGCCGGGGAGGCCGAGCCCCAGCCCCTCCTGCGCGCGACCTGGATGCGCGACCCCGGTCGCCGCCAGCTGCTCTTCGTTCTCGACGACCCCGATCGCGCCGTGCCGCGGATTGTCTCGGTTCCCCATCGGATCCCCCCGCCTGCGGCCGAATCCTCGGAACGCTAGCCCCTTTCCAGGAGCAAAACCCCGCGGAACCCCGCCCCCCGCTCGCCTGTCCCTCCTCGCATGCAAGCGAGATCTTCCCTTCTCGCCCTTGCGGGCATCGCGACGGCCTCCCTGGCCGGGGCCGCCGAGCCCGTCGGCTTCAACCGCGACATCCGTCCGATCATGTCGGACACCTGCTTCCATTGCCATGGGTTTGACGCCAACACCCGCGAGGGAGGCCTGCGGCTCGACATCCGCGAGGAGGCGCTCAAGGCCGGCGACAGCGGGCTGCCCGCCATCGTTCCCGGCAATCCCGGGAAGAGCGAGATCATCGCCCGCATCTTCAGCGACGACCCCGACGACCTGATGCCGGCGGCCAAGTCCCACAAGACCCTCACCCCCGCCCAGAAGGAGCTCTTCCGGCGCTGGGTCGCCGAGGGCGCGCGCTACGAGCCCCACTGGGCCTACACGCCCCTGTCCCCCGGCAAGGTCCCGCCCGTTCCCGAGGGCGGCAATCCCATCGACGGCTATGTCCTCGCCAAGCTCGCCGCCAGGGGCATCACGCCCTCGCCCGAGGCCCCGCGCGAGCGCCTGCTCCGCCGGCTCTCGCTCGACCTCACCGGCCTGCCTCCCACCCCGGAGGAGACCGCGGCCTTCCTGGCCGACGCCAAGCCCGGCGCGTACGAGCGGCAGGTCGACCGCCTCCTCGCCTCGCCCCGCTTCGGCGAGCGCATGGCGGTCTGGTGGCTCGATGTCGCCCGCTTCGCCGACACCGTCGGCTTCCACGGCGACCAGAACCAGCGGATCTTCCCCTACCGCGACTACGTCATCGCGGCCTTCAACGCCAACAAGCCGTTCGACGCCTTCACGCGCGAGCAGCTCGCCGGCGACCTCCTCCCCAACCCCACGCCCGATCAGCTGGTCGCCTCCGGCTACAACCGCCTCAACATGATGACCCGCGAGGGCGGCGCCCAGCCCGGCGAGTATCTCGCCAAGTACGGCGCCGAGCGCGTCCGCTCAGTCTCCACCGCCTGGCTGGGATCCACCTTCGGCTGCGCCGAGTGCCACGACCACAAGTTCGACCCCATCCCCGCGCGGGACTTCTACACCCTCAAGGCCTTCTTCGCCGATGTGAAGCAGTGGGGCGTGTATTCCAGTTACAACTACTCCCCCGAGCCCGAGCTCGCCGGGTTCGGCAACGACCACCCGTTTCCGCCCGAGATCAGGGTAGAGAGCCCCTACCTCGCCCGCCGCGCCGAGCGCCAGCGCGGCGAGCTTGCCGCCATCCTGGCCTCCGAGGTGTCCAAGGACCCAGCCCTCGAGGCCGCCTTCCTCCGCTGGCAGCCCCGACTGCGCGGCTTCCTGGCCGCGAACCCCTCGGGCTGGGTCGAGCCCGCCGCGCGCGCCGTGGCGCCCCCCGTCCCCAAGCCCGATCCGAACGCCAAGGTCGACCCCAAGGCGAAGCCCGCGCCCAAGGCCTTCGCCCGGCTCGAGCTCCGGCCTGGCATGCTCTCGCTCGGGGCCATCCGCCTCACCGTCCCCGCCGCCGCCGCCAAGCCCGGCGCGCGCCTTAACCTGAAGCCCGCCTTCCATGTCCGTTCGGCCGACGGCAAGGAGCGCCGCCTGGCCGTCTCGCACGCCGAGGCCGACGCCAAGGTTTTCGTCTATTCCGGAGGCCATGAGCAGCTGGGCATTCCCGAGACCTGGTCGCTGGCGATGCCGACGAAGGACGCCCGCGCGGTCTTCCTCCTGGCCGAGCGCGCCGAGCTCGCGCCGACCGACACCCTGGTCGTCAGCCTCGAGGCCGACCTCCCCGTCCGGGTCGGGCTCTCCCCGCTCGCCGGACCCGAGCCCCTGCGCGTCGGCGCCGCGCCCGCCGACGCCTCGGCCGCCCGCGCCGCCTTCGCCTACGCCCGGCTGGCGGGTTCCGAGCCGGCCAAGTCAACCATCGCAGCGATCCGCGAGGCCCGCGACGGCAAGGCCTGGTCCATGGTCACGCAGGCGATGAAACCCCTGCCGGTCCGCGTCCTCACCCGCGGCAACTGGCAGGACGAGTCCGGCCAGCTGGTCCTTCCCGCGACGCCCTCCTTCCTGCCTGGGTTCAGGGCCAGCACCGACCAGCGCCGCCTGAGCCGCCTCGACCTCGCCAACTGGATCGTCTCCCGGGACAACCCCATCACCGCCCGCACCGTCATGAACCGGCTCTGGGCCGCGTTCCTCGGCACAGGGCTCAGCGCCACGCTCGACGACCTTGGCTCCCAGGGCGAGCTGCCCTCGCATCCCGAGCTGCTCGACTGGATGGCAGCCGAGTTCCGCGACAAGGGCTGGGACACCAAGCGCATGGTCCGTCTCATCGTGACCAGCCGCACCTACCGCCAATCGAGCAGCCACCGGCCCGAGCTGAGGGACGTCGATCCCGGCAACCGCCTGCTCGCCGCCCAGAACCCCCGCCGGCTCGAGGCCGAGTTCGTGCGCGACAACGCCCTGGCCATCGCCGGCCTGCTCAACCTGAGTGACATCGGGGGGCCGAGCGCCAGGCCCTACCAGCCCGAGGGCTATTACGCGGCCCTCCAGTTCCCCGACCGCCGGTACATTCCCAGTCGCGACGATGAGCAGTGGCGGCGCGGCCTCTACATGCATTGGCAACGCACGTTCCTTCACCCGATGCTGGCGAACTTCGACGCGCCCTCGCGCGACGAGTGCGCCGCGACCCGCACCGTCAGCAACACCCCGCAGCAGGCCCTGACCCTCCTCAACGACCCGAGCTTCGTCGAGGCCGCCCGCGTCCTCGCCCATCGCGTCGCCCGCGAGCGGGCCGACACCGACGGCCGACTCGACCGCGCCTTCCGCCTCGCCGTCGGGCGCGCCCCCCGCGCCGCCGAGCTCGAGGGCCTGCGCGCGCTCCTCGGGCGCCAGCTCGAGCGCTACCGCGCCGCCCCGGCCGACGCCGCCAAGCTGCTCAAGGTCGGGCTCGCCCCGACCCCCACCGACCGCCCCGAGGAGCTCGCCGCCTGGACCCAGGTCTGCCGGGCCCTGCTCAACACGCAGGAGGTCGTCACCCGCTACTGAGATGAGGCCCTACGATCCCGTCGCCCACGCGCTGTCCGTCAACCGCCGCACCTTCCTTTCCCGCAGCGCCTACGGCCTGGGGGCCGCGGCCCTCGGCTTGCTGGCCAGCCGGACCCTCGCCGCTGAGCCTGCCACCGCCGTCGTTCCCGGCTTCTCGCGCGGCGCCCTCAAGGCACCCCACCTCCCGGTCAAGGCCAAGCGGGTCATTTTCCTGTGCATGGCGGGCGGCCCCTCTCACCTCGAGACCTTCGACTGGAAGCCTGAGCTCCGCCGCCTCCACGGCCAGGCCTTCCCCCCGGAGTTCACCAAGGGCCAGCAGCTCGCCCAGCTCCAGAACACCGCGCTCAAGGCGCGCGGCTCGTTCGTCGATTTCCGCCGCCACGGCAAGGCCGGCATCGAGGTGAGCGACCTCTTCCCCCACATCGCGGGCATGGCGGACGACCTCTGCGTCATCCGATCCATGAAGACCGAGCAGATCAACCACGACACCGCCCACGCCTTCATGAACACCGGCTCGATCATCAAGGGCCGCCCGTCCATGGGTTCCTGGCTGCTCTACGGCCTCGGCTCGGAGTCGGAGAACCTTCCCGGGTACATCGTGCTCACCTCAGCCGGCAAGAGCGGCCAGCAGCCGGTCTCGGCCCGCCAGTGGTCGAGCGGCGTCCTGCCCAGCAAGTACCAAGGCATCCTCTTCCAGTCGCGCGGCGACGCCGTCCACTACATCGGCAACCCCGAGGGGGTCTGCCAAAGCACCCAGCGGCAGGTCATCGAGGAGGCGGCGCGCCTCAACGGCCTCCTCGCCGAGGAGACGGCCGACCCGGAGATCGCGACGCGGGTCGCCCAGTACGAGATGGCCTTCAAGATGCAGTCCTCGGTGCCCGAGCTGCTCGACTTCAAGGGGGAGTCGCCCGCGACCCTCGCCCGCTACGGCATCAAGGAGGTGGGCGACGGCTCCTTCGCCTCCAACTGCCTCATGGCCCGCCGCCTGGCCGAGCGGGGGGTGCGCATGATCCAGCTCTACCACCGGGCCTGGGACCACCACGGTGAAATCGAGGGCGGCATGCGCGGCTCGGCCCGCGACGTCGACCAGGCCACCGCCGCCCTGCTCAAGGACCTCAAGGAGCGGGGCATGCTCGAGGATACCCTCGTGCTCTGGGGCGGCGAGTTCGGCCGCACGCCGATGGGGCAGGGCTCGGGCCGCGACCACCACATCCTCGGCTTCAGCGTCTTCCTGGCCGGCGGCGGCGCGAGGGCCGGCCATGTCCATGGCGAGACCGACGAGCTCGGCTACCGCGCGGTCAAGGACGTGGTGGATGTCCACGACCTCCACGCGACCCTGCTCGCCCTGATGGGCATCGACCATCACCGCCTCAGCGTGAAGTTCCAGGGGTTGGATGTCCGCCTGACGGGCGTCGCCGGCAAGCTGGTCAAGGGCGTCATGGCCTGAGCCCGGCCCGGGTTGGCAAGGAAAAGGGGCGGGCCCTGCGGCCCGCCCCCTTTGTCGCCGTGTCGCCGGCTCAGGCCCGCTTGACCTTCACCCACTGCCGGGTCCGGGCGGACTCCAGGACGGCGTCGCAGACGTGCTGCGTGCCGAGGGCGTGGCGGAAGTCGGGGTAGGCCTTGGTCGCCTTCGGGTCGTCGAGCGACCTGAGGAACTCGGCCAGCCCGTGGGTGAACGAGTGCTCGTAGCCGAGGCAGAGGCCGGGCACCCACCAGTTGCCGGCATAGGGATGGTCGCCGTCGGTCACGTGGATGCTGCTCCAGCCGCGCCGGTCGCCGGGCACGCCGTGGTCGAAGTAGCTCAGGCGGTTGAGGTCGTGCAGGTCCCACTGGAGCGACTTCTTCTCGCCGTTGATCTCGAACGTGTAGAGCGCCTTGTGGCCGCGGGCGTAGCGGGTGGACTCGAACTGGGCGAGGGAGCCGTTCTCGAACCGGCAGAGGAAGAGGCAGGCGTCGTCGATGGTGACGGCCTGCTTCTTGCCCGTGGCGGTGTGGACGCGCTCCTTGATGAAGGTCTCGGTCAGGGCGCAGACCTCCGTGATGTCGCCGTTGATCCAGCGGGCGGTGTCGATGCAGTGGGCGAGCAGGTCGCCGGTCACGCCCGAGCCGGCCGCGGCGGCGTCGAGGCGCCAGAGGCCGGCGCCGCCCTGGGGCAGCTCGGCCGAGATGGTCCAGTCCTGGAGGAAGTTGGCGCGGTAATGGAAGACCCGGCCCAGCTCGCCGGCGGCCACGATGTTCCTCGCCAGCGTCACCGCGGGGAGGAAGCGGTAGTTGTACCAGACGAGGTTGGGCAGGCCGGCCTTCTCGACCGCCGCGACCATGGCCTCGCCCTGGGCGCCGTTGAGGGCCAGCGGCTTCTCGCAGAGGATCATCTTGCCGTGCCTGACGCACTCGAGGGCGATCTCGGCGTGGGAGTCGTTGGGCGTGCAGATGTCGACGGCGTCGATGTCGGGCCGGGCGACCAGCTTGCGCCAGTCGGTCTCATGGGAGGCGAAGCCCCATTTCTCGGCGAAGGCCCTGACCTTGGCCTCGTCGCGGCCGCAGACGGCCTGGCGGACAACCTCGCGCGGGGCGGGGGCGTCCTTGGGGAAGAAGTGGCCGACCTGGGAGTAGGCGTTGGAGTGGGTCCGGCCCATGAAGCCGTAGCCGATCAGGCCGATGCGGAGGGGTTTTGCCATGTGCGTGCGTGGGTTGGTTGAGGTTGGGTTCAGAGGGCCTTCCGGACCTTCTCCATCGCGCCGAGGATGGTGTTCCAGGTCTTCGGGTTCTCGAGGGTGGCGTTGGGGAACATGCAGCCGTCCCAGCAGATGTGGCGGATGCCGCGGCCGGCCGCGCCCTCGAGCCAGAGCTTGGAGCAGGCGGTGATGTCGAGCTTGCCCTTGGGGTCGTCGGCCGGGCAGTGGCGGCCGGTCTTGTCGTGCGAGCCGGTGCCGTGCACGGTGCCGTCGTTCTGCGCCACATGGAAGTCGATGGTCCAGGGGCGGAGGGCGGCGATGAGCTTGGCGTAGGCCTTGTCGAACTGCGCCTGGCTGTGGCCGGGCTTGAGCAGGGCGGTCTTGGGCGAGTTGACCCCCAGGAGATAGAGGTAGGTGTGGGCGAGGTCGGCCTGGAAGCCGACGGTGCCGGGAAGGTCGACCGCCTCGAGCAGGCTGACCATCGCCTTCCAGGAGTGCATCCCGGCCCAGCAGACCTCGCCCTCGGCGGCGAGCCGCTCGCCGTGCCCGGCGGCGACCATGCCCGCCTCGCGGAAGGTCGCGGCGATGGCCTTGATGGCGGCCGACTCCGACTTGGCCGCGGCCTTGGTGCCCGTGGCGCTGTCGATGCGGATGACGCCGTAGCGGCGGACGCCGTGCTCGTTGAGCAGCTGGGCGATGCGGCAGGCCTTGCGGACGGCGTCGACGAACCTGCGGCGCTGCTCGACCGTGCCCATGGCGGAGTCGCCGACCGTGCCCGGCCAGACCGGCGCGACGAGCGAGCCGACGGCCAGGCCCTTGGCGGCGATCTTGTCGGCCATCGCCTTCAGCGCGTCCTCGGAGATGTCCGGGTCGGTGTGGGGATGGAAGAGGAAGAGGTCGACGCCGTCGAACTTCCGCCCGTCGACCTTGGCGTTGGCGGTCAGCTCGAGCATGCGGTCGAGCGAGATGGGAGGGTGGTCGGTGCCGGGCTCCTTGCCGACGAGGCCGGGCCACATCGCGTTGTGCAGTTTCATGGGTGGGTGGGGTTGGGGAGGGGTGGCGGGCCTCAGCGCTTGCCGCCCTTGCGCTTGTGGGCGCCGATGGCGGGGGCGTCGGGATTGACCTCGGGGCCGAAGTAGCGGAGGCACACGAGGGGCTCGGTCGCGGAGGTGTTGCGGAAGGTCACGCCCGCCTTGGCGCCGGCCTCGGTGCAGAAGAACTCGTCCTCGGTCAGCTCGTGGAAGCGGATGAGCTTGGGGCTGTTGAGCGGCTCGCCGTTGATCGTGCCCGAGCCCTGGACGCAGATCAGCCCGTAGGCGCCCTTGTCGCGGATGACGCACTCGGCGCCGGGCTCGACGGTCAGCTCCTTGGCGGTGAAGTACTGGAACTTGTCGATCTTGCCGTAGACGATCCACTTGTCCGCGTAGCCCTTGCCCTGCGAGGCGACGACGGGCTCGAGGTAGTGGTTGTCCTTGAAGTTGGGGTCGACGTTCTTCTCCCAGTCCAGCTGGTCGACGATGAAGTCGATGTCCTGGTGGCGCCGCTTGGGCATGTCCTTGACCAGCAGCGACCAGGGCACCTCGCGGCCCTCGACCAGGTTCTGGTACATGCCGAAGACATCCGAGCCCCACTGCGGCTCGTAGGTGCAGAGCGAGCCCGGGGCGTGCAGGACGCACGGGTCGATCAGCCAGCCCGTGCCCGGCTCCAGCTTGTAGGCCTTGGACAGGGCGAGGATCTTGTTGTCGCCCTTGTTCCAGTTGGCGATGCACTCGCGCACCTGCGCCTTGGTCGTGCCCGGCTCAAGCCCCATGAAGGTGTAGGGGAAGTTGTTGCCGACGTTGTTGTGCTGGGGCGGGAAGTAGTAGGACTCGGGCTTGCCCTCCTGGCCGACCAGGCGGGCCTGGCGGGCGTCCTGGTGCATGTGGTGGGGGATGGGCCCCATGTTGTCGAAGAACTTGGAGTAGACGGGCCACTTGCGGTACTTCGACCAGATGCGCTTGCCGATCAGCTCGGCGCCCAGCTCCTTGACCGCCTGGCGCAGGGTGAAGCGGTTGCGGCCGACCACGACGTACGAGAGGCCCTCGTCGGGGGTGCGGTTCTCATTGGCGGCCTCGGTGGTGGAGGCGAACCAGCGCTCATCGATGCCGCCGCGGTTCAGCCCGTAGGCGTAGAGGTCGTCCGGGTGGAGCTTGAGCCGCTTGCCCGGCTGGAGGAAGGACCGCGGCACCCAGCAGGGCGCGAGGCGAAGCAACCCGCCGGTGCGGGCGAGCTCGGCCCGGGCGAGGCCGGAGACGCCGGTCGCGCGGGTCGAAAGTTCATGGACGGTCTTGGGGTGGGACATGGCGGGGTGGACAGAGGGAGAGGCCTAGCGGAGCAGGAAGTTCCAGTCGAGACGGGAGACGGCGGAGCGGCCTTGGTCGTCGGTGATCACGGCCTCGCCGTCGCCGCGGCGCTCGACCGACTCGACCCGGCCGAACCCGGCGGGGGTCGCCAACGCCAGCTGGACGAGGGGGAGGCGGGTGGTCTGGCCCCGCCGGAAGGTCCGGGCGGTCGGGATGCCCAGGGAGGCCAGCCGGTCCTCGCGCGCCGCGTCGACCCCGTCGCAGAAATGGGAACAGACCTCCTCCAGGCCGAGCCGGCCGAGGTGTCGGCCCTCCCAAGGATGCGCGGTGCGGCCGCCATGCGACATCCATATGAGGGTCGAGGGGAAGTCCGCGAGACGCTTGAGCTGGATCCAGGCGTAGCCCGGAAGGCTCGCCGCGGTCCATCCGTAGTCGGGTCCGGCGGGGTCGCCCGACATCATGACCAGGTCATCGTTGCCCCGGCGGGCCGGATAGCGGCTGAGGTCGGCCTTGCCGCCGTCCTTGCGCGGCACCTCGGACAAGCGGGTGAACCGGCCTCCGGGCAGCAGGCAGCCGGTGGCGCCCTCGGCGGCTGGGGAGAACTCGCCGGGGTAGACCGAGCCGAAGCGGAAGCGCGAGGTCGACACCCGGGCCGCGCCCTCCGGGATGTTCGAGAGGTCGAGGATGGCGTGGGTCCCGTAGTTCCAGGCGCCCTCGAGCCCCTCGATGATGTGCTCGCTGTAGAGGGCGTGGTGGCCGTCGGCCAGCCGTAGCCGCTTGGTCACCTTCGCCCCGCTGTCCTTGGCTTGGATCACCAGCTCCAGCTGTCGGTCCGACTGCGAGGCCAGGGTCCATTCCCCGTTGGCGGTTTCACCATGGGGAGGACCGCTCGCCTGGCCGCCGAAGGGTAGGCAGAGGAAGTCGCCCCGCAGCTCGCTCAGCAGGCGGGGCAGGGAGGGGTCGACCTCGGAGGGTTTCCAGGGCGCGAGCGCGAGCGGCGAGGCGTCGAGGCCGGGTAGGTGGTAGGTCAGCGGGGCCAGGTGGCCTCCGACCCGCGTGACGGCGAGCGACACCTCGGGGCTGCGCAGGGTGAAGGAAGGGGAACCGTGGAGGGTCTCCATGGCGGGGCTTTCCGATGCTTCCCAATGGCAGGTGGCGAGTCAATCGACCAAAGGCTGATTTTGGTGTTTTCTTTCCTCGGGAAACTCCATTCTGCTCGCCCCGTGTCACCCTTCCTCGACCCGGCCATCCTTTTCTTCGGGGTTGGCCTTTTCGCCGGGCTGGTGAGGTCGAACCTCGAGATGCCCCAGCAGGTCTCGAGGTTTCTCTCGCTTTACCTCCTGATGGCCCTCGGCCTGAAGGGCGGCTTCGCCCTGGCCAAGTCCGGGCTTACCCAGGAGGTGGCCTCGGGCCTGTTTGCCGCGATCCTGCTCGCCGTGGTCGTGCCCGTGATCGGCTATGCCGTTCTCCGTCGCTTCGCCAGCGGCTTTGACGCCGCCGCCCTCGCCGCGACCTACGGCTCGGTCAGCGCCGTGACCTTCATCACCGCCACCCAGCACCTCGACACCCATGGCATCGCCTTCGGGGGGCACATGGCGGCGGCCATGGCGCTGATGGAGTCGCCCGCCATCCTCATCGCCGTGGCGATGGCGAACCGCCTGCGTCGCGAGTTGCCGGGCTCTCCCCCGGCGCCCGGCTTCAGCGTTCTCCTGCGCGAGTCCTTCACCGAGGGCGCCCAGCTGCTCCTGCTCGGCGCCATGGTCGTCGGCCTCCTTTCGGGCGACGCCGGCCAAGCCGCCATGAAGCCCTTCACGGGCGACCTTTTCAAGGGGCTGCTCGCCTTCTTCCTCCTCGACATGGGCCTGCAGGCGGCGCGCAACCTACCCGAGGTCAGGGGCAAGTCGCCCGGCATCCTGGCCTACGCGGTCCTCGCGCCCCTGGTCCACGCCGCGCTCGCGCTCGGCCTCGCCGCCGCGCTCGGCTTGTCGGCCGGCGACGGCGCCCTGCTCATGGTGCTCGCGGCCAGCGCCTCCTACATCGCCGTTCCCGCCGTCCTGAGGCACGCCATGCCCGAGGCCAACCCCTCGGTCTACTTCGGGCTATCCCTCGGCGTCACCTTCCCGCTCAACCTCCTCTTCGGGATACCCTTCTATTCCTTCCTCGCCCAGCGCGTCCTCGGCTGAGCGGATCAGCGCCTGGCGCGAGCGGATGGCTTGCTTCCGCGGACGGCCGGGGGCGGGAATTCGGGCTGGGGCGTCAGCGAGAAGTGCGTGTGGAGCGATTTCCATCCCGCGGCGCGCTTGGCCAGGATGACGGTGCAGCGTCCGCGCCGCCGCGCGGCCTTTCCCTTGGGTCTCGCGGCCTGCGAGGTCCATTCGGCGAGGACGCAGGCCAGCTTGCCGTCGCCCGACAGAATGACCCGCATGCCGTCCTTGGCGAAGGAGAAGCCGCGGGTTCGCAGCCAGACCCGGGACCATTGTCGCCTGCGCAGGGTGTCGGCGTCGTTCGCCCGGTGAATTGAGGTGCCGAAGCCGACAATCCCCTGGGCGACCAAGCCCAGGCCGGCGTCAAGGTCCCGGGCGCGCACCGCCTTGGCGAAGGCATCCATCCATTCCCGAGGCGAGGCTGGGCGGGGGATTTTGGGTGTCGGTGTCACTCGCCTCTTCTTCCCCTGCCGGCCGCCGGCTGGCAACTCTGCGTTTGCTCGGATCATCCGCGGGCAAGCAGGCGGATTTCCCCCGCGTGGCGTTCCGCGCAGGCGCGAAGCCTCTCGCCGGCGCGTCGCATCGACTCGCCGACATCGTCCTCGCCGGAGCTGATCGGCGCAGCCAGGTCGAAGATGGCCGCGGCCGCGGGCTCGACGGAGCCGGCGAACGCGACCACCGGCTTGCCAAGGCGTCTGGCCATCTCGGCCACGCCGCCAGGCCCTTTGCCGCTGAGGCTTTGGCGGTCGAGCCGCCCCTCGCCCGTGATCACCAGGTCGGCCTCGCGCATCCGCGACTCGAGTCCGAGCGCGTCGGCCACGAGTCCGAAGCCCGGGCACAGCGTCGCCTGGGCGAAGGCCATCAGGCCGAAGCCGAGGCCGCCCGCCGCGCCGGCTCCGGGAACATCCCTCAGGTCCCTGCCGAGGTGGTCCCGGGCGAGGTCGGCGAGGTGCGCCAGGCGCGCCTCGAACCAAGCGAAGTCCCGCACGCCCTTCTGCGGTCCGTACACCCGGGTCGCGCCGCGAGGGCCGAGCAGGGGGTTGTCGACGTCGCAGGCCACGCGGATCGCCGGCAGGCGCCGCGCCGGCGGCGCGAGCCGGGCCGCCTCGGTCACGTTGGCCAGCGTGGGCTGGAAGGGCGCCCCGTCGGCGCTCCGGAAGGTCCATCCCAGGGCGAGCGCCATGCCGAGCCCGCCGTCGTTGGTCGCGCTTCCGCCGATGCCCAGCACGATCTCGTCCGCCCCCTCCGAGGCCGCGAGGAGAAGCTCGCCCGTGCCGAAGGTGGAGGCCGCGGCGGGCTCCTGCGGCAGGTCGCCGACCAAGGCGAGGCCGCTGGCCGCGCTCATCTCGAGGATGGCGAGGCGCCGCGCCGGGACCGCGCCGTGGCGGGCGAGGAGCGGGCGTCCGCGCGCGTCGGTCACCTGGGTCTGGCGCCACTCTCCTCCGAGCGCCTCGACAAGCGCGGCGGTCGTCCCCTCGCCGCCGTCCGCGATGGGGCAGAGGTCGAAGCGGGCGCCGGGCAGCGCCGCGGCCAGCCCGTCGCGGATGGCGCGGCACGCCTCGTCGGCCCGGAGCGAGCCCTTGAACTTGTCGCTGGCGACCAGGAGGCGCATCCGTCAGAGCGTCCGGCCGAGCTCGGCGAGGCTGAGCTTGTCGCCGTGCTGCCGCTGCAGTTCCTGGAGCCTGCGGAAAAGCTCCCGTTTCCGGTTGGCGTGGGCGGGGTCCGCGGCGAGGTCGCGGGTCTCGAGCGGGTCCTCGGCCAGGTTGTAGAGCCTGAAGACCCCGGCCTTGGGATAGGCGATGAGCTTCCAATCCCGCAGGATCACGGCCCGCTGAAGGTTCATGTATGCGCCGATCAGGGCGTCGCGCGCGCCCGACTCATCGCCGCGCAGCAGCGGGAGAAGGCTGCGGAACCCCGTGTCGGGCTTGGCCCCGGCGAGCTCCAGGGTGGTCGGCACCACGTCGAAGATGTGGACCGGGACGCCGATTCGCCTGCCAGCCGGGACGCCGGGGCCCGCGAGGATGAGGGGCATGCGCAGGCTGTGCTCGTGGAGGCTCTGCTTTCCCATCAGCCCGTGCTGGCCGACGGCCAGGCCGTTGTCCGCGCTGAGGATGACGAGGGTGCGGTCGGCGCGCCCGGATTTCTCCAGCGCGTCCAGGATTCGGCCGACCTGCGCGTCGAGGTGCGCGATGATGGCGTAATACTCGCCGCGGTGGAGGCGCACCGCCTCCTCGGTCCGGGGGAAGGGGGCCAGCTGCTCGTCGCGCAGCGTCTTGCCGCAACCGATGGCCTCGGCGTTCGGGTACGAGGGCAGGAAATTGGCCGGCACCGAGACCTTGCCGGGGGGGTATTGCGCCACGAATTCCGCGGGGGATTGTCGGGGGTCGTGCGGGGCGTTGAAGGAGACGAACAGGAAGCGCGGCCTCTCGTCCGGCTCGGCGCGCGCGACGCGCGCGGCGGCCTCGTCGGCGGTCACCTCGGTCCAGTGCCTGCCTCCGGCCCAGTGGCCGCCCCTCGATCGGTCGGACGGGCTCCAGGTCTCGCCCGGGACCCCGGCCCTGTGGTAAGCGTCCTTGTCCGCGCTCGGCATGCCCCCGTCGCGCACCGTGCCGAGCTCGTCGAAGATCGCCCCGGGCTTGCCCGGGTTGTGCCACTTGCCGGTGAAGTAGGTCCGATAGCCCGCCGCCGCCATGCGCTGCGGCCAGAGCCGGGCCTTTCCGGCGTCCGACTCCACGGCCTTGCCGTTGTCGCAATCCCAGAGCGTGCGTCCGGTGAGGAGCATGGCGCGGCTGGCGACGCAGATGGCGCCGTGCCATCCGCCCATGCCGTAGGCGCGGTCGAAGCTGGTGCCGCGGGCGACGAGCCGGTCGAGGTTCGGGGTGCGGATCTCCCGGTTGCCCAGGGCGGCGATCGTGTCGGGGGCGAGGTCGTCCGCGAAGAGCAGGATGATGTCGGGCCGCGCGCGCTCGGCGCCGGCGAGGGAGGCGACCGCCAGCGTCAGCGTGAGGGCAAGCGCGGTGAATCGGGGCATGCCCCTAGATGGGGCGCGGGCGACGCCGAGGCAAACCCTTGGATCTGCCAACGGGCGTCTTGGGGGCCGCCGGCGACCCGACCGCCTCCAGCTCGGCCAGCCGAGCCCGGATGAGCGAGCGGAGCAGGGGGCGGTCCAGGGCCCACCCCGGCGGGATGCGGATCAGGTTGGCGGTGGACTCGAGCTTGCCCAGGCGGCCTCGGTGGGCGGCGAGCGCCGCGGTGCTCCAGGGTGAGAAGGAGAGGTGGTTCCGGGCGGCCGACATGCCCGCCACGTAGCCGGCGCCGAGGGTCGCGTGGGGCACGTTCCAGGCGAGGCGAAGGCCGAGGGCGGGGAACTCGGCGGCGACAAAGCCGAGGATCTCGC
>Ga0315903_10006438_pt1 | contig 14972 bp, 9 predicted proteins | sample LakEriMetagenome_7_FD_203524 | JGI IMG/M metagenome (GOLD analysis project Ga0315903, IMG submission 203524) | Freshwater fungal communities from buoy surface, Lake Erie, Ohio, United States - Buoy 2 MA119 | ecosystem: Environmental > Aquatic > Freshwater > Lake | place: USA: Lake Erie, Ohio...
CCGGAGGTGTAGATCAGGTAGGCGAGCTGCTCGGGCCGCACCGCGGGCAAGGGGTCAGGCCGTGAATCGCTACTCGCCTCCCCCAGACCGGGGGCCGGGGCCAGCGGCGGTAGCAATTCACGGCCTGACCCCTTTGGGGCGGAGGCCACCTGCGCCTGCACGTCGAGGAGGGGCCGCTGGTCGCCGAGTAGGCGGAGGCGGGCGGCACCGACGGGATTGGTCAGCACCGCGACCGCGGCGGAATCCGCCAACAGCTCGGCGAGGCGGGCGTCGGGGAAGGCGGGGTCGAGGCACGTGTAGGCGGCACCGGCCTTGAGGGTGCCGAGCTGAGCGGCGTAGAGGTCCCAGTGGCTGCGCGGGAGAAGGATCGCGACGACGGCCTCGCCCCGGACGAGCTCGCGCAGGGCGGCGGCGACCGTGTCGGCCGCGGCGTCGAGTTCCGCGTAGGTGAGGGTGACGCGCGCGGGCCGTCCGGGGCCGGGCGGCACGTCGATGGCGACCTGCCCGGGCCAGCGCCGGGCGGCGCGCTCGAGGAAGGCGTGCAGCAGGGCCGGCTCCCCCTCGACCCCGGGCGGGGGCGTGGCGGCGGCGGTGGGCGGGGTCATCGGGGCGGGAAACGGGCGGGAGGCGCCCGGGGGGAGCATCGACGAGAGGCCATCCGCGGCGCGAAGACCACGCCAATTTTCCCCCCGGGGCTGCCCAAGCCGGCTTGTTCCAGCGCCGGCACCGGCACAGGCTGCGGGAATGCAGCTGCGTTTCCAGAAGGCCTCGGTGGTCGAGCAGGTGGCGCGGGCGATCCGGGAGGAGATCACCTCCGGGAAGGTCCGCGGCTGGCTGCCGACCGAACGCGCGCTCTGCGAGCAACTCCGGGTGAGCCGGCGGACGCTGCGCTGCGCCCTCGAACAGCTGAAGCGGCAGGGGCTGGTCTCGGCCCAGGTGGGCGTCGGCACGCGGGTACAGGAGTCGGCGCCGCCCGCGCTGGAGGCGCCCACGGGGGGCCGGTCCGTCGGGCTGCTGATGCCGGAGCCGATCGACGTGCTCCGCCCGTACGTGACCCTCTGGATCGACCTGCTGAGGACGGAGCTCTTCGCCGCGGGGGTCTCCCTGCGGGTGCACGCGGGACGCCGCTATTTCCAGCCCGGGGCGGCGCCGGCCCTGCGGCGCCTCGTCGCGCAGCAGTCGCACGCCTGCTGGGTGCTGGCGCTCTCCAACGCCGCCCTGCAAAAATGGTTCGCGGACCAGGGCGTGCCAGTGATCGTCGCGGGCGCCCCCGCCCCGGGCACTGGCCTGCCGGCGGTGTGCCTCGACAACGGCGCGCTGGGCCGCCACATCGCGGGCCGGATGCTCGCGCTGGGGCACCGGCGGCTCGTGATGCTCTCCGAACCTGTGCCGTCGCCGGGGGCGGTCGCCGCCGAGGAGGGATTCCTCGGGACCATCCGCCGCTCCGGCCCCGGCGCGACCGGGGAGGTTCTCCGCCCGGAAGGCACCCCGGCCGGCTACCGGCGCGCCGTGGACCGCCTGCTGCGGCTCCGCCCCCGCGTGACCGCCGTGGTTTCCCTGAACCCGCTGCTCGGCGCGACGGTGGTGACCACGGCGATGCGCCAGGGCCTGCGCCTGCCGGAGGACCTTTCCTTTGCCACCACCTACGGTGACCCGTTCATGGGCTTCCTGTCACCCGCGCCCACGCGGTACCGCTACCAGCCGGCGACTTTCGCCCGCAAGCTGGCCCGCAGCGTCCTGCAGCTGGCGAGTGGCGAGCAGCCGAACGTGCGGCACGCGCTCCTCATCCCGACGTTCGTCCCGGGCGAGACGCTCGGACGGGCGGCGCGGGACTGAGGCGTCCGGCGCGGCGTTCAGAGCGTGGTCTCGAGCACCCAGATCGGGCACGGGCCCCGGCTCCGCCCGTGGTAGTAGAACACCAGCGCGCGCCGGCCCTCCAGCGGCAACAGCCAGGCGTAGCCAAAATCCGTGTTTTTATCGCCGGGGACCTTGGGCAGCTCGACCAGGGTGCGCTCGTGCTTGAAGGCGAGCGTCCTCGCGGGCGCCCGCCAGAGCTGGGCTGCGCCCGGTAGCGGCCGCTCGAAAGTGATGGCTAAGATCTCGGCCGGATCGCGCGGGTTCACCATCGCGAACGGATGGGCGAGCCCGGTGGCATGCGGCTGCCGGGGGGTAATGTTGAGCAGGTCGGTAACCCACGTTTGGCCCCAGTCGTCCGAGGCCGAGACTAACTGCCGCCCCGCCGCCGGGCCGCGACCGCGGATGAACACCAGCAGGCGGTTCTCGGCCCGCACGAGAACGGGCTCGCCCGCGTTGAGATTGTTGATCATCGCCGGATCCCCCCAGGTCAGGCCGTCGTCACCCGACACCGACTGCCAGATCCCGAGCCGGTGGGGGGTCGAACCGTCACGGTAATGGCCGGTCACCATCAGTCGCCGGCCCGGGAGTTGCACGATCGTACCGGTCGACGAACCGGTCCGGTTGGGGCCGAGCCTCGAGGTGTCGACGGGCTGCCAGGTGCGGCCCTGGTCCGCGGAGCGCCAGCCATAGATGTGGCTGGCGTTCCTGTTATGTCCGTGGGCGAGCAGGAGCACGGCGCCGTCGTGGGCGAGCCCGAGCGCCATGTTCCCGCTGTTACCGTACTCCTTCCCGGGGCCGAATTCCTTCAGCACGTGCGGTGGCGAGAAGGTTCGCCCCCCGTCGCTGGAAACCGACACCGCCGGGCAGCTCTCGCTCCCGTGGTGCGTGCCGGCGAGATACCCGAGCACGATCGTGCCTTCGGCCGTGCGCACGGCCTTGGGCCAGGCGAGATGCTCAAAACGGGGATTGGCCGGAGGCGGGACGGCGATGCGGACGACCTCCCCAAGCGGGGAACGTCCGGCCCACGGCGGGGACGGCTCCGCGGCGGTGATGCCGGCGACGCCAAGGACGAGGAGGCAGGTCAAGGACGGTAGGCGGGGGATCATGGGAGGGGGGAACTAATCGAGAATCCAGCGCAGGGGCACGCGGACGAGGGCCGTTCCGGTCAGGCCCTGCAGCACGCCGGAGCCGCTGCTCACCCGCAGCGTGATCCACACCTCATCGCGGTGGTAGAGCACGCTCGCGTAGTCCGTGGACTTGCCCGGATCGTGGATGAGCACCTTGCGCCGCGCGAGGGGCCAGGACCGGCCGCCATCCTCGCTCACGCAGAGGGCGATCGTGTTGCGCCTCCCCATCAGGGACTGCGCGTGCTCGTAATTGGGCGTCCACACCATCAGCAGTTTTCCGGTGCCGGGGATGCGGGTGAGGTTGGCGGGCGCGAGCGGGCTGATGAGCTCAAGGCTCCGGGGATTGGTCCACGTTTCACCGCGGTCAAAGGATTCCGAGAAGAACTGCGTGCCCATCGCGGTGCGCAGCGTCATCAGCAGGGAGCCGTCGGCGCGTTCCGCAATGCCCGGCTCGTGCGGGCCCGACTCGAGGCCGATCTTGCGGCTGGGCTGGCCCCGCTCATCGAGCCAGCGGACGAAGGGCAGCTCCAGCTTGGCCGGGGTCACGCGCCAGGTCCGGCCGTGGTCGTCGGACCAGGCGGTCTTCACGTGCAGGTGATGCCTGTCCCAGTCGTCGCTGCAGTGGAGCGGCGCGAGCAGCCGGCCGGAGGTGAGGACGGTAAGGCGGTCATTGCAACCGGTCATGTAGGGGTCGCTGCCATCGGAAACGAGGACCGGCTCGGACCACGTCCGGCCCTCGTCGGTCGAGCGCAGGAACCGCCGGGAGGCCTCCTTGGTGCTCATCCGGTAGCTGAACGCGAGGCCGAGCTCGCCGTTGGCGAGGCGGCGCAGCGCCGGGGAAAGCGCGTTGAGGCCGCCCGGGGGCGTCGGCACGAGGAGGCGCGGCTCGCCGCGCGGCCGGCCCGCGGCATCCAGTTCCACCGCGGAAATGATTCCCTTGGCATTGTCGCCGCGGCCCATCAGGTCGCACCACGCCACGAGGACATCACCGTTCGCGAGCGTGACCGCGCTCGCCTCGGAGCGGCGCTGGAACTGCGCGTCGGGCGGGGCGATCCAGGTCGTGGGGAAGGCGTAGTACGGGGTGGTCGCGCGCAGGGCGAGGATGTCGTCGAACGAGGGCGGGGCCGCAAGGGCACCGGCGGGCAGCATCGAAAGCGCCACCGCACGCAGCAGGACACGGGTCAGGGGCGTCATATTAAAGGCGGCGCCCGGAGTGCCGGCGTTCACCATTCACCGCGCCGCGAGAATTTCGCCCGGGCAGTGGCGCCAAAGCGCCCCGCCGCCTCATCGAGCTCGGCGCAGATCCGGCGGAGCGGCTTGCCCGCGCCGCCGCGCGCGGCCGCGATCAGCGTCCGGCACTCATTGCCATCCATGAAACGCGCCGCCTCCAGCAGGCGGGCTTCCTCACCCTCCGGAACGGCGAGGAAGCCGTGCTTGTCCGCGTGGATCAACTGCCCGGGACGGACCTTGCGGCCAAAGACCTCGACCTCGCAGCCCCAGCGGACCGGACAGGAATGGGCGTGGCCGACCGCGAGCCGGCGCGCGAGGGCCTTGAAGCCCGCGTTGGTCATCTCGTCGAGGTCGCGGATCGCGCCGTCGCAGATCGTGCCGACGCAGCCGAGGGCGCGGTGGACGTTGGCGTTCACCTCGCCCCAGAAGGCGCCGAGGGTCGCGGGCCGGTCGAGGTCCTGCACGACGACGATCTTGGGGCCGGGGAGGCTGGCGACGTGGCGGCGGTACTGCGACCAGGCGCGCGGGTTCCGGCGCGGGTGCTCCGCGTTCCCCGGCTGGCAGACGACGGTCACGGCGTAGCCGACCATCGGTCCCATCCCCGGCATGAAGTCGCGCGTCTCCTCGAGGTTGAACGCGTCGGCGGCAGCGTTGTGCCGGGTGATCTGCTCCCAGCCGTTGTAGATCGTGGGGGTGTTCCAGCGCTTGAGCTCGAGGAGGTCACCGGGGGGCAGGACGGCGGGGCGGGATTTCATCGGGCGAGGGAGCCGGGGTGGCGTCAGAAGCCGAAGGTGGCCGTGAGCTGAATCGTCCGCGGCGCGGCGATGCGGAAAAGCTGGTAGTTGGTCGCCCTGTAGTGGTCGAACGCGGGGTACTGGGAGTAGACGTCCGCCTGTTGGGCCCGGATGGGGATGAGTTTCTCGTCCACGAACGCGTTGCGGACGTTGAGCTGCAGCTTGAGCGAAACCTTGTCGGCGAGGATGCGCCGGCGGTAGGAAGCCCAGAAGTCGAAGTTTGTCTCGGTGGGGCCGAGGATCGGCTTGGTCGGGTCGGCGATCAGCGAGCCCGCCGGGTCCGCGGGGTTGGTCCGGCCCCGGTAACCGAGGAAGACCCGGTCCTGGAAGCGGACCCCGCCGCCCAGGCCGACCCCCTTCAGACGCGAGGTGCTCGGGAAGGTGTAGTTCGTGACGGCGTTGGCGCGCCATTTCACGATGCGCGGGTTGGAGGCGCCGTTGGTCGCCTGGACGTTGCGGAAGCCCGTGACCGCCCGCTGCTCCCAGCCGCCGACCGTGTCGAGGACGCCCCCGGCGCCCACGCGGAGCGCGCGGACCGCGGGATTGGCGAACCAGTTCTTCTGCACCCAGTCCACGACCTCCACCCAGTTGGTGCCCTTCTCGCTCTCGACCGCCTTGGTCTGGGCGACGTTGGCCATCAGGCGCCAGTTGCGGGTGATGGCGTAGGTGGCCTCCCATTCGAAGCCGCGGGAGACGGACGCCTTCGTGTCCTGGCCGACGAAGCTGCGGGTGTAGGTGGAGTAGCCCTGGGCGTTGGGCGGGCTGATCCGGATGCCCATCGCGTCGGCCACGCCGGGCGGAAGCGCGAAACCGGCCGCGGCCAGCTGGTCCGCCGTGTGGAGGTTGTACACACCGCCACCCGCTAAGTCCGGGATGAAACCGGTGATGGTCGCGATGGACTCGTCGACTGATGAGTCGGCGAGGTTGCGCTGCCGCGTCTCGAACCAGTTCGCGCGGAACAGCAGCTTGCCCTCGAAGAGGCCGAGGCTGAAGCCGCGCTCGGTGGTCTCCCCGAGCGGCGCGTCGAAGAAGCCTCCCTTCACGCTGCGGACGCCGGTGAGCCCCTGGTAATTCTCGGACCAGCCGTAGTGGAGGTCGACCTCGACGCCCCGGGGCAGCCGCCGGCCGAGGAGCCGATTGAGCCGCGCCACGCCGCTGTAGGTGAAGGTGTCGCGCTCGCCGGCATTGGCCGGAGCCAGCCCGTCAAGCGCATCCGGGTTGAGGATGCGGGTGAAGTCGGTGCGTGGCGCGAAGGAGGCTGAGCCCGCGGAGTAACGCTTCACTTCGTCGCGGCGCAGGCCGGCGGTCGTCACGATCCCGCCCTCCCACCAATGGCTCTGCAGCACGGCGGCCTGGGTCCGCAGCCGGTCGCGGGAGAGGCTAATGCCCGTCGCGAGGCGGTCGAGCGGCTCGTTCTGCACATGGTGGACACGGACCGAGCCCGGGCGGATCTCGCCCGAGGGGGACTGGATCACGTTGAGGTCGACCCGGCCGGGATAGGCGAGGGTCCCCTTGTAGCCGGTCAGCCCGAGGCCGGAGACCGTGGAGCGGCCGGCGAGGGAACCCCCGAGGTAGATGACGTTCCCGAGCGAGTTGGCGCTGGCCCGCGACTGGGCGTCGGAGAGACCGAGCAGCCGCAGGTCGTCGTAATCAAGGAAGGCGGGGTTCCCCGAGAGGGTGCGGCGGTCGACCTCATAATCGAGCCCAAGCAGGGTGAGCCCGTGCCGGCCGAGCAGCCGGCCCCAGGCGCCCCCGAGGTGGTCGGCGAAGTTGTGCCGCAGCAGGCCGGTGGCCCGGAAGGCCCGGCTCTCGTTGCCGCGGTCCTGGAAGGCGCCGCGCGACCCGATGAAGGGGCGCAGGTAATCGGGATTCCGGGCGAGCCCGGAGGCGGGATTACCCGGGACGGCGTAGGCGAAGGTGCCTTGGCTGACGTCGAGCTTGAGGGCGTTGCCCCGGATGCCGTCGAGGGCGTCGATGAAGCCGGAGTCGTAGCGCTGGCGGTCGAAGCCGAGCTCGAGCCCGGCGCGCCCGCCAAGGAACTCCTGGCGGAGGGCGGCGTTGAGCGCCTCGAAGCGGCCCCACTGGGAACTGGCCCGGCCGTCGATGTTGTGGTGGAAGAAGTCGAACACGGTCGGGTCGACGAGGAACAGCTGGTAGGCGTCCAGGCCGCGCGGGTTGCCATAGGCGGCCGCGATGTACTCACGCCCGTTCTGCAGGGCGTACTGCCGGAAGCGGAAATCGGCCGCGCGGACGGGATTCGCCGCCGCCGGATTCACCACGCCGCGGTTGAACACGTTGTCCGGCCACTGGAAGTAGGCCGCGGTCGCGGTGCTGGCCGTGGGTCCCGACAGCGTCATCAGGCGCCCGCCGGTGCCGCTGTCGAACTGGATGAGTGACGCCGTGCCGGGGAGGTCGCGGTAGTCCGTGTTGTTGGGCACGGTGTAGGCGCCGGTGGTCGAGAAATGCGTGAGGTAGTCGCGTGGCGGATCCTGGCGCGGAAGAGTCGAGTCGATCCAGCCCCGTTCGTAGCTCGCCACGAGGGAGGTCTGGCGGAACGGCCGGAAGGTCACCGCGCCATAGTAACGCCGGTCATCGCGGAAGGCCGGGTCCTGCCGGTACTTGGTCCGGTCGTCCAGGCCCGCCACCCGGAACGCCAGCTTGTCCCGCAGCAGGACGCGGTTGAGGTCCAGCGCCGTGCGGAAACTGCCGAAATTGTCCGCGCGCGCCGTCACCTTGTGCTCGTTGCGCCAGCCCGCCTCGGACGGGCTGTGGTCAATGATGCCCGCGGGCGAGCCCAGCCCCACTAGGACGCTGTTGGCCCCGCGGTTGATCTCGATCCGGGCCGTGTTGTAGCTGTCGAACGGGATGAGCGACGGGATGAGGTTGCGCGAGCGTGACGCGCTGGTCATCCCGCGGATCCGGGTCGGCGAGGATTCGGCGCGGCGGTTCTCGTCGCTGCCGACGTACGCGGTGGACTCCGCGGCGTCCCCGCCGAAGAAGTTGCCGCCCGCGCCGCCCGCCACCTCGGTGGAGGTCGTGTACTGGAGCAGTTCGGTGTCGTTCGTGATGCCGGTGTCCTCGAGGAATTCCGGGGTGATCGCCTGGATGGAGGCGGCAATGTCGCGCAGCGAGGTGTTGATGCGCGTGCCCGACAGGGTGTTGGTCGCGCGGTAGCCGGTGTCGCGCTCGGCGTTGACGGTGAACGGGTTCAGGCTGATGACGTCCGCTGAGGCCCGCGGCGCGGGCGGGACGAGCGGCGCAGGAGCGGTCTGTGCCGGGACGAGGACGGGAGCGGCGAACAGCACCAGCGCGGCGAGGCGGGCGCACGGGCGGGAGGGCAGTGGGGCGTGCATGGGGTCAAGGAGGGAGCTGAGGGGTGCGCCGGACCGCCAGGGCAGCGTCGAACGCCTCCAGCAGCACGTCGCGGAGCGGCAGCAGGGCCGTGCGCCGGTGGCCGATGCGGACCACATCATCGACGTCAGCGAGGCGCCAGCGAGTCTCCGGGTCGAGGCGGGCGGCCAGGGCGCGCGCCTCGGCCGCGAGGGCTTCGGCGGAAAACGCACGAAAACGGTCTCGTTGGCGCGCGAGGACGGCGGTGAGCTCCGGGGAATCCGGCAGGGCGGCCAGACGCGCCGCAAGTTCCGCGCGGAAGGCCTCCGGGTAGTCCGGTGCGGCGGATCCGCGCGGTGACCGCGACCGCGCCACCACGGACGCCTCGGTGAGCAAACCGGCGAAGGCCCGCTCGGCCGGCGGCGTCTGCGTCTCGCGGATCCGGGTGGCGGCCGCAAGGGCCCGGGCGTGATCGCCCCGATGCAGGCCGAGATGCACGCGGAGGGAAAGCAGCCGCGGGAGCACGCTGGCGGCAGGCCCCGCCGCCAGCGCGCGCTCCACGTCGCCAGATACCTGGTCCGCGAACGCGCGGAACAGCGCCGGATCGGCGAGCAGCTCACCCAGCGAACCCGGCCGCGGCCAGTCTGGCTCCGCGGGAAACGGGGATGCCACCGAGAGCCCGGCCGCGGCGGCGCAGGCGAGGGCCGCGAGTCGGCGCCGGCGGGAACGCGATCCCGGCGAGAGGAGGGAAGGGGGCAACGTCATCAATTGGAAGGCGCTCAACGCACCCAGGCCGTCTCGCTGGCCGAAACCGGATCCTTGTCGCCGGTGGTCGGCGGCTCGTTGAAGGGCAGCTGACCGACCTCCTCGATGGCGCGGAGGTCGGGTGTCCCGGCCGTGCGCCCGAACTCCGCCCCCTGCGCGGCTAGGGTGTCCTGCAGCAGCGCGACCGGCACCTGCCGCACCGCTTGGCCGCGGCGCGCCGCGAGGGCCGCGAGCGTGCCGACCGCCTGGCCCTGGCCCATACAGATCGGGATGACGCGGGTGGAGGCCACGGCCTCGTGCGTGGCCGAAAGGCACTTGCCCGCCATCAGCAGGCCGTCGACGCCACGCGCGATCAGGCTGCGGACCGGGATCGTGTAGGCGCGGACGTTGTGGGAGTCGACCCAGGTGCCCGCCGGACGGTGGATGTCGATATGGTAGGCGCCCATGCTGACGGCGTCGTCGAAGTGCCGGCCGGAGATGAGGTCCTCCGCGGTCAGCACGTAATCGCCCATGATCCGCCGGCTCTCGCGCACGCCCAGCATCGGCGCGATTTCGCGAAGCCCCGCGGCGGCGAAACCGGGCACGTGGCGCTGGAAGAAACCGACCAGTCCGGGTATCTGTTCGTAAACCCGCGTGTAGGCGTCGGTGAGGCTATGCACATTGGTGGGGTCGAGGCCGAGCACCCGCGTCATCACCACGAGGAACTCGTCCGGACGGTGGAGCTTCACGCCGACGATGCGCGTCTGCGGGGCGCTGAAATCGCCCGCCTGGCGCGCCCGCTCGACCAGCGCCGCGTAGCCGCCGCAGATGATGACGTGCATCCGGTCGATCCGGCGCATCATCTTCGCCCAGAGCTCGGGGTAGGGCGAGAGCCACTCCCGGTAGTTGTTCGCCGGGTCCTGGCAGCCAGCGATGAACGTCGCGCGATCGACGCCGCCGAGCTTGAAGACCAGGGTGGGCGCCTGCACGAGGCCGTCGCCCGTGCGGCCCTTGGCCCAGGCGACGCCGCCGCGCGCGGCCACGTCACCGTCGCCGCTGCAGTCGATCGTCACCGCGGCCTCGATCCGCTGGCGCCCGGATTTATTCTCCACCATCACCCCGGTGATGCGGTCACCCTCGCGGATCGTCTCCACCACCTGAGCGTGGAGCAAAAGTTTCACCCCGGCCTCGCGCGCGAGTTGCATCGCGAGTATCTTCCACCAGTGGGAGTCAATGCTGATCGCCGAGGCACACTTGGGATCGAGCTCGAAGGCGCTCGCCGCACCCGCTGCCTGCAGCCGGCGGCAGAATTCCAGCGGCAGGCCCTTCACAATCAGCCGGTAATCCCGGTCGTGGAAGCCGAGCCAGGGCAGGGTCGAGGAGATGCCGCCCAGGAAGCCCGCGTTCTCGACCAGCAGCGTGTCCGCGCCGCTGCGGGCCGCGGCGATCGCGGCGGTGAGGCCAGCGGCGCCGGCACCGACGACAAGGACCTGGGGGCGGAGGGTGGTGAGGGAAGCGGACATGGAATCCGGAAGGAAGGACAGGAAAGGCGGGAGGGTAACGGAGGCCGTGGGCGGTGATCTCGGGCCGAAGAGGGGTGGTCGGTGGTTCGTTGGTCCCTGGACCCTCAATCCCCACTCCCTCGGTTCGTCCCTCCCAGCCGCCACGCCTCGCCGAAATGGAAGGTGTCGGCGTCCCTCAGCTCGAGATTGTGGTGGCTGTAGTAAGAGCGCGCGGTGGCCATCCGGCCGGCGGGCCAATCGAGCTCCACCCCCTGGCGCACGAGCTCGCGCTGGAAGTCGGCGAGGAGAGCGGGGGTGTTGCGCACCTGCCTCGGCCGCAGGTTGCGCTGCAGGCAGAAGGCGGCAAGGGCGCCGGCGGCCTCGCCGATGTTCCACTCCGTCGGATGCACGCGGAAAGCGCCGTTGGTCACGGCCGTGACGCCGAGGTTCTTGCCGGCTGGCAGGAGATTCTCGACCCGCACCGGGATGAGCGCGCCAAGCGGGATCTGCTGCAGCCAGTGCTTGCCGTGGGCGACTTCCGTGATGCTGCCGCCGCCCTCGCGTGCGGGACGATGGATATCGATGCGGTAGCCGCTGAGGCCGACGCTGTCCGCATACTTCACCGGTCCCGCAGCGTTGCCCGGCGAGTCGGTGCGGAAGTGTTGCTCGAGCACCGTGAACTCCGCCCGCAGGCGGCGCGCCTCGCGGATGTACGGGTATTGCGCCAGCCCGTCGGTGGTGCCGAACACGTCTCCACGCGGCCGCAGCCCCGGATAGCCGCGGCCGCCCGTAGCGGGATTCGGCGCCTCGGTCTGCAGCCAGTGGACGACGCTCAAGCTGAGCTGGCGCGCCGCCTCGAGGTGACGGCGCCGCTCCTCCGCGCTCACCCCGCAGAGCGGACCGAGGTGGTACTCGTTGGCATGCCAGATTGCCACCGTGAGGTCGCTCGGGAAGGCGCCCGGCTCGAAATTCCCGCGGCAGAGGATGCGCCGGAAACTCCACGTGCTTGTCACGTAGGCGCCCGGCTTAACGGGCCGGCCGAAATGATCCTGCCTGGCACCGAGGAGGTCCGGAATCGCGAACTTCGGTCCGGCCCCGCGCGAGCTCTGGGCGCCACGCCAGAAGGCATAGTCGCGCGGCCGGGCGATGACGTGCTCCTCGCCCGGCCGATGCTCGAGCGCGAACACATGCGTGAACACCATCTGCTCCCGCGGGTTGGCCGGGCCGTCCAAAGCCAGCGGTTCGCCGGTCTCGGCCCGCGATTCGGCGCCGACCACCGACTCCACCCCCGCAAGTTCGAGCAGATCGCCCAGTTCGGTCCCGTCGATGATGTAGGGCGCTGTCAGGGTCCGGCGCTCGCCCGTGGTCTCATCCGCCACCGTGACCGCCCGGATCAGGTCGCCGTCGCGCTCGGCAGCCACGGGGCGGTGGCGCGGCAGGATGGCCAGGCGGCCCGCGGCGAGGTGGGGCGCGAGCATCTCGTACAACACGGCAAGGCCGACCCGCGGTTCGAAGCAGAGCTTGCTCACCCAGCCGGCGCCGGGATTGAGGGTGCGATCGCTCCGCGCCGCCGGAATCAACGGGTAATGGCGGCGGTAATACGCGCGCACCCCGGACCGCAAGTCCGCGTAGCTGCGCGTGCGGCCGTAATCCTCCGCCCACGGATGCTCGTCGAGCGGGATGCCCTGCGTGGTCGCTTGGCCGCCGATCCACGCGGTCTCCTCCGTTAGGACCACCGTCCGCCCCATCCGGACCGCCGCTAGCGCCGCGGCGACGCCCCCCAGGCTGGCGCCGATGATGAGAACCTCGGCCCGCTCCTCCCGACCGGCGGGAATCGCGCCGGCCGCGGCCGCCGCCCGCAACCGGGATCGCACCCCGCCCGGAAGATCCGCCAAACCCGCGGCCAGCGCGCCCTGCAGCAGGCGACGGCGCGTTAGCCCGACCTGCGGGATCGGCGAACGGTCGGAACTGGGGGAACAACCGGGCATCGGGGAGGAGGCGGCGCGGCAAGTGAGCGGGGGAAACCCGACCGCGGCTCGGCGGGAGCGTCGCACAACAGCGTTCCACGCCAATCGGCAAGCGGCGGTTTTTTTTTGAGACCAAGGGGCGCTGCGGGGTCACGGGGCCATCCGCGAGGATCGGGCACGCCTCTGCCGTGACTGGCGTGATCCCGTCTCCGCGTCCCGATGCAGCCCGTCTGGACCGGACTCATCGCGGCTACGCTTCGCCGGGGGCGGGCGACCCGGCGTCCCGGTGGGCGACCTCGACTCCGTCGCTGCGTCCGAAGCCTCAGGCTGTTTTCCGCGCGTCCCGCCCGCCCAGCGTGAACAGCGTCAGTCCCGCGGTCTTCTCCGGCGGCAGTCGCTTCCGCCAGAGCGCGGGGAGGTAGCCGGTGACCAGCAGGGCGATCTCGCCGGGAATCGCCACAAAGAGAAAACTCATCGGCCGACCGGTAGCGCGGCTGCGCAGATAAAACCAGGTGGTGATCAGCGTGACGACAAACGCCACGGCGAAGGCGCGCAGGATGTCGCCCGCCGTGACGCGACACGAGGTGACCCCGATCAGGAAAACCATCGCCAGCAGGCCCTGGAACGAGATCCAGAAAACCTGCGTCTCGACGAAGGAATTCGCGACCTTGTCCGAGGTCAGCGCCATCAGCAGCGCGATGCCCATCGCGACGAGACCGATCGCGAGGATCAGGAAACGGCTGAGCTGCAGCTGCCGCCGATCGTCGGCCTGCGGATTGATGAAGATGTAGTACACGTCCTTGACCAGCACGGTGGCGAGGCTGTGAAAGCCAGCGTCGAGGGTCGACATGATGAGCCCGAGAATCGCGGCCACGAAGAGCCCGGGCACGAACGGCGGGAGCTCGGTGGTGACAAAGCGGAACAGCGCGGTGTCGCCCGCGAGCCTGCCGTCGGCCGGCGGATTCTGCCCGTAGAAGGCGAAGATCGCGAGCCCGATGAACCAGAGCAGCAGCAGCGTCGGCAACGTGAGCAACTGGCTGAACCAGTAGGAGCGCTCCGCGTGCCGGTAGGAGGAAGTGCTCAGCAGCCGCTGCACGGCGAGTTGATCCGAGCTCGCGTAGAACAGGCGGTCGCTGACCGTCACAAAGAGCATCAGCCAGAGATTCAGCCGCACGAAGGCATCGAGGGCGTAAAACGAGGACTGCTGCATCGCCTCCAAGCCGCGGCCGTGATCGAGGGCGTAGCGCACGATGCCGGCCGCGCCGCCGTCGACGCGTTGGATGCAGACCATGATGACAAACCCCAGTCCGCCGATGAGCAGTCCGAACTGCACAAAGTCCGCCCAAAGGAGCGCCTTCGCCCCACCCAGGTAGACGTAAAGCAAGCCGATCACCCCGATAATCAGGATCGACTGCGCCAAGGGCCAGTTGGCGACCCCCCGCAGCACCAACGCTGCCGAGTAAAGCACCAAGGCGAGGTAGAAAAGCCGGATGACGACGTAAAAGATGCTGCCGAGCGCGCGCACCCGCCGGTCGAAGCGCTCCTCCAGGTAGGTGAACGGCGTGAAGACGCGGCTGCGAAAGAAAAAGCGGATGAAGAGGTAGAAGATCGCGATGCCGATGAACGGCGCGAGCAAGTAGCGCAGGGCGAGCGCGAGACCGTGGTTGTAGGCCTCGCCCGGAACCGCCACCAGCGAGTTGGTGCTGAGTAACGTCATCAGGTAGCCGACGCCCACCAGCCACCATGGCATCCCGCGATTGCCGAGCAGGTACTCTTCCGTGTCCGCGCGCCGCTCGCGCACCTTGAACCAGACGCCGATGGCAAGCATCGCGATCAGGTACAGGCCGACCACAAGGGCGTCCTGCCAGGCAAGTCCGAGGATGTGCATCAGCCGGAGCGGGGTTTTTGGCGCATTCCGGCAAAGCCGGGTCGGGAAACAAGCGCAGGCGCTTGGTCACAAAAAAAGACCCGCGCGATCAGTCGCCCCGCAAGTCGTAGCACAGGAGCCGGGGCGGCGTCCCGGCGACCGCGTCACGGGTGTTCTGGCAAATGTACAGCAGGCCGCGGCTCAGCACCGGCGGGGTCCAGGTCTCCGTCGCCGCGAACAGCCACGCCCGCTCCCGCACCCGGAGCCCCGCCCGCGACACCTCGAGCCGCGCCAGATGGCCGAACTCGCCCAACGCCAGCACCTGCCCGTCCGCCACCAGCAGCGAGGCGCGGAACAGGCCCGTCCGGATCTCCCGCGGGCCACGCGACTCCGCCACGGTCTCCGTCCAGAGCGGCTGATCCCGCCACACCTCGCGCCCCGTCGCCGCCTCCACGGCCACGAACTCCGCGTCCTGCGGCCCGTGCCCGGCCACGCCGCACAGCAGGTCGCCCAGCCGGACCGCGGACATAAAATGCACGCCGAAGGCCGGGTTC
>Ga0315903_10006444_pt1 | contig 14968 bp, 21 predicted proteins | sample LakEriMetagenome_7_FD_203524 | JGI IMG/M metagenome (GOLD analysis project Ga0315903, IMG submission 203524) | Freshwater fungal communities from buoy surface, Lake Erie, Ohio, United States - Buoy 2 MA119 | ecosystem: Environmental > Aquatic > Freshwater > Lake | place: USA: Lake Erie, Ohio...
TACGTGCGTAGTGCGTGGCAGTTGTGGCAGACCAGTTCGCACTTGGCGATCTCTTGCTCAATTTGTTCCCAGGTGTATTTGTGGGCTTTGGACAAGCTGAACAGTTTGTCGGTGGGGTTTAGGTGGTCCCAGGCGAAGCAGACGTGGGTCATGTCGTCGCATGGGAATCCGCAGTCGACGCATGAACCTCGTTCGATTTTCTTGTCTTTGACGTAGTCGTATTTGCGAGCTCGAGTGAAGTCGCCGTAGCCGGTCTTACGTGTGGTGTGTTTGGCTTTGGCTTTGGCTTTGGCTTGGTATTTGGCGACTCGGTCTGGGTTCGCTTTCTGCCAGGCGCGCATTGTTTCAATGCGGCGCGCCTTTTGTTCTGGCGTCATGCGTTGCCACTTCGATTTGTTTTGGTGTTCTTTCTTAACTGCCATTGGCCCTTCTTTAGTTAGAACCAGTTATTACAGAGACATCAGTTTCAGTACTTACTAGATCAGTACTTACTAGGCTCCCTATCGAACCGAAGTTCGGAAAACCTGATTTCGGTTCTGTGGATAAGTACCCCACTTTTTCCACATAGTTATCCACAGGCTGGGGCCTGTCAAAGATCACGGTGTAGGTCGACCATTGGCCTCTGGTGTTCTGCTTCTTGATGCGTCGGACGTACCCTGCGCGCTCGAGCTGTTGGAGTGCGGCCCTGACGGAGTGGATGCCTTCGGGTGATTGGGAGGCGAGGTGGGCGGCGGTGGTGCGCCAATGGTCAGGCTTGGACAACAGGTAGACAAGGATGCCTCGGGCCTTCCAGGTCAGTTGGCTGTCCTCAATTAGGTCGTTGTGGACGACGGTGTAGTTCTGATGTGGTCGGGCGGCGCGGATAATCATTCGATGATTCCTCCGAGGATGTATCCGATAATTACCGAAAGCAGAGCCACGCCGACGCCAGCCCAATAATCGACGCTCATAGTTCGCCTTCCTCCATGCGGCGCATACGGTCACCGAACGACACCAGCCGGGCGCGGAGGCGTTCGTTCTCAACCTGTAGGTCTTGGATGCGTTCGCGGAGCAGCATGATTTCGTTCATGGCTCCGGCGACGGTGCGTTCCGATTCCTGAATTTGGCGGATGAGGGCTTCAGCGTCCCAGCTCATTGGTTTGTCCTTCCTAGTCGGGTTCGGATTGCTTGAATGTCGATCGGGCGCCACAGGTATGCCTCGACGCCGGCCGCGGTCAACGTTTCCAGCCACAGTTTCTGATCGGGTGTGGCTCGGCCGATCGACGTCTTGAGTTCGGCGAAGATCACGCCGCGCTCCGGGTGGGCCAGCACCAGGTCGGGAAAGCCGACGTCACCGGCCTGGGCGGTGCGCCATCCACCACGCCCATTTTGGGCTGGCAAGGGGTGGTAGACCATCCACCCTTCCCATTTGGCGAGTTCCATAATGGCGGCCAAGAAGTTGTTCTCGTTGATCTTGAACATGGGGTTGGCGTTATTGGCCATCGGCTTGACTCCTTCGGGTGGTGAAGAAGCCCTCGAGGTCTGGGTGACGGCGCATGATTTCGCGGGCGTAGAACGCGCGGTAGTCATTGTTCAGTTTGAGTTGGCTGGTCGGGTCGTCGGTTCGGACGGTCCAGTCGTAGCGCAGCACTTCCCAGAGGGCGGCGATGCCGTACTGGCGGACGCCACGGTCTTTGAGGCGGCGCGCCATGTGCGTGAGGCGTTCCATGACCCACGGGTTCGCATGGTGGAATGCTTGGAAGCGGTCTTGGGCTGGTTCGTCGGACTCGAGCATTGACCAGTCGAATTCGAGTTGTGCCATCAGAACGGGTCCTCTTGCGCCGAGGTCAGGCCGGTAGCCAGGCCGTTCTTGAGTTTGTCGATCAGTTCGCTGGCCTCCCGTTTGGTGGCCGGCCGGGCGGTTGATCCGAGCGCCTTGAGCATTCGGAACTGCTTGTCGGACGGTGGTTCGGCGGCCGAGCGGGGCGACATGGTGGTGGGTTGCCCCTCGTATCGAGCAACCTTCGCCATTTCTTCGCGGCTTGGTCGTTCGGTTGATGCCTGGTATTTCCAGTTCGACAACGCGCGGCCCACAGCGGAGGTCTCTGCGTTCTCCAGGGCCGAGGTGCGGTTGACGTTGCTTGAGCCGCGGATCTCCTCGGCGTAGCCGGTGGCGGTGGGTCGGTCGTCGTCGAGTTCGCGGTAGACGGCGGCGCGGAACACGATGCGTGTGCCGTCGTCGACGATGATTTCGGTGACGATTCGGCCGTTCGGGTTGTCTGCCCAGAACAGCACGAGCCGGTCGGCGACCGGTGCGTAGTTGTCAAGGTTCATTTGTCTTGCTCCTGTAGTCGGGCCAGGTTTGGCAGGTAGATCCGTTTGAAGCATGGCCAGCACCAGCAGGCCCAGGCCGATGGTTCCCAACGGACGATGTCGTCGGCCTCCAGTTTTGTGTAGCAACCGGCGCACACACCTGATTGCGGTTTGCCGATTACTGACGGTTCGTGAGGCACAAGCGTGTGTTTATCACACGGGTATGCGCAGGTGGTGAATCAGTTGCCGGACCAGGTTGTCCACGGTGCGAAACAACGGTCGAGGCCGTTGCGTTCGCAGCTGTAGTTGTAGATCGCCAGCGCGGCGCGAATGTTGGTGCGTGGGTCGAACAGTTCGTCGTGGGTTTGGGCGATGCCTTGGGCGGCCAACCAGTTCGGCGGGTTCGATCGGTCGGAGCTCCAAAAGCGGTTGATTTGAAACAGGCCGTGATCGGGGCCGGAGTCGGCGTCGGGTTGGCAGCGTGATTCGCGGTACATGATTCCGAGGGCGGTTTCAAGGATTTCGCGGTCGGCTGGCCAGCCTTCCTCGAGCATCATTGGGCCCCATTCCTCGCAGACGTGATCGGCGGCGATCAGAGCCCAGGGGAATGTGGTGGTGGTGGGGGCCGGCACCGTTGTGGTGGTGACGATTGACGTGGATGTGGTGGTGACGGTGGGCGGTGTTGGCTGGATTGCCACCGTTGGGCTCTGGATGGGCGTAGGAGCCGCGCTGGGCGTTTCCTCTTGGCTTGGGCCTATCCAGGCGAGGGCGAGGGCCAGGGCGCAGATAGCGCCAATGGCGAAACGGAACGGGTTCATGGGTTACCTCCTGGGACGGTCGGGTCGTCTGAAGTGGGGACGGTCTACCGACTCGGCAGGGGCCGGGTCAAGGCTTCGGTTTGGCTCCGATGATCGGCTGGACCGGCTGGCCCTGCTTCGCGGCGATGCCGTTGCCGATCGCATACCCGACGATGGCGGTGATGACAGGCAGGCCGGCGTCCTGGTCGATGGCGTCGACGGCAATCAGGATCGTGAGGCAGACGAGGCTGACCAGGGCGATGAAGGCCTTGGACGGGTTGGCGATGTTCATTGTGTGAGGGCCTTCTCGAGGGCCGCGCTCATAGCTGCAGCATCGTGGGCGAGTTGTGGTGAGATTTCGATGTGTATCCAGCGGCCGCCGGGTGCGCCGTGGATCGTGCGGCGGTCGTAGACCTTCCAGGCGGCGCGATCGCATCGCCAAGTTCGGCCCCACGGTTTGGTCCAGTAGTCGGCGACCATTTCGATGCCGAGTTCGTCGGCGTTGGCGACCAGCCAGTCAATAAGTGGTTCGATGTCCTTGCGGAATTGGTAGCCGATGTCGACGGCGCGGCCGGCCTGGTGAACGCTGGGTTGGCCGGGTTTGCCTCGAGCGTCACGCTTGGCGTAGGTACCGAGGTGGGTGAGTTTTCCGGCGTTGAGGAACAGGATCAGGTCGCGGAGCGCGACGGTGCCCGGTAGTGGGCCTCGACTGTTTGTGTCGTAGCCGGTGTATGCCCTAGTCAACTGGCACCCATTCCTGGTCGGTTTCGTTCCACGTCCAGTTGTGGCCGTCAGGTTGCGGAACTGGTGCGTTCCACAAGCAGGTGTTTTCGTCAAGTATCCATGACGGGAACGGTTTGGGTGGAATGAAGGCATCACGCGCTTGGTCGTAGGTGTAGCCGATTCCAGCGTAGTTTTTGCGGAATGGGGTGCCGCCGAGGAGGTGTGTGCCGCCTCGAGTGTTGTACGACGTTTGTTTGTAGATGTCGCCGGTGCGAGCTGATAGTTCTTCCTCGAGGCCGTCATCTTCGGCTCGACCGCGAGTCACGAAAGTGACGATGTTGTTTTCGTCGAGTTTGGCGAAGTGGCTCATTAGAAGGTGACCGTTTCGCTTGCGGTGCTGGTTGCTGTGATGGTGGTGACTTTGAAACCACCAGACGGCGGTGCTGTTGTTTGTGTGACGCCGGCGCTGAAAGTTGGGGTGAGTGCGTCGCTGTATTTCAGTATGACGACGCCGGATCCACCGTTGGCTGATTCACCTAGGCCGGTTGGTTGGCGGCCGCCACCTCCACCGCCGCCGGTGTTGGCAGTGCCGTTTGTCGCGGAAACTGTGGTGCCGCTAAAATAGGCTCCGTTTCCTCCACCTCCTGTACCTCCTGCGCCGAAACCTGCCAGGTTGGCTCCGCCGCCGCCGCCACCACCTCGAGTTACTGAACTACCAGTAATTGACGACGCTGTGCCGTTGCCACCGTTTCCGCCTGACGATGTAACAGCATTTGCTCCGACAGCCGAAGCTCCACCGCCGCCACCACCAGAAAGACTCGTGCCGTTGCCGCCGTTGTTGCCTTGGCCGCTTGTGCCGGTGCCGCCGACGCCGGTTGAGTTTGCGCCGCCGCCACCAGAACCGCCGTTCAAGCCGTTGATGTTTGTTGTGAACGTTCCGCCACCACCGCCGCCTGTCGATGTGACGGTTGCGAACACGCTGTTGTTACCGCTGGTTCCACGAGTGCCGGCGGCTTTGCCACCAGCTCCTCCGCCGCCGACGGTGACTGTGTATGCGGTTCCAAGCAGGATGTCAACGATCGACGCGGTTTGGTAACCGCCAGCGCCGCCACCGCCGCCACCAGCACCACCGTCACCTGATCCGCCGCCGCCTCCGCCAGCGATAACCAGGTATTCAACGGTGATTGCTTGGGGGCTGAATCCTGTTGCTGCTGCTCGAGCGAGAATCATACGGCGGTATTTCCGAACAGCACCCATTCATCGGTGCCGACTTTGAGCAGGCCTGCCACGGCGTACTGGCCGAACAATTTCAGCTTGGTTCCTTGGCTGCGGATTGTGACGCCTGCGCCACCAACCGTGACTTGGCCGGCACCGCCCTGGTACAGCAGAATTTGGGTGCCGGTCGGAAATGCGACGGTGGCATTGGTCGGGATGGTCAGGGTGATCGAGGCGGCGTTGGTGAGGCTGACGACCTTGGCGACGTCGGTGAGGACCAGCGTGTAGGTAGTGCCGGTTTGGGCGTTGAACACGCCGAACGCGATGTCGTTGACGCCTTCGGTGATCGAGTTGACGTTGGCGGCCGTCAATACTTGGCCGTCTGCGTAAGCCTCGGATAGCGGGTAGGTAGCCATTTGTCTCCTAGAGGGTGTTGGTTCCGAGAATACCGAATTCGGACGAGCCGAGGATGAACGCGGTGCTCAACGGGTAGGCGGTGGTGAATGTGGTGGTCCAACGGTCGGGTGTGATGGTGTGGCTGACGCCTTGGACGGTAATGCGAAGGCTGAGGCTAGTTCCGGCGGCCATGTCGCGGTTGACGATGATCGGGTCGCCGACGTCGAGCGTCAGACCGGGAACGATCCGGTTGGATGGGCTGGACAGGTCCAGGGTGATTGAGTCGATACGAAGCCGGACCTGTTTACGGTAGGCGAGCACCTGCGTGGCGCGGTTCAGGGCGATCGTGTTGGTTTCCATAACCAGGTCGGATCGCTCATAGGTGCGCGTGAAGTACTCGTCGATCGACGCAGAATCAAACACGGTTTGCGGCGATCCACCATGGCGGGTGAAAGTCACAACGTTGGACAGTTCGGTTTCGTCGAGATTGACGTCGAGGTCTTGGTAGGCGATGTTGGTGCCGTCGTCGGAGAATGTGGTAGCGGCGCCGGATGCTTTTTGAGACAGGGTGGCGCGACTGTAATAAATGGCTTTGCCGTCGGGTGCCATGAAAAACGCGCCAAGGTCCGAGTTTTCGACGGTTTGAATGGCCTCGAGGGCGGTGCGGAGGGTGCCGGGGTCGTTCTGTAGGTCGGTGTCGCCGAGGTCAATGTCGCGAAGTGTGTCGGGCCATGCGACTTCGTCAAGGATTTGCTCAATTCGTGTGCCGGGTAGGTCTTTGTTGGCGGCGCCGGTGACTGTTTCGATGTTGGCGAGGTTAAGTAGTCGGAAGCCATCTTCAGCGGTGACGGTCACGATCGCGTAGTCAACGGATTGATCGGCCCACGTCCAATCCCAACTGGTGATGTATCCGGCGAACACGGGGTATGCGGTGCCGGAGTATTCGCCGGTGATGATGACCTGCCGCATCGGTTTGATTTGGCCGTAATACGGGCTGGACGTGTTTTCCGGGTTCCAGTCGCCGGTGAAGTCGAGGAATTGGATGACGGCTTGGCCAGTGGTGTATTGCTCGAACACGCGGTCACGGCCATGGGTGACCGAGATGGCTTGGGTGGTGGCGCTGACGTCGGCGAATTGGGCGGTGGCGGTGCCAAGGATGTTGGTGCCAAGAATGCCGTTGATGGAGGATCCGAGCTCGAAGACGGCGCCGAACGACGCGCCAGGCCCGAGCCGGATCAACACTTTGGGCGTGATCGGCAGCGTCATGTGTTCGAGTAGACCAACTGCTTGCCGGAACGCTGGGCGTTCACCAGGCCTTTACGGATCGACTCGACGAGCTCGAGCTCGGTGATAACGGACCCTTGGACGTTGACGTTGATGGCCATCGCGCCGTCGGAGAATTTGCCTCGAATTGGAAGTTTGGGAGCCGGCGATGGTGCGACTGTTGGCGGTTTCGGCAGCATCGGGTTGGTGCCAGGGAACCCGCCGCCGATCGTTTCCGACGGGGTTTGGCCGGCCGGAACCGGGATACCGCTGACCGAGCCGATGAACTGGATCGGGATTTGGCGCGGCACCTCGGCCAACTGGCGCAGCAGCTCGGCGTAAGCCAGGTCATACTGGCCTTTCTCAAGCAGGGCGACGATCTTGACCTGTTCCTCGCTGGTGAGTTGCGCCTGCTTGGCGACGGTCGCCATTTCACGCACCAGGCTTCGCATGGCGCGTTCCGCTTCAGCTGCGGCTTCAGGTGTGCCTTTGCCGAGCGCCTCAAGCACGGTGGCCTGGTAGGTCTGAAAGGCGTCGGTCAGGCCGTCGACGGCTTCCTCACGTTCGAATTGACCGAGTAGCGCGTCGAATGTGTCGATGAGGCCGTTGGTGTCGTCGTCGAGCTCGCGGATCGCGTTGGCGAGGCGGAGACCGGCGTACCGCATTTCTTGTGCTGCCGAATATGACTTGGCCCATGTTTTGTTGAGGATTTCGGTGGCGTCGTAGACACGCTTGGTTTCTTTGCTGGTGCCGAATAGCCATCCGCCTAGCGAGTCGAGGGCGCTGTTGACGCCTGGTATGACGCTGCCGAGGGTTTGGATAGCGCCGTAGCCGCGTTCCCATGTTGAAGCGGTTTCGTCGCTAATGCGGTTGACGCCAGCCATGACCGAGTCCAGTGGATTGAGGGCGTCGGTCAGTATTCGAGCGCCCTTGCCGAAAACGTCGATGCCTTTACCGACTGGGCCACCAAAGATCAGATCACCAAACTTTTGCGCTGTTTCCAGCAGTTTGACCAGCGCCGGGACGAGGGCGGAGCCGACGGCCAAAGTCACGTCCTCGAAAGCGTCTTTGAGGGCGTCTTGGGCGGCGCGAAGCTCTTTGGCGCGTTCGACTTCTTTCGGGTCGATGATCTTGGCGTCGGACACGGATGCGATGGCGGCACGAAGCGCCGGAGCGCCGCCTTTGATGATTTCGCTCATGTCGCCCCACGACTTGCCGAACACTGCGGCGGCTAGCCGGGCGCGTTCCGTCGAGTCGTTGACGTCGGATAGGGCGCCGACGGTGCGGATGAAGGTTTCGTTGCTGTCGACGAGGCCGCGTTCGTTTCGTGCTACCTCGACGCCCAGTTGGCCGAATTCGTCGGAACCTTTGGCGATCGCCAGGTTCATCTTGTTGATGGCTTTTTGCAGGACTTCGGTTTCGATGCCGAGGTCGCCTGCTACCTCGATGAACGCTGATGCTTCCTCGACGGCGATGCCGGTGGCGTTGGCGAATTTGTCGGCGGCTAGAGCAAGGTCTTGGAATTCGCCGATGGCTTTGACGGCGAACGCGCCGATGGCGGCGCCGGCCGCGGCGGCGAACTGACCGGCGTTGGCTTTGATCGTGTCCAGTGCAGCTCCGGCACCGGCCTTGAATTTGCCCATGGCGCCTTCGGCTTCGCCGACCTTGGTGCGGAAATTGCTAAAAGCGTTTTGGGCGTCTTGGAGGCCTTTTGCGTTGAACTCGCTGACTATGGGAATGTTGATTGCCACTAGTACCTCATCTTTAGATCGCGGTTCATTTCGTCCTCAACGCGCTTCATGATCGGTTCCAGTTCACGGGCGACTAGTTCGACCTGGTTGTCGATGTCGCGCCACATGAATCGGGACGGAGGGCCAAGACGGCTGGACAGGGCGGTGGCGAAGTTCGGGCGGCGGAACTGTGGGGCGCGCCTTGAGCTGCTGCCGCCAGCTTTGCCGGCCATGTCGACGATCGCGGTTGGTGCGTCTTTGGTGCCGACTCGGACGACGCTGACAATGTCGTAGAACGGTCGGCCTGGGTAGTTGCGTGGTTTGCGTGTGTCGAGTTTGACGGCGACGGGTTTGCGGCGTGACCAGCCGGTGCGGCCGCCGTGGTTCATGCCGGATAGCGGTGCGCTGCCAGGTAGGCGGCTGTTGATTGTGTCGGCGACTGGTTTGACGACGTTGCGGATGTCTTTGCCGATTTCGCGCCGGAGGGCCGGGTCGAGTTTGTTGAGGTCGCGGAGGGTTTCCTTGAGGCCGGTGACTTCGATGCTCATGGTTGCCTCCGTTCTTGGTCTGATTCGACCAGAAGGCGAACCATTTCGTCAATGATCGTTGGCGGTGTCTCGAGCAGGTCGACCGGGCTGATGCCGGTGCGGATGGCGAGGCTGGCGATCAGGTTGACTGTGGCTGGTCCTTTTCCTGGCGTTCTTTTGGGATGAACTGGACGTCCTCGAGCGTGTCGATGAACTGCGGCCACACCTTGACGGTGATCTTGGCCTTCCGCATCGCCTCGTAGGCAAGATACGCCAGTTGTTTGAATTTCGGGTCTTGCAGGAAGGAGGTGATGCTCACGCCTGGGTGGTGGTCCTCCCAGGCGCAAGCCACTCCGTAGGTGATCGGTGCCGTGTGTTCGGCGCCGTCGACCATGACGACTTTGAGATCCATTCCAATCATGTCGGGCTCCTAATTGGGTTGGGTTCAGGGTGCGGTGATGTCGCGTGCGAACGTTCCGCCGGTGAAGGTGACGTTGACCATGGACAGTTCGCCGACGCTCGAGGCGATAGGCGTGAACGATGCGAGGAATGCGCCGGTGATCGTGTACTCCGGGTTGGAGGCAGACTCGGTGGTGCCCGACGGCGAAATCACCAGGGTCACGGCGTCGTCGCCGACCACGTCGAACAGCGTGGCTTCAATTTCGCCAGCGCCGTAACTGTTGAACATGGTGAGGGTGACGTCGACGGACTGCAGGCCCTTGGTGTATTTGCGGCCGCTGTCGCCCATCGCGGTGGTTTCGAGCTGGTCGAAGCCGGTGGTGAGGGTGACGGACTGGACCTGGTCCGATACGTCGACGGCGCCGATGGCGACGGTGGCGTTGGACAGGAAGGTTGTGGTGGCCATTTAGGCTCCTTTTCTAGTTTCGCCTGCTGGCGATTCGGACGGTGAGGTCGTAGGCCGGGAGTTCCTGGCTTCCGATGATTGCGAGGCTGGGTTGGCCGGCGACGACTGCGAGGCCTTGGTCGGCCATGAGTGTGTCGATGGTTGTGAGTAGCCAGTCGGCTGTGTCTTGGTTACCGGGTGGGGCTCCCAGGACGCGGATGGTGAACGTAAGATCGCCCACGTTGTAGGTGAAACTGGTGAACGTCGGCAGCTCGACGAACACGGTGAGCGGCCGGGCGTTGCGTGGATCGGTGACTGGCTTGAGGCCGAGGTTTGTGATGCGTGTGACGATGGCGTCACGCGCTTCGGCGAAGATCCCTGTGGCTGCCATGTCATGCCACCTGGCTCCTGTTGATGCCGAGCAGTTGGTGGATTCGGCCCATGTTGAAGCCGGTGGTAGCCGGCGTCATGGCTTCGAACGTTTGGAACGAGTCGATTGAGCCGCGTTCGCGGTACAGGGCGGCGGCGTAAAGCGTGACGCCGAGGGTGACGTCGCTCGAGGGACTGGTGCCGGCGGCGTCGGTGTAGCCGGCCTCGACGCGCTTACGGAACGCCCAAGCGTTCGCAGCTGCGACGCAAGTGGCGATGTAGGCGGTGTCGTTGGCGGTAGCGGCTGCGATCCCGAGGAATTCGGTGACGTTGCCCGATGTCGTCCAGGTACAGCTGATCGACCAGGTCAGGGTGCCGAACGGGTCGGCCGAATCGCGGTCGACGACGTCGCCGCTGTCGATGTAGGCCAACTGGTTCGGGATGATGACGTCGGTGTTGTACGTCATGTCTCCCTGGTAGTTGAGGCCGGTGTAGAGGAACTGGGGGACGGCTACGACGACGAAGGTGCCGTCCATGCCGTTCCCCAGTCCCGACACCGTTACAGACTGCCCGACTGCGATGTCTGTCTCGGTGAGGGTCTGAATCACGACGACGTCGTCCAACCTCATGCGGTGAGTGATGGAAAACGTCGCCATGATTCTTACTCCCTCGGTGGCCGTCTATCAGACGATGACGGCCTTGATGAACTTGCTGGCGTCGATCATCTTCGGCGCGAAGTAGCCGCGGAAGGCGATCGTGCGGGCCAGGAGGCTCGGGTTCTCGATTGAGACAACGCCCTTCTGCTGTTCCCAGCACTCGAAGCCGTCGGCGTTGCCGATGATGAGCGTGTTGGCCGCGAAGTTGCGGTCGACGACGACGCGAAGGCCAAAGGCGTTCGCTTCGTACGAGGTCGGCTCCATCGAGCCGAATGCGTTCATCGGCCCGCTGATCGGGAACAACGGACGCTTCGAGGTGTCCGACAGACGGCCGAGGCGCTGCCACATGTTCGTGTCGACGAAGATGTGCGTCGGCAGGTTGCCGTTTGAGTTCTTGATGATCTCGGCGGCGGCCCAGTACACAAACTCGGCCCACTTGGCGGCGTCACCGAAGTCGGCGTCGTCGAAGTTGAGCGTGTTGGTGGCTCCGGCCACGAGGGCATCGGCTGCGACGTCGTCGGTCTGGTTCGCGTAAATGCGCGCCATGTCGTCAACTAGTGCGCCGAGCACTTCCGGGCTTGACCAGTCGATCGACGCTTCGGACAGCTCGACGTAGCCGCCGTAGATCGCCTTGGTGATCTGGACGTCGTCGACGACGAACGTGCCGGCCGTGATCGTGGTGCCCTGGGTGACGGTGCCGATCGAGGTGTGGGTGGTCACGACGGGACGGATAAACACCTTGCCGCCCTGCGGCATGGCGCGAGTTCCGACTGCGTCAACGACCGGGCGCAGGCCGCGGAAGTTGTTGTAGATCGGTCCGAGCACCGGCGTCGGCATGGTTCCGTCGAGGTCGCTGGTGGTGACGTCGGGTGCGGCCGCCAGGATCTTCGCGTTCATTTCGGCCAAACGGGAACCGCCTTCGTAGGCGGCGGCGATCCATTCGCCCGGAGTGGGCAACTTGAAGGCGCGCTTGGGTTCCGCATAGAGCGGAGTGGTGGGGATGATGGCCGGTGCCGAGGCCTCGACCGGGGTTGCTTCATTCATTGAGTCCTCCTCGGGCTCGATTGGTGTGGGTTCTTCGTCGGGCGTGTCGTCCTCGAGCTCGGGGCTTGAGGCGGCGACCTTTTCGATCCGGGCCTGCTCAAAGGCAGGCTCGGCAACGATCGAGAGTTCGGTCCAGCGACCTTCCTCCACGATCATGGTTCCTTCGTTGTCGAAGGAGAATTTGGTGGGTACTACGCCAACGCTGACGGAGTCGTAGGCGCCCATGAGTAGCAGCGCCATTGTGTCGTCGGCGTCGCGTGTCGTAGCGAGGCGCGCGGTAAACATCATCCCTTCGGATGTGTTGACTCGTTCGGTCACAAGACCGCGCACCTTCGCCGGATCGTGGGCCTCAAGTAGACGGGGCGGTCTGCCGTCCTCGGGTAGCGATCCTGGCATGAATTTGACTTTGGTGCCGAGGCTGTCGGTGGTGGCGACGTTCCACGGTACGGCGAGGCCGGTGATGGACCGTGATGGCTGGCCGTCGTTGGCGGCCGCGTCAACGGTGAAGTTACCGGCGACGAGCTTCAACATTGGAGTCCTCCTGATCGTCCTCGTACATACGATCGGACGTTGGTGTGGTGACGAGTGGCGATTCGACGAGGTCGTTGTCGCCGAGATAGTCGTCGAGGTCGAATTCGACGTGCTTACCGGCCGGGAGCACGTTGTTGCCCGAGAGTGTCTCTTGGACGCAGTCGAGGTAGGGCTTGGCGCCGAATAGGTACAGGTCTTGGCGCGCTTGGAGCGCGTTTTGGTAGGTCATGCCGGTGCCGGTTGGTGCTCCGACGAGGTAGGGCGGGATGTTGGCGAGGCGCGCCAGCTCGAGGGCCTGATACTGACGCGCCTCTACCAGCTGGAGTTTGGAAGGGTCGGAATCGAATTCTTTCCATTCGACGAATTCGTTGAGGGCGCCGATTGCGTTGCGTTGACGCGCTGCGCTCCACGCGGCCGCGAGTTCGCCAAGATCTTCGCCGGACATTGGTTCGCCGCCGCGCTGCTGGAGGTATCCGGCGGCGATTTCGTTGGTGGCGAAACGGCGGGCGGCGTTATCGAGTTTCCAGGCGGTGTCGATCGCGGCCTGACCCGAGTAGACGATGCCCATGATGGGCGACAGGAACTGGATCAGGTTGCGGCTGTCGACGTCGACGCCGTTGAACTGAACTTGATCCGACGGCTGGAACCAAGCCGGGCCGGACTGGTCGAGTGTGGTGATGTTGGCGGCCGGTAGCCACTTGAACGACGCGGGGAACCCGGTGGAGTAGCGGCCGGTGATGAGCCAGAACGCGCGACCGTAGAACAGCAGATCGCTGAACGTGTTGGCCATTATGAAGTTGCGAGTCACGGCCGGATCAGGGCGCGTGAACCACGATTCGCCCTCAACGTAGATCTTCTCGTATTCCTCTTCCTGCGGATCCCACGCGAGGCGGTAGGCGCGAAGATCCAAGCAGCCGATCATGGACGCGATCAGGTCGCGCGCTCGAGACACCGTCGGCAGTTGTAGAGCGCGAAGTTCTTGGGTGCCGACCGTGTAGGTGTAGGTGGCATTAATCGTTGCCTGCTGTGCGGCGCCGGCGGCGGCCTTGATGTCGGCGCCGAACGCGGGCTTGGTGGTGCGGCTGCCAAAGAGGGCCATTGACCGGGATGCTATCCACAACCTGTGGACAAGTCCAGCATCACCTAAATGCGAACGCTGGTTTGGTGCGTTGGGCGGGTCGGGCGGCGATCGCGGCGGCCCACACCATACAGCGCGCCAACTCGATCGGACCGGGCGACTTCTGGGACGACAGCACCGTCGAGTTCTGGGTCTTGACGGCGACGGCACGGCCAACGTGCTCCGCCAAGGCGTTCGATCCGTCGTGCCGGAGCCGGCCCTCAAGGATCAAAGCCCGGACAATGGGCGTGTACTTGAGCAGTTCGCCGTAGCCGACGATCGACATTCGACGCTCGAGGTGGTGCGGCATGAGCGCCTCAAGGCCGGGCGTGAGCGTGAGCTGTACCGCCGGGTCGGTCAGCACTTTGGCGATCGCGTCCCAGCATTGGTCGGCTGATTGGACGATGAATTCGACTGCCACTTTGATGATGCCGCCGTCGTTGACGGCTCGGACGCCGACGTAGCGGGATTCGTCGACCGAGTTGTCGACCGACAGGATGCCACCGGCCGGTATCTCGTCAACGGTTAGGCCGTCCCAGGTGCCGATCGGTAGCCAGGCTTTCGTGGCGGCCACCCACAGGTTCAGGTGGGCGCGCAGGAACGCGGCGCGGTCGGCGCCTTCGGCGGCGGCCTCGAGCGCGTCCCAGGTGACGGTCGTGCCGAGGGCCGGGTTGGCCCACGGCCACCAGCGGCGGTCATCAGGGTTCACGGCCGGCGGCGGTGACCACTCGGCGAAGAACAAGCGACCAGGCTTACCGGCGTCGATCGCGGCGATTGCCTGCTCACGAAGGCCGAGCATGAGCGCAGACCCTTGATCGCCTGCCGTCGACCACATGGACATCAGCGGATTCTTGACGGCGATCATGGACGGCCGCAGCGCGTCGTAGATCACCGACGGAGCAATGTCCCAAATCTCGTCGACGAGGATCAGGTCAAGAGTGAGGCCGTGGACGTTGTCCTTCGCGGCCGCGACCCGGAAGGTAGATCGGTCCGGCATGGTGACCTGCTGGGAACCGGCGGCCCAACGGCATTGGGCGCCGAAGTGATCCTCGAGGAACAGCGCCAACTCGCGGAACATCGGCATGGAGCGGTCGAGCTTGTTGGCGACCAGCAGAACGTTGACCGGCCGGCCCCGTCGTCGTGCCTCATCCGCTAGAAACCAGCCGGCCAACGCTCGCAACGCTACCGACTTCCCCTGCTGCCGAGCAGTACTGACCAACGACTCACGAAACAGGAAGTCGCCTTTGTCGTCAACCGCCAACTGGCCGTCCAAAGCAATCCGTTGCCAGGGCATAAGGTCAATCCCCATGTGCCGGCGTCCCCACTCGGCCAGGGAAGGACCAAGACTCAAATCTGTAACGCTCGGCGTAATCAGCCTCGGCTCAATCCGGCCAGATAACTGTCGGATCGCCTCATTGGCCCCTAATTCGTCGTCTAACGGCCCCTCCGAGAAAGGATGAAGAT
>Ga0315903_10006446_pt1 | contig 14966 bp, 10 predicted proteins | sample LakEriMetagenome_7_FD_203524 | JGI IMG/M metagenome (GOLD analysis project Ga0315903, IMG submission 203524) | Freshwater fungal communities from buoy surface, Lake Erie, Ohio, United States - Buoy 2 MA119 | ecosystem: Environmental > Aquatic > Freshwater > Lake | place: USA: Lake Erie, Ohio...
ATTCCGCCACCTGGGCTCTCAGGACAAGAACAAAGGATTGTATATCAAAAAAATCAGCCAACCCTCTGGCGCTCTCGATGAAATCGAGGGCAGCGTGCAAGGCCACCGTGATGGTCATGGCTTCCTCATGCGTGACGATGGCGACGGTGATATTTTTTTGCCGCCCAATGAAATGCGTGCGGTATTGCACAAAGATCGCGTCAAGGTTCGGATTGTTCGGCAAGATCGCAAAGGCAGGCCAGAAGGCCGTGTGGTTGAAATCATTGAGCGACCAGCGCACCCCATCATTGGTCGTTTACTCAATGAAGGCGGCATTTGGATCGTAGCGCCTGAAGACAAGCGCTACGGCCAAGACATTCTCATTCCCAAAGTGGGCATTGGCGCAGGCAAGCCTGGCCAAGTGGTGGTGGTGGAACTCACAGAGCCGCCCGCATTGTTTGGCCAACCAGTGGGCCGCGTCAAAGAGGTTTTGGGCGAGATAGACGACCCCGGAATGGAGATTGACATTGCGGTTCGCAAGTACAGTGTGCCGCACGAATTTTCTGCGGCATGTTTGGAATTGGCGCGCGAATTGCCCGACAAAGTTCGCCCCCAAGATACCAAAGACAGAATTGATTTAACCGACATTCCCTTGGTCACCATCGATGGCGAAGATGCTCGCGATTTTGACGATGCGGTGTATTGTGAGCCTGCCAAAATTGGCAAAGCCAAAGGCTGGCGCCTGTTGGTGGCCATTGCCGATGTGAGCAACTATGTTCAAACTGGCAGCGCCATCGACATTGATGCATACGACCGCGCTACCAGCGTGTATTTTCCGCGCCGCGTGATTCCCATGCTGCCCGAAAAATTGTCCAATGGCTTGTGCTCACTCAATCCTGAGGTAGAGCGCTTGTGCATGGTCTGTGACATGCTCATTACAGCCAAAGGCGACATTCACGCCTATCAGTTTTATCCTGCAGTGATGTTCAGTCATGCGCGCTTTACCTACACTGAAGTGGCCGCTATTTTGGCCAACACGCGGGGCCCTGAAGCCATCAAGCGCAAAGCACGTGTCAATGATTTGCTCAACTTGCACGATGTGTATCGCGCACTGTTGGCATCGCGCGCAGTTCGGGGTGCTGTCGATTTTGAAACCACCGAAACCCAAATCATTTGCGATGACAACGGTCGTATCGAAAAAATTGTGCCGCGTGTGCGCACTGAAGCGCACCGCCTCATTGAGGAAGCCATGTTGGCCGCCAACGTGTGCAGTGCCGACTTTATTCAAAACAGCAAGCATCCCGGATTGTTCCGCGTCCACGAAGGACCCACGCCCGAGAAGAAAGATTTGCTGCGCAACTACCTAAAGTCTTTGGGTTTGCCTTACACCGTGAGTGACGAGCCCAAGCCCAGTGAGTTTCAGCACATAGCGCAGGCCACCAAAGAGCGGCCTGATGCGCAGCAAATTCACACCATGTTGCTGCGCTCCATGCAGCAAGCCATTTACACGCCCATCAACAGCGGTCATTTTGGCTTGGCCTATGAGGCCTACACGCACTTCACCAGCCCCATTCGCCGTTACCCCGATTTGCTGGTGCACCGTGTGATCAAGGCCATCCTGGCACACAAAAAATACCAGCTGCCTGCCTTGCCCTTGCCGGGTGAAGCGCACGCCAAGTTGGCCAAGCGTTTGCAGAAAAACAAAGCGGGTGCGCAGATGGACGATGCACCGCGCATCAAAATGTCACCCGCCGAACAGCAAGCTTGGGAAGCTGCTGGGCTTCATTGCAGCGCCAACGAGCGACGCGCCGATGAGGCCAGCCGCGACGTTGAAGCTTGGCTCAAATGCAAATACATGCGCGAGCATTTGGGAGAGGAATATTCTGGCGTAGTCACCTCGGCCACCAGCTTCGGAATTTTTGTCACCCTAGACACTTTGTATGTGGAAGGCTTGGTGCACATCACCGAGTTGGGCGGTGAGTATTTCCGCTTTGACGAAGCACGCCAAGAATTGCGCGGCGAGAGAACCGGTATTCGCTATGCCATTGGCACACGCGTGCAAATTCAAGTTAGCCGCGTTGACTTGGATGGCCGCAAAATTGATTTCCGCTTGGTCAATCCGGCCGAAGAATTCAGTGCAAGGCAAATCCGAGACAAAGGCATGGCGAAGGCTGGCGCTGAAGGCGCCAATGGCTCCAAAGGCAAACCCAAGTCTCGCCCATTCAATGCCCGAAAAATGGACGGCATGGGTTCACCCACCCGACATGGCAAATCGGGACCTGCTGGTGCGCCGCCTAAATCTGCTGGCAAGAAAAAATCGAGCCAAGCACGCAAATCTCGCCGTTGAATTGGCTGAACTCCGTGCGCCTTCCATCCAAACCCCATTCATGACTTTTTTATTCAGGAGACAACTCGCATGACACAAAGTTCCAAAATTGCCATCGTCACAGGCGCCGGTTCAGGTATTGGCAAAGCCACTGCATTGGCCTTGTTGAACGCGGGCTGGTCTGTTGTTTTGGCAGGTCGACGTGCGGCCAATTTGGAAGAAGTCGCGGCTGAAGCCAAAGCCATCAACCCCAATTTCAAAGTACTGACGGTGCCAACCGATGTCACCCAGGAAGACTCTGTGGCCAACTTGTTTGCACAGTGCGTCAAAACATTTGGCCGCGTCGATTTGCTGTTCAACAATGCAGGTGTGAGCACGCCCGCCATTCCATTGCCAGAGCTCAGTTTGGAAATGTGGAAGGGCGTGGTTGATACCAACCTCACCGGCATGTTCTTGTGCATTCGCGAAGCCTTCCGTGTGATGAAAGACCAAAAGCCCATGGGCGGCCGCATCATCAACAACGGCTCTATTTCGGCCACCACACCGCGTCCGTTTTCAATTGCCTACACCTCGACCAAGCATGCCGTTTCGGGCTTGACCAAAACAGCTTCGCTGGATGGCCGTCAGTACGACATTGCAGTAGGCCAAATTGATGTGGGCAATGCCGCCACCCCCATGGCCATGAAGATGGCCAAAGGCGTGCCCCAAGCCAACCTCGAAATCAAAGCAGAGCCTTTGATGGATGTGGCCTTGGTCGGAACGTCTGTGGTTTACATGGCCAGCTTGCCGCTAGAAGCCAACGTGATGTTCCACAACGTGATGGCTACCAAGATGCCGTTTGCGGGCCGCGGATAAGTTCTGCCAGCTTGCCTGCCGTCAAGGTGGGCAAGCGCCATTCATCGGCCACTTCGCCGTGTTCAAAAACGGCAGCGCAGGCCGCCTCAAATTCACCTAAACCTTGCGCCATGCGTGCGCCCATCACGCCTGCCAACACATCGCCGGTGCCACCGGTGGCGAGGCGTGCATTGCCAGTGGGGTTGATCACGGGTGTAGTGCCTGCTTTGGCAATCACTGTGCCAGACCCTTTGAGAACCACCGTGCATTTCAAATTTTCAGCCAAAGTTTGAGCGGCATGCAGTCGGTCATTTTGAACGTCCGTGCTGCTGGTGTTGAGCAATCTGGCAGCTTCCAAGGGATGCGGCGTGATCACGGTGGACCATTTTTTGGCAGCCCGAAGGCGCAGAAGATCACGCAGCCAAGGATCTTTGGCAATGGCATTGAGTGCATCAGCATCTAACACCAAGCACATGCTTTCTTGCAGCACTTTGGGCAACACTTGGCGAACCGCTTCGCCTCCGCCGCAGCCACAAACGATGGCGCCTATTTTTAAATTCAGTGCAGAAAAATGGCGGTGCATGATTTCTGCCAAGCGGGGTTTTTGCGATGAGCTGCTTGCATCGGATGACAAATAGCACGCCATGACTCGGCCTGCACCCGCATGCAGGGCCGATGAAGCCGCCAGGTCAACAGCGCCAGTCATGCCCATGCCGCGCATGTCGACAGATTCCCCGCCAATGATGGCCACATCACCAAACGTGCCTTTGTGGCTGGCGTGCATCGGTTTTGAATGGCTGCGTGGAGGGGAATTTAAAAGTGCGGTGGCCTGCAAAGAAACCTGCAGGTCTTCACAGCCCAAAGTTTCCAACCATTGTGTGCCACACGCATCTCTGCCGTGCGCTGTGAAGCAACCTGGTTTGGCGGTGAGCAGTTGCAGAGTGTGTTTTGCTTGAATGTGCTTATCTTGAATGTGCACGCCACCCGACTTGTTTTGAAACTGCCCCGTATTGGCATTCAGACCCGAGGGCACGTCCACGGCCAACACGTCAGCGCCCAGCTGGTAAAGGCCATCAATCCAAGTTTGCATGAGGGCTTCGGAGGGCGATAGAGAAGAAGTCGATGAACTCGATGAAGTCGATCGAAGCCCAACCCCCAACATGGCATCGATGCACAAATCATTTAAATCAAGCTTGCTTGGCAACATGGTTTGCACCGCAATACCTAAAGCGTTGACACCCATCAAAGCGTTTGCAGCATCCGAGGGTCTTTTCAATTCAGGTTGCCAAAGTACCACGCGCACTTGGCGCCCCCATAGATGCAGGTGCTTGGCCGCTTCCAGGCCATCTCCACCATTGTTTCCTGGGCCGCAGAAAATCCAATAGCAGGGCGCAAATGGTTTGATGGCCAGTGCCAATTTGGCCACAGCCAAACCAGCTTCTGCCATCAAACTGGGGCCCGAATTGACGCGAGCCATGCCCAAACTTTCTAACTGGCGTGTCTGCGCGACATCCAACAATGCAAGTGGTTCTTGCCAGTTGATTTTTTTCAAGCGGGCCTCAAAGCCGATTCAATGGCCAAAGAGATATTCAGAATCTGGTCATCCTTCATGGGGCCTTGCCAAATCATCAGGCTGGTGGGTAATTCACCAGCGTGGTGCATTGGCAAAGACAGCGCACAACCGTCCAACATGTTGACCACGCTGGTGTTGCGAAGCAGCAAGCCGTTGGCTTTGAAAAATACCTCGTCTCTTTCTGCGCCTGGCGCAACACTTTCAAGGGTGGGTCCTTCAATGGGGACCGTGGGTGACAGTGCGGCATCGTACTGATTCAATTGGGCTTGCATTTTGGCAATCCAAGCGTCTCTGCCAATCTTTAAATCCAAATATTCATGGGCCTTGATGCTGGCACCCCGCAAGATACGCGCTGCCACACGGGGGTCGTATTGCGCTTCGCTTTGGGCCAAGAGGTGTCGGTGCCAGGTGTAGCTTTCTGCCGCACTGAAGTTGGCCGTCATCAAGAGCCCAGCCAATTCGTTGATCTCTTGGAGGGGTATTTCAATCAGTTGCGCGCCTGCCTTCGAAAGCCTTGAAAGGCTTCGTTCCCAGGCGCTTTGTACGCCGGCTGTCATGCCATCCAACATCAACTGGGTTGGAACAGCCAAGCGGTAGCTTGAAAGAGGTCGAGTTGACCGAGAGACCTTTCTGCTGGCCAAAATCTCATGCGTCAAAATGGCGTCACGCACACTTCGGGTCATGGCGCAAACGGTATCCATGGTGGTCGACAAAGGCAATGCGCCCTTGGTTGGCACTAGGCGGGCAGTGTTTTTAAATCCCACAATACCATTCAGGGCGGCCGGGATGCGAATGGAGCCGCCCGTGTCGGAACCCAGGCCAATAAAGGCTGCGCCGGTGGACACCGAAACAGCGGCACCAGATGAAGAGCCGCCAGGCACATGGCCTTGACCCTTGCTCAAGACGGCTTTGTCGGCAACGGCATCCCAGGCGGCCGGTGTGCCGTAGTGCGGGTTGTTGCCCATGCCCGAAAAGGCAAACTCCACCATGTTGGTTCGACCTAAAAAGGCGCCTCCACCCTGCTTCAAGCGGGCCACGGCGGGGCAATCTGCCTGAGCAGCTGGCGCACCTTGAAGGACGGTCGAGCCAGCCAAGGTGGGGCTGCCCGCCACGTCAAACAAGTCTTTGACCGAAAAGGCGAGGCCTTTGAGAGGGGCATTGAGCAAGCTGGGCTCCGCCAAATAAGCAGGCGGCTCTGCTGGCTCAAGGGCCATGAACACCTTGTCGCAGGCTGTGGTTCTAGCCAATTCTTGGCTTCTTTGCCATTCGGCAAAGGGGCTGGTCTTTTGTTGAGCGAGTGCTTCCAGGGTGGCAATCAGGTCTTGGCGCATGGTTTGTAGGGGGGGGAGGGGTTGTGAAAGAGTAAATGGGGGACGGGTTGGGGTAGTGAAAAGCGCAGTTTGGGATGCTATACTCGATAGGCTTAGCAGGAATTTCCCTGCAAGTAAATCGCAAACCGGCTCCTTCAAGGTGTTGGCTGTTCAGATTAAGCCCGAAAGGGCGCCTCTTAACAACCGATGTGTGAGCCGGATTTTAGACCCAACCTTTGGAGAAATATATGTCCGTTACCATGCGCGAAATGCTGGAAGCCGGTGTGCACTTTGGCCACCAAACTCGCTTCTGGAACCCCAAGATGTCTCCCTTCATCTTCGGTCACCGCAACAAAATACACATCATCAACTTGGAAAAATCTTTGCCGATGTTCCAAGACGCATTGAAGTTCGTCAAACAACTCTCTGCAAACCGTGGCAACATTCTCATGGTGGGCACAAAGCGTCAAGCCCGTGAAACCGTGGCAGCTGAAGCTCAGCGCGCTGGCGTTCCTTACGTTGACCAACGCTGGTTGGGCGGCATGCTCACCAACTTCAAAACCGTCAAGACGTCCATCAAGCGCTTGAAGGACATGAAAGCGCAACAAGAAGTCGGTCTCGACTCTTTGAGCAAAAAAGAACAACTCATGTTCAAGCGTGAAATCGAGAAGCTTGAAAAAGACATCGGTGGCATTCAAGACATGGCCACATTGCCAGATGCCATTTTCGTGATCGACGTGGGTTACCACAAGATTGCCATCTTGGAAGCCAAGAAATTGGGCATCCCATTGATCGGCGTGGTTGACTCCAACCACTCACCCGAAGGCATCGACTACATCATTCCAGGTAACGACGACTCTTCCAAGGCTGTTACTTTGTACGCTCGCGGCATTGCCGACGCCATCATTGAAGGCCGCGCCAACGCCGTTCAAGACGTGGTCAATGCTGTGGCCGCCGAGGGCGCAGACGAATTCGTTGAAGTGCAAGAAGCTTCTGCTTAATGCCCACTCAACCTGAGAAAAGGGGCTTCTTGCCCCTTTTTTTTAACCTGAGTTGCACTGAGTTTTTATCAATTTTTAATTAGTTCGAACCTTAATTCGAAGACGAAACGGAGAAATCAAATGGCTATTACTGCAAGCATGGTCGCCGAACTGCGCGCTAAAACCGATGCCCCCATGATGGAATGCAAAAAAGCTCTGACCGAAGCCGATGGCGACATGGCCAAAGCAGAAGAGTTGTTGCGCGTTAAATTGGGAACAAAAGCTGGCAAGGCCGCTTCCCGCGTGACTGCCGAAGGCGTGATCGTTGCCTACACAGAAGGCAACACCGGCGCCATGCTCGAAGTCAACTGCGAAACCGACTTCGTGACCAAAAACGACAGCTTCTTGGCCTTGGCCAATGCCGCTGCCAAGTTGGCCGCTTTGAACAACCCAGCCGATGTGGCTGCTTTGGGCGAGTTGCCTTACAGCCAAGACGGCTTCGGTCCTACATTGGAAGAAGTTCGCAAAGGCCTGATCGGCAAGATTGGCGAGAACATGAGCTTCCGTCGCTTCAAGCGCGTGGCCGGTGGCGCCCAAATTGCAACCTACTTGCACGGCACCCGCATTGGTGTGTTGGTCGAGTACGAAGGTAAAGATACAGCCGCCAAAGACGTTGCCATGCACGTGGCCGCTATGAAGCCAGTGGCTTTGACCAGCAACGACGTGCCTGCCGACCTCATCGAAAAAGAGCGCTCAGTTGCAACAGCCAAGGCTGCCGAGTCTGGCAAGCCTGCCGACATCGCTGCCAAAATGATCGAAGGTTCTGTTCAGAAGTACCTCAAAGAAGTGTCTTTGAACAACCAAACTTTCGTGAAAAACGACAAGCAAACTGTTGAGCAAATGCTCAAAGCCGAAGCCACCCAAGTCAAAGCCTTCACTTTGTACGTGGTGGGCGAGGGCATTGAGAAGAAGGTCGACGACTTTGCTGCTGAAGTGGCTGCTCAAGTGGCTGCTGCTCAAAACGCCGGTTAATAAGCTGGCCTTTTTGCTGCCATCGGGCTAAAACCCGGGTAAACAGGGTCGCCCGAAAGGGCGATTCAACGCTAAACTTCAATCTGTCTTTATGAGGAGCCCTGAATGACCATCGCCAAACCAGCCCACAAGCGTATTTTGCTCAAGCTGTCAGGCGAGGCGTTGATGGGCGACGATCAGTTCGGTATCAACCGCGCCACCATTGTTCGCATGGTGGAAGAAATTGCAGAAGTCACCCGACTGGGTGTGCAAGTGGCCGTGGTCATTGGCGGCGGCAACATTTTCAGGGGTGTGGCTGGCGGCGCTGTCGGCATGGACCGCGCCACTGCCGACTACATGGGCATGTTGGCAACCGTCATGAATTCTTTGGCCCTTGCCGATTCCATGGACAAAGCAGGTCTCACAGCCCGCGTCATGTCGGCCATTGCCATTGAACAAGTGGTAGAGCCCTATGTTCGCCCCAAAGCCCTTCAGTACCTTGAAGAGGGCAAGGTGGTTATTTTTGCAGCCGGTACCGGCAACCCTTTCTTCACCACCGACACTGCCGCTGCTTTGCGGGGTGCCGAAATTGGTGCCGAGTTGGTTCTCAAAGCCACCAAGGTAGACGGTGTTTATTCAGCCGATCCTAAAAAAGATCCCAACGCCACACGTTACAGCAAGATCTCCTTTGATCAAGCCATCTCAGAAAACCTGGGCATCATGGACGCCACAGCCTTTGCGCTGTGCCGCGACCAAAAACTGCCCGTCAAGGTGTTCTCTATTTTCAAACATGGCGCATTCAAGCGTGTGGTCATGGGCGAAGACGAGGGCACTTTGGTCTACGTCTAATTCTTGACCCCGCCACTGAATCTGATCCTGAATCATTAGGCCCCGGAGAATCTCATGAGCTTAGAAGACATCAAGAAAACCACGCAAAACAAAATGGACCAATCCATTGCGGCGTTCAAAAACAACCTCACCAAAATTCGCACTGGCCGAGCCAATCCGGCCATTTTGGACACTATCCAAGTCGACTATTACGGCTCCACTGTGCCCTTGTCTCAAGTGGCCAATGTGTCGCTCATCGACTCTCGCACCATCAGCGTCCAGCCATGGGAGAAAAACATGGCGGCCAAAATTGAAAAAGCCATTCGCGAAAGCGATTTGGGTTTGAACCCTGCTTCCATGGGTGATCTCATTCGAGTGCCCATGCCCCCCATGAGCGAAGAGCGCCGCCGCGAAATGACCAAGTTGGTTCGCACTGAAGGCGAGAACGCCAAAATTGCAGTTCGCAATTTGCGCCGCGACGCCAATGAATCGGTCAAAAAATTGGTGAAAGAAAAACTGGCTTCTGAAGATGAACAAAAACGTTCAGAGGCAGAAGTGCAAAAAGTCACAGACAAACACATTGCTGAAATCGATCAGTTGATTGCCGGCAAAGAACAAGAAATCATGGCCGTTTGATGGCCGATGTATCTGGCGACATGCATCGAATCAACTCCTCCTTCACGGTCACGGGTTGATTAGATGCTCAAGCAACGGATCATCACCGCACTTGCCTTGTTGGCTGTCTTGTTGCCAGCCCTTTTTGCAGACTCCCCCCAAGCCTTTTTAGTGTTGTCCATCCTGCTCATCGCTGCAGGTGCTTGGGAGTGGGCCAACATGAACGGCTTGAGCCGCCTTCAAGCTGTATTTTCTGGTTTTGCTTGCGCGGCCTTGTGCTGCTTGGCTTGGTGGGCAGGTTGGACCACCCAAACAAGCGCATGGCTTTGGTCTTTGGCAGGATCTGCTTGGGTGGGCATCACAGCCTGGATGCTCATGCGCGGGGTTCAAGGTTGGTCATTGTGGCCACGCCAATGGCGATGGTTTTTGGGCGTGATTCTCTTAAGCCTTGCTTGGCTGGCCATGGCACAAGCCCGCACAGCCAGTGTGCAACTCTTGTTGTCCATTTTTTGTGTGGTTTGGGCCGCTGATGTTTTTGCCTATTTCTTTGGCCGAGCGCTGGGTGGCAAAATCATCCGCCAAAAACTGGCCCCAACAGTCAGTCCTGGCAAAAGCTGGGAAGGTGCCATCGGGGGTTTGTTGGGGGTCTTTGCGGTGGCCCTGGGCTGGATGCACCTAGAGCAAATTTACCAGTGGCCAGGCATGAGTTTTTTCACCCAAATGATGTCGCACGGCTATCTTTTAGCGGCATTGAGTTTGATTTTTTTAACGGCCATGAGTGTGGTGGGCGATTTGGTTGAATCTTTGGTCAAGCGCAGTGCGGGCGTCAAAGACAGTTCCAATTTGCTGCCCGGACATGGCGGCGTATTGGATCGACTCGACGCTTTGCTGCCAGCCTTGCCCATTGCCATGATGCTGCTGCATTGGCCCAAAATTTAATTGGCCAAAAGTTTAAAACAGGTGACTTGCCCTATGAAACAAAACATCACCATTCTGGGTTCTACGGGTTCTATCGGGACCAACACTTTGGATGTGTTGTCCAATCACTTAGACCGCTTTCAGGTGTTTGCCCTCACCGCCTCAAAGCAGGTCGATTTGATTTTGGCTCAGTGCGCCAAGTTCAAGCCCCAATATGCCGTCATGGCGCAAGAAGATGCCGGCCGCTTATTGGCACAGCGCGTCAAAGCCGAGGGTTTGCCAGTAGAGGTGCGCTGGGGGCCTGAGGCCCTTGAATGGGTATCTGCTCATGAAGAAGTGCATGCCGTCATGGCGGCCATTGTGGGTGCCGCGGGCTTATCGCCTTGCCTGGCGGCGGCCCATGCAGGCAAGCGTTTGTTACTGGCCAACAAAGAAGCCTTGGTCGTGGGCGGTGAGGTTTTTTTAAATGCGGTCAAAAAAGGTGGTGCAGTACTCTTGCCCATCGACAGCGAGCATTCGGCCGTATTTCAATCGCTGCCCGAAAACCCAGCCACTTGGGCCGATCGAATTGATCAAATTATTTTGACAGCTTCTGGTGGGCCTTTTAGAACACGCGATGTGAGCACCCTGAAAAACGTCACGCCTGAAGAAGCTTGTGCGCATCCCAATTGGGTCATGGGTCGCAAAATTTCAGTCGATTCAGCCACCATGATGAACAAGGCCTTGGAGGTCATTGAGGCGCGTTATTTGTTTGGTGTCGCACCAGCGCAATTGTCGGTGGTCATTCACCCACAAAGCGTGATTCACTCCATGGTGAAGTACAAAGATACTTCCATCGTGGCCCAGTTGGGCACACCCGACATGCGCGTGCCCATTGCCTATGGATTGAGTTGGCCAGAGCGCATCACCTCAGGCGCCCAAACACTTGATTTTCACAATCTCAAGCCCATGACTTTTGAGGCCATTGACGACCACGGCCACCCCGATAGGTTTCCGGGCCTCAAATTGGCTTGGCAATCTTTGAGCGCCGCCTCAGGCACCTGCGCAGTGCTCAATGCTGCCAACGAAATTGCGGTTGAAGCATTTTTGAACAAGCAAATCAGGTTTGATCAAATTCACCAAGTGAACACAGAAACTTTGAGCAAAGTGCAACCGCCTGCGCCTCAGAGTTTGTCTGATTTGCTTGCGCTGGATGCGCAGAGTCGCGCCATTGCATCGGCAGCAGCGCGTGCTTGCCGCATTTGATTTTTGACCGTGCTAACGCTTCTTTCTTTCTTATTTGCTCTCACCCTCTTGATTGCGGTGCATGAGTATGGTCATTACCGAATGGCTGTTGCCTTCAAGGTACCGGTCTTGGTTTTTTCAATTGGGTTTGGCAAAGCCATTTTCCGCTGGCGCGCCAAGCATCCCAGGGAGGGGCAAAACACCGAGTTTGTCATTGGTGCATTGCCTTTGGGTGGTTTTGTTCAAATGCTAGACAGCCGAGAAGCGTCGGTGCCAGCCGATCAATTGGCCTTGGCTTTCGATCAACGCAGTTTGAAAGTCCGTGCCGCCATCGTTGCCGCAGGTCCATTGGCCAATCTGTTGTTGGCGGTGGTGTTGTTCAGTGCGGTTGCTTGGTGGGGGCACCCCAGGGTTTTGCCCGTCATTGGCAAAGTAGAGGCGGGTGCTGCAGCCGACATAGCAGGCCTCAAGACTGGTGATCTGGTTTTGAAAGTGGGCGATCAGGAGGTCAGAGATGCTCAGCACTTAAGGGCTTTGATTCGGGGCGAGAGGGTTTCAGAAGCAGAAGCTGCTGAAGCTGCTGGCGGGTCTGAAAGTTCAGCCGTTTGGGAAATTGATCGGCAAGGTCAGCGCTTGTCTCTGGCAGTCAAGCCCCTGCTCACCGCGCAGCCTGGCCAGCCAGAATCCAGTGCGGTCAGGCGAATTGGCGCCGTGGTGGGTGTGCCTTCGGACACAGAGTGGGTGAGCGCAGGCCTTTGGGAGGGCTTGGCCAGAGGCTATGGTCAGGTGACGCAAATTACAGTTTTAACCGGTCAGCTCATTGGGCAAATGCTCACGGGGGAGGCCTCTTCGAAGCACCTCAGTGGCCCTTTGACCATTGCAGAGCAGGCGGGACAGTCCGCCCAAAGGGGCTTGCCCTCCTACTTGACTTTTTTGGCTTTGATCAGTGTCAGCTTGGGCCTGCTCAATCTCCTGCCATTGCCCATGTTGGATGGCGGGCACCTGATGTATTATCTTTGGGAGTCTTTGACTGGCAAACCGGTATCCGTTGCTTGGCAGCGAGGTTTGCAAAAAGTCGGTTTGGCCCTGTTGGTTTTCATCATGGCCTTGGCGTTTTTCAACGACTTGACGAGACTCTTTACTTAATTCAAACGCATGAACTTTCTTTCCAATCGATTTCGCTTGCATCACTTGTTCGTGGTTGTTGCATCAGCCATGGTCAGCCTGTCTGCATGGGCCGTTGAACCTTTTAAGTTGAAAGACATTCGGGTCGAGGGCCTCCAACGTGTGGAGTCTGGAACCGTTTTTGCGTCTCTGCCATTTCGCATTGGCGATCTCTACAACGACGAGTCGGGCGCGGCTGCCATTCGCGCATTGTTTGGATTGGGTTTGTTCAAGGACGTGAGGCTAGAGACTCAAGGCGATGTGTTGGTGGTCATTGTGGAGGAACGTCCTTCCATTTCACAAATCGAGTGGCTGGGCTTGAAGGAGTTTGACAAAGACGTCTTGGTGAAGGCCTTGAAAGAGGTGGGCCTGGCCGAAGGGCGCCCATTTGACAAAGCCTTGGCAGACAAAGCCGAGCAAGAGTTAAAACGCCAGTACATCACGCGCAGCTTGTATGGCGCAGAGGTGGTCACCACTGTCACGCCGGTTGAACGAAATCGCGTCAAACTGACCTTCACAATCACAGAAGGTGGACCTTCCAAAATCAAAGAAATTCGCATCATCGGCAGTCAAAATTTTTCAGAAAAAACACTGAAAGAACAGTTCAATTTGGATGTCGGTGGGTGGCTGAGTTGGTATACCAAATCCGACCGATATTCTCGAACCAAGCTCAATGCCGACCTGGAAACACTGCGCTCGTATTACCTCAGCCGTGGCTTTCTTGAATTCCGAGTTGATTCCACCCAAGTGGCCATTTCCCCAGATAAGCAAGATATTTCTATCGCCATCAACGTGACGGAGGGTGAGCGATTTGTGGTGTCTGGTGTCAAGCTTGAAGGCAACTACCTGGGCAAGGAAGAAGAATTCAAAGCCATTGTCAAAATTGGTGTGGGGCAGCCCTACAACGCAGAAACAGTGGCCGAAACCACCAAAGTCTTTTCAGATTACTTCGGTAAATTTGGTTTTGCATTTGCGCGGATTGATGTTCGTCCTGAAATAGACAGGCTCAACAATCGCGTGACTTTCGTGCTGGTGGCAGAGCCTTCGCGACGCGCGTATGTCAGGCGCATCAATGTGACGGGCAACAACCGGACCCGAGACGAAGTGATTCGCCGAGAATTCAGACAACTTGAATCGGCTTGGTACGACGGCGACAAAATCAAGTTGTCGCGCGACCGTGTCGATCGTTTGGGCTTCTTCACGGAAGTCAACATTGAGACCCAAGAAGTACCCGCCACCTCTGATCAAGTTGACCTCATCATCAGTGTGGTCGAAAAGCCCACAGGCAGTGTGTCTTTGGGCGCTGGTTTTTCATCCACAGAAAAAATTGCTTTGAACTTTGGCATCCGTCAAGAAAATGCGTTTGGATCTGGCAATTACTTGGCCACTGAAATCAACACGAGCCGGTTCAACCGAACCATTGTGGTCAGCACAACCGATCCCTATTACACGCCGGATGGTATTTCTCGAACCATCGATCTTTTTCACCGCACCTCCAGGCCCTATTTGGGTGATTTGAATGCCTACAGCTTGGTCAGTTCAGGTGCAGGCATGCGTTTTGGCGTGCCCTTCAGTGAAATCGACAGGGTTTTCTTTGGTGCCAATTTGGAGCAAACCTCAATCCGCCCAGGCACCAACTTGCCCAACGCTTATGTGGAGTACATGCAGCAGTTTGGCTACACCAGCACTTCTTTGCCTCTGACCATTGGGTGGGCCAGAGATGGTCGCGATAGCGCTTTGGTGCCAACTCAAGGGGTACTGCAGCGATTTAACTCAGATTTGAGCATTTCGGGTGATTCTCGGTACATTCGGACCAATTATCAAATTCAACAATACACGCCTATAACTAAAAAGTACACATTGGCGTTGAATGCTGACATCGGTTACGGTCAGGGTTTGTCCAACCGCCCATATCCGCTGTTCAAAAACTACTTTGTGGGTGGCTTAGGAAGTGTTCGAGGCTTCCAGCAGTCTTCTCTAGGCCCTTCCAACAGCTCCAATACGCTGTTCTTGGGGGGTGCCAAGAAAATTGTCTTTAACGCAGAGGTCCTGGCGCCATTTCCTGGTGCAGGCAATGACCGAACTTTGCGTCTATTTGCCTTTGCAGACGCAGGTAAAGCCTTCGGCGAGAGTGAAAAAATCAGTTTGAGCGAACTTCGTTCAGCGGTGGGTATTGGCCTGAGCTGGATTTCGCCAATGGGTCC
>Ga0315903_10006448_pt1 | contig 14963 bp, 13 predicted proteins | sample LakEriMetagenome_7_FD_203524 | JGI IMG/M metagenome (GOLD analysis project Ga0315903, IMG submission 203524) | Freshwater fungal communities from buoy surface, Lake Erie, Ohio, United States - Buoy 2 MA119 | ecosystem: Environmental > Aquatic > Freshwater > Lake | place: USA: Lake Erie, Ohio...
ACTTGGTACGGTCTGGTCGTAATTGGTGTCTGTCCAACAGAACCTAATTGTGCTCCCATTACCGGAGGAGCAGTTGCAGCAACTGATTCTGGTTGGGACCTGTCTTGGGATTCAATTACAGATGTATCAAATATTGATAATTTAGATTTGTTTATTTCATCAAGTTCTTCTAGCGAGTACCAAAACTGGTACGACAACGCATATGGGGTATTACTAAGTTCGGGGATTGCCAATTCAGCAACAACTCAATTCATCTCTCGAACGAGAATTGCCGAACTTTTGAATTTCAATGACATTGTAAACGGATATGATCTAAATGCATTTAAGTTTTCCGTTAGAAAAAACAATGGTTCAGCGCCGTGCTACATAGTTTCTGATTTAGGAATTGTTTCAATTCCACGATTTACACTTTCATCTACCCGTGAGAGTCAGATCGTGAACCGGGAGGCTAGTGGATTTACAACCATATTTACATCGGGTGAGTTTTCATCTTTCTCAATTAACCAGATTCCATCTGGAATGATTTTCAATCCAACAACAGGCGCTCTCAGAGGTACTCCTAGAGTGGTCGCCAACGAGACCTCATATCAGGTTTCTTCAACTAACATTTGGGGTGTACTGATTCGTCAACTTTACAATTTAACTGTCACGCGAGATTTTGTTGAAGAAGCCCGATTGGCAAAATTAGCTGAGATCGCTCAAGCAAAAGCCGATATCCAAGCAACTAGTAATGGAGCAAGTGGTGTGACCTTGGAGCTCCTGGCAAAGGCTGAAATCAAGGGTGCAACCAAAAATAATCTGCCGCTTATCAATAAAGAGTTAGCTCAGCTATCTCCAGAAAAGCGTGGAGACTTAAAGGAAATCCTCAGGATCATTAGGAAGTTTGAAGTAGTCGATATTTTGGCATCAACAAATGCAAACATGGTTCAACCCAAATTACTTGTTGAGATTGGCCTTATTTCAAGTGATACCAAAAACAAGACATCTTTGGTCAATGCTGTCCGAAGATTAAGCCCATCAGATCGCTCTACATACGAGGCAATTCAATCAGCCATCAAGTTAGAGATCCAGGTTATTCAGGCGCGCAAAGATAGAACCGCCGCTATTCTCAACAAGATTAAAAACCGATGACGATCTAGTTCAAAAGTTTTCTACTTCATCCTTTCGATCAAGTAATTAAACCCAAAGCTCTGAGCTAACTCGTCGTCATCGACTTATAGTTTATTGAGTGGGGCAAATATCCACTCATCGTTCATGAGTGGTTGTTTTTAGCCAGCCCATTCCAAGCAAATAAGCTGTCTGGTTGACCAGGATCTTGCATAAATTTTGAATTTTGCGCCTAATCAGGATATAGTTTATATACTATATTTCGAGGAGGCAAAGAGTGTTGGGAGAAACTTTACAAACACTGCGTAAACAAGCAGGTGTTTCTCAAAAGGACCTTGCGTCGAAAGCCAACACATTTCAAGCCAATTTGTCTGAAATTGAAAATGATCACGTTAATCCAAGTTTTCAAACCGCCAATGAACTATTCAACTTGCTCGGATATCGGCTAATTCCCCTGCCATTTCATGGGCTTACCGTTCAAGAGTGGGGGGCAGCAATTGATCGCACCTTAAAAGAAGGCAATGAGAAGAAGGCATTCCGACTTTTTTTGCAGATAAACGATGAATTATCAGAACTTGAACCAGCTATTTTGCAAATTGCAGTAGCAGTACCCCCATTAATTCATGACATCAGGTACTCAGCATTGGTAGCAGCATTGGTTGAGTGGCACCTAAAGAAGCTCAAACAACCTTTACCGCATTGGGTAAGGGCAAATTCCAGCAAACTATTGCAGCCATGGTTTGTTGATCAATTATCGCCGAATAGAGAGAGCACTAAAAGGAGAACACCATCAGTTTTTGCGAAAAGAAATATCTATCTAGCTGAATCTGAATTGAGAAGCGCATGACAAAAGAATTACTTTTTGATAAAGACCGGCTGGAAAATTTGCTGGATATGTTTCTTGGAGAAATTGAAAAAAGAGGGGTTAAGGGAACTGTATTCCTTGTAGGAGGGGCTGCCCTTAGTCTGTATTACTTTGATCGGGATGCAACTAGAGATATTGATGCTGGCTTTCCAGTGGACCCAGTTATTTCAGAGGTCATACAGGAAATGGCTCTTCAAGAAAAGTTGCCAGCCAATTGGATCAATAATGAGGCTGCTATGTATTTTGGGTTCCCTCCCTCAAGCTATTGGATTACCAAACGAACAATTGGAGAGGTGACTTTGAAGGTCGCAAGCCCTGAGCTGATGCTTGCCATGAAACTAAAGGCCTCAAGGGGACGACGTGACAATGAGGATGTTGTTGAGCTACTTCGAATTCTAGGGTTGTCTTCCATAGAGGAAGTCCATGCAATCTATGAAAATGTCTATGCGCAAGAGGAGATAAACATGGATGTGATGGAACTAGTTACTCAGTTCCTCGCGAATCAGTCATGATTATCTACCAACGGCTTATCGAGCACACCCACTCATAGTTTATGAGTGGTGAATAGTTTATTAAAAGTAACGTAACAGAAGATTTGATAAGCGGGAAAAACTGAAAATGCAATTTCGTAAATCGATTTGGACAACCATGGAACATAACCGGGCTATGTGCTTCTTACCCGCTATATTGCTGCTATGAGAAAACCATGGTTTGTTTCACTGGGTTGGCATTATGTCAAAGCATCTCGAATTCTGATCGCGGATAATGTCCGTTCACTGAGATACTCGGCTCCCTTAGAAAAATTTGGCTTTGTCAAAGCAGATAAAGTGAAACTTAAATGTATGTTGCAAAAAGATCTTCACCGAATTGAAAAAGGATTGTCTCTAAAAATGGCAAGAATACCTTTTGGGTTAGATTTAGATGAGAGAGTCTCCAATATTCTTAACAATTCGGTCGCGCCTCAAATAGATTTGGAGTATCGACGGCAAGCGGAAGCCTTCGTACACGAATTAGAGTTGTGGAATCAAACAGGTCATCGCAAAACAGGAATAGCGATTAGTAAAGTTGAGACTCCGAATTTCAGCAAGCACAGAGAGCTTTTTAGGACCTTTTTTCTGTCTCGAAGAAGCATTCGAGATTTTTCTCCAGAGCTCCCACCTCAAGAAGACATTGAGGAGGCAATCGAGTGGGCTTTGAATTCTCCTTCCGTTTGCAATCGTCAAGCCTGGAAAGTCTGGCTAATAAAGGATCCAAGCAAACTCCATCAGGTCAGGAACTTGCAGAATGGGAATGCAGGATTCTCAAATTTGCACACAATGCTCGTCATTGGAGTAGACCGCCGGATGTTTACTTTAGGGCTTGAACGAAATCAATTGTGGGTAGATGGTGGCATGTTTGCAATGTCACTATCATGGAGTCTACACAGTAAGAACATAGGGAGCTGTTTTTTGAATTGGGCAGAGTCAACACAAAAAACGGAAGCCCTGAGAAGACTTCTATCTGTAAGTGAGGAGTATGAGTTCGTAACGCTTTGTGCGATAGGAATAACTTCCGACGATTGCTTTGCGCCCATTTCCAAGAAAAAAACATTGCAGCAAGGATTAGTTGTTGTTTAGATTGTCATTGTTATTGCTTTTGTCCACCGAGCAATTAATAACGAGATTGGTTGTGAATCTTAAATGAAGATTGCAATAGTTCATGAATGGTGGGCGAAGAACGGTGGAGCCGAAGAAGTTGTAACTCAGATCTCCTATCTTTATCCTGAAGCTGATGTTTGGTGCTTATATGTAGACAAAGATGCCAAATCCAGGAAGATTCAGGGCAAGGAAATTTATGAAACATGGCTAAGGTTTGTTCCATTTCATGAAAACAGAAAGATTGCTGCTCTGTTATCACCTCTTGTCTACCGAACAATTTCGCTTAAGAGATATGATTTAGTGATCGTGTCCTCTCACACATTTGCACACTGGACGAGATTTCCTAGGAGTTATGCAACTAAATATCTGTGCTATGTCTATACACCCGCCCGAGCTTTATGGATGCCAGAGATTGATACGCGAGGCTCAATTCTAAGCACAACCAAGTTAGGGAAATTGCTTAGAACAATAGATCGCTATTCGTCTCGCCGGGTCGATGCCTTCGCTGCCATAAGCAATGAAGTTGAAAAACGAATTGATGAGTTTTGGATGCGTAGTTCAACACTAATTTATCCCCCAGTAAATCTTGAGGAGATTTATTCGTATGTACCGAAGCGTGAATCCAGTAATTTCTTCAGTGGGCGAGACTATCTTGTTACAGCCGGGCGTTTTGTGGAATACAAGCGACATACTTTTGTAATTCAGCTGGCAAAAAGAATGGATTTGCCAATTCTGATAATGGGATCAGGACCTCAGAGGACAGAGATTCAAAACTTAGCTGAAGACATCGGAGTTGAATTTATGTTGCTTGTTTCGCCGGATAGGCATACCTGGCTTAATGGTCTAGCAAATGCCAAGGCTATGATTTTCCCTGGCATTGAAGATTTTGGTATAACTCCAATCGAAGCCATAGGGCTAGGAACACCAGTTTTTGCGTTAGGCAAAGGTGGCGCCTTGGACTATATTCAAAATGGAGTGAATGGTCAGCTAATCGAGAGAAATGATGTCGAAAGTTATCGCGAAGCAATTCTAAATTTTAGCTCGTCTAAGGATGATATACGCTACTCCGTTGCGAAGTTTTCTACTTACAATTTTAAAAAGTCTTTCCAGAATTGGGTTTCAGAATCAGGATGTATCAATGAAAGATAAACCAAGAATCTCCTTCACTAATCTCAGAAAAGACATCAAGCCAGCAGGAGTAGAACAAAATCCCACTCTTGTTATAGATGCGACTGGTGTCGGTTTCGGAGGATTGGCCCTATTCCTCGGTAAATTCTTAGAAAATATTCCAGCGGATAAAAAATTATCTTTGCATGTAATTGGTTTTGAAACGGCTTCCAAACAAGTCGAGTTTATTGATAGGTGGAAACTGATAGGTAAGTCATCGTATGAGTTATTCAAACTAAGAAGAATCCCTAACTCGATTCTTTTTTCAGTGAGTCCATCGATTAGCACGCTCGCCTGGATCGGTAAACCAATAGTTCAGAATATAAATGACTTGCAGTCTTTTTTGCCAAACGTACAAGTTAACTTATTCAAGCGGATTTACAGATGGGTTGTATACAGTTTAGTTTTGAGAATTGCATCGGGCATTACTTCGATCAGTCATGAAACTAAACGAAGAATTCCTTTGTCATCTCACGCCAAGAAAAGCGTGAAAGTCGTTTATCTTTCCGGAGAACTTGCCTCTGACCAAAAAATTGAGTTTTACGATTTTTTGGTAATAGCTCACAGTGAGCATAAGCGAGCTAACTACATTATAGACCTTCTCTCAAATGAGAAATTCAAAGATAAGAGTGTTGCTATTCTCGGAAGTAGGTACAGCTCAACAAAAGTATCTAAATGCAGGTCTTTCGTGAGAACTGTACATACTTTCTCGGACTTATCCGACACTGAATATTCAGATTTGTTTTTCATGTCAAAATCTATAGTTTTGTTTTCGGTCGTAGGCTCTGAAGGATTTGGACTTCCTATTGCTCAATCTATATTTGCAAACAAAGGCTCGTTTATTTCCCAGGATCCAGCCTTAATGGAGATCAGTAAAGGTTACTCGTTAATCTTAACGGGTGATATCGAAGTCGATCGAATGACAATGGCGAACTCTCCTAAAAGTTTAACGAATGAAAAGAATGTCTTCACCTCTCGGAGTTGGAAAGACGTTGTTGATGATTTCCTCGAGTTCATACTCGAGATTCAGGTAGATTCGGGTAATTCAAGAATTTAAGTGTAATTAGTCTTTCTGTTGAGATGCTATGAAAGCGTCTAATATGCGGGATAAACACCCATTAAATGCTTCTTGGGTGTGCTCATCAAGGTAGGCACTCTTGGCGGACCTTAAATTCTCTTCAATCGTTGGGACATCAATTTTCGATAGAAAAAATTCCAAATCATTTGGGTCTTCAAAAGTATGTAAGATGGCATCATGGCGAATGCCCTCGCCTCCAACAACAGTCGTTAGCAACGGCACTCCATGCTTTAAAGCGTCTAAACTCTTTATCTTTATTCCTGCGCCACTCCACAGAGGTACAAGTAGGAACTTGCAATCGGAAATCTCTTCCTCGACTTTCTCTACATAGCCCACAAAGTCAACTGATGTAAAGCGATCGAGATAAGCTCTTTGCTTGGGGCTCACACCTGCACCCATTACTTTCAGTCTGTACCCTGATGTCGTCAGGAAAGAGTCTGCTACGGCGAGAAATCTAATCAATCCTCGCCAATTCGGACCATAGTTAAAGCTCCCTATCCAGCCTATTTTGGTAGAACTTAGATCCAACTTTACTGGTTGATATGGACCATTTGCGCTGCGTAACAAATGAACATTCCGACCATCAGACAATTGCTCAATTCGCAAAATCTCTGGAGCCGAGGTAGCGGTTACCCAACATTCACTGTTAAGTCGAATCCTTTCAAAACGTTTTGCAAGACTTGAGTGATAGAGATACTTTATTTTTTGAAATAAACTACTCACATCTTTCGCTTCCGAAAGAGTCGAAAATGACAACACATTTGATTTATCCCATAAGATTGAACTGGATCTTTTAAAAGGAAAATATAATCCGGCAGCCTCCCCAATCAGAATAAGTGGCATTGAAGAAGGCATATTGTTAATCTTGGCGTGAAGTAATTTTGAATAAGTAGCAGCTATCCATGGCGGGGCTCCGAGACGGATTGCACGAAAGTGATTGTTTATTCTCTTCAAGATGGGGAATTGAGAGGACTCTTGTTCGAAGAAATTGATTTTGAAGTCCTTGGGATAGTCGGCAAGGGACATTTGTTGATCAGTATTAAGCAAACTTTGGCCCACGATATACAACTCGATTTGATAATCACTACCCCGTAAGTAGTTTAGCCAGCTGAAGAAACGGATGCTATCTCCATTAACTTTTCGGAATGGGTCGAAACCGACTACTATTGCAAGGGATTTACTTTTCATTTGAATCACTTGACCCTTTTAACTTTAAGAGAAACAACAGGGCAAAAGTATATCCCAACAAATTCCCAAAAACGAAAGACATCGCTCCAAAGCTTTTGACAAGAATTGCAATTCCGAAAGTAATAAATAAGTAAGTCATTTGTAACATGATGATTTGATTGAACTTGTTCCGCCGGATTAAGTGCATTGAATTGAGTTCAAAAAGAGCTTGCACAAAAATAACAACCAACATTGCTTCAGCGACTATTAGCCCCTCTTTATACTCTGGGCTCAAAACAAAATTAAAGAAAAATGGCAATGCGAAGGCAATCATCAGTAATAAAATTAGAATACGACTCATGGCCTTTTTTATAATTTGTTTTACTTTATGTTCTTCCAGTCTGTATAAGCCGTCTTTATATGAACGAACCAAAAGAATTGGAATCTCACAAATACTTACCGCAACTGCATAGATCCCAAGCTGACTCTCACCTATGATAAATATGCCAAGAATTTGATCAAGCCGGTAAGTTGCAATTGTTAGCAGTGAGGCAGGGAGAACCTTAAAGCCCTGATTCATGCGCGGGCCACAATATTCGCTTTGTCTAGAGCCCTTAAAAACCCTAAGAAATTGTTTCCCTTTAAAAATATTTATTAACGGGAAAATATTTGCAAAAAATGTCAAAATCACAACACTAGCCAGATTCAAAACTCCAAGAGCAAATAGAGAAAAAATGAAAATGGTTCTAACAACAGCCGCGTGACTTTGAATTACCCCTAGCATTCTTAAGTTGCGAGAATGTCTAGCATAACTCGCAGTCAGATTAAACACTATGAGGATGGGTAGGGTGAGTGAAATAAAGAATATTTCCAGGACATTTAGATATTCCCCATAAAAGAGGTTAATGACAATGAATGATGACAGCAAAGGTATTATTTGTAGATAATAAGAATATTTCTTTAAGATGCTGGGTACTATAGAAAGTTCGTGCTTGACATTCTGTTCTGATGCTAAAAGAAGGTCTAATCCGACGCCAAAGGCAATCGCCATAAAAAGGACTAAATTTACTATAGAAGAATAAACTCCCCGACCCGATGCACCTAGTCCATTTGCCAGGAGAGGCGCGGAGATCAACGCAAGTGAAGGTGCAACAAGATATCGAAGAAACTCCGAATCTCTCTTGTTATTCATTTTCAATTCTGAATCTTGAGATGGTATCTAAATATGCTTTAGTCCTTGAGTCTAGATCTTGAAAATTTGCCCTACTAGCTAGAGCGGCCTCCGCAAATTGATCATACTTTTCGCGAGATAGTTGGTTAACAAATAACAACACCTCTTCGACATTTCGAAAAGTTGAGTTTGCTCCATAAACTAACATTGCTTCTTTGTTAGCCATAGGAGGGACGCAATTTTCAGATGTAATAATTGGACGACCCTTAGAAAGCGCTTCGCAGCACACTAACGGGAAATTCTCAGGCCACTTACTTGTAAACACTAGCCATGCGATTCTTGCGAAGAACAAATCCTTCCCATGTGAGTCAAGCCACCCATGGTAAACAAGATTGGCAGTCGTTTCTAGGTCTTGTACGATTCGCCTTTGGGAACCATCTCCAGCAACATGCAGTTGCAAATTCTCGCGAAGCGGATCAAGTCCCTGGATCACAAAGTCAACTATACCTTTGTGATCTTCTAGTTGACCTAGATAACCCAGAGTCCTAATAGAATCCGGAGCCGTGTAGGTAGATTCAGAAAAATTTAAGTTTAGTGGGAAAGTGGTCGACCGATAGGGCAAGATTTTAGAATATGACTTAAAGACAGACTTAGTCCTTTCGGCAGGAAAATGGAAATTTATACCTCGAAACTTCGAAACCAAATAATTTGATCGAAATTGAATCAATATTCTAATGAATTTTGGGTATTTGTTCGAGCAGGTACCTGAAGGATCAATTAGATAAAAATCATGAATCGTGAGAATCGTTGGGTACTTTTGAGAAATTCTAGCTATAGTCGAGCTACGTAATCGCGCCCAGTTGTTTACATGTACCAAATCAGGTGAAAAATCATTTATCATCTTGAGTAGTTTCTTATTCCGAAAACCAAAAACATCCAAAAATTGGTACTTGTATCTTGTAATCCAATGTGCGCTTCTGTTGTATGGATCGATGCCCAGATCATCTCCAGACACTAGGCGAAAAACTATGCTTTCTTTAGATAAGTCGCTACTGAGTTGAGAAATATAGGCCTCCGCCCCGCCCTTAAGTGAAAAGCTCGAATGTAAAACAAGAACTTTCACTACGCGCTGGCTTTCTTAGGGCGGCTAAGAGCGATAATTCCAATGCAAATAAGAATAGATGCTCCATAATATTCACCAATATCTAAGAAATTGGCAACCACTAAGTACCCCAAGACTATTCCTTTAAGAAAGGGCTTCCGTTCTTTGCTCCCCTTTTGGATTAGTCGCAACGATGCCAGGAGTAAAGTCAATATTAATGCGAATCCAATTAACCAACCGAATTGAAATAGCAAGCTCAGGTAATAATTATCTGCAAATATTGCTTCGGAGTATCCTGTTCGATAGTTGAGAGAGCTTCCTGAGCTAAATCGTGAGGCGGTCGCTCCACCTATACTGCCAATTCCATTACCTACGAAAGTAGTTAAAGAAGAAATGTCCCCCCATACAAGAATGCGTTGGAACAAAACTCTAATTTCAGGAGAGAATACAAAAAATGTAATTCCTGTTGTGATCAAAGGAATTACAACTTTTCCCAGCAGTTTTCCTCCCAAACTCTTGCTCTTGTACATAGCCCAGCCCAGGATAAACACCAGATAAGCAGAACGGGAGGTCGATAAAAACATGCATGTTAAGGCAGAAAACAGAAAAATCATTTTCTGAAGTTTAGAAATAATCTGTCTTTGATTATCAAAATTCAAAACAATTAATGCAAAGATAGCGCCGTATAAACCCAAATGCACATTTGTGCGCATCAGGCCAGGAGGCCTAATGTCATTTCCAATTTCTCGAATAGACAAACCATATTGCAGCGAAGAGAAATTGTTGATTAGATAATCCACACCAACAATAACCTGAAAAGTACTGGCAACTGCATTAAGAAATAGAGTGTAACCAAGAAAAATGGTTACCCGATTCAGTTGACTGCTAGAAAATGTTTTTATTACCCGAAATACCAAGTATGGGTAAAGAATAATTCGGAGAGAAATCGCAACTGTTACCATTCCAAAGTTGCTTATTCCAATGACAACGCCATAGATTAAAAAGAGAAGGAATAGAGATGTTGTCAGTTTCATCTGATTTGAAGGAGATCCAATATCAGTTAATTTTGAGTTTGAAATGCGTATATTCAAAATCAATAAAATAGCAAAGTTAACAACAGTAATAATTGGGATTAGGGAATTTGACCATGCAAAAATCAAGTAGTAGGTCTCAAAAGATAGAAAGGAAAGGAATAAATAAAGATCGAGGCCCTCGCTTTTCTTGTGCTTTCTAAAATTGACATGCGAAGCTGAGGCGGAACGAGTTGCCTTTGAGTCAAAACTGAACTTGGAGCCTGCGGTTGTCATATTCCAAATCATATCTAGAATAGCGAAGATCAACATATTCTCTTCACTTTGGGACATTTCCGGGGTAAGGTTTGGCTATGAAAAGTGCTCTCATAACTGGCGTAACAGGACAAGACGGGATACATCTTTCGGACCTGCTTTTAACCAAAGGGTATAAAGTCTACGGACTTGTGAATGGTCAAAAACAAGGTTTTGATGAAAGATTGAAGCGGATCAATTCCGACGTGGAACTTGTCTATGGAGATTTAACTGATAGCTCAAGTCTAATAAGGGCTCTTTCTCTTGTTGAGCCTGACGAGGTTTATAACTTAGCTGCTCAAAGTTTTGTTGGCATATCTTTCACACAGCCAGAGCTGACAGCGAACACAACAGGATTAGGCGTGCTTAGGTTACTGGAGGCGATCCGAACTTTGAAGATGGATAGTCACATTCGCCTTTATCAAGCATCTAGCTCTGAAATGTTTGGAAGAGTCAGGGAGACACCACAAACCGAACAGACACCTTTTCATCCGCGATCACCATACGGAGTGTCTAAAGCTTTTGCACATTATCTATGTGTTAACTACCGTGAATCTTATAATATGTTTATTGCGTGCGGAATTCTTTTCAATCATGAGGGTCCAAATAGAGGATACGAATTTGTAACAAGAAAAATTACTTCGGAGGTTGCAAAAATCGCTCTCGGGAAGTCGAATCATATGACTTTGGGCAACCTAGATTCGCTGCGAGACTGGGGATATGCGGGTGATTACGTCAAGGCAATGTGGATGATGCTCCAATATGAGAAGCCAGAAGACTTCATTATTTCGACCGGAGAAGTTCACTCCGTTAAAGAATTCGTAATGGAAGCGCTGAAAGCTGCAGGTTTGGAGCCTGATTTAGAGCGATACGTCAAACAAGACTCTAGATTCATGCGCCCTGCCGAAGTTGACATTTTACAAGGCGATAGTTCAAAGGCAAGAAAACTTCTTGGCTGGGAACCCAACATGAAATTTCATGAGTTGGTAAAGACTATGGTTGAGGCTGATCTGAAAATCTTACGAGATCTTCATTGAGCAGCCTTTGTTTCAAGAAAAATTTTTTCTACTTAACTCGATAAGATGAGGTAGAGACTTAGCTATTTTCCGCTTGGAGATTTGTAATTCCTCTACAAAAGGTCCAATTGTTGAACTGATTTCAAATAAGCTTTGGAGGTTAAAAGCCCGCATTGTCAAAAAGTCGTAAAGCCCTTCAAACTTTCCCTGATACTCAACTCCAATCGAGGGAACGTGGACTAACAGGGCATGAATAACAAAATGCATTCTATTTGTGATTCCAAAATCTGCTGTTGAAAGTAATTCAACAAATTCGTAGCTTGAAGAAATATTCTGATAATAAAATACTCTTTCATTGTTCAAAGAAGAAAGCAAAGCAAAATTCAAATCGAGATCACTCTTACTACTTCCTGATGGAGATAGAACTATTGCGTATGAATTACTCAATAGATAGCGGCAAACTTCGACCATTTGTTCAAAGTAGTTTGGATCCTGGTCCAAAGGAACTCCAAAACCAACAGCAACAATGGGTCGGTTTTGTGACTTCCAATCTTCGAAACTCTCTTTCAAGGGGTAACGAGGTTTGGGTTTCAGGTTGAAGACCAGGTCAGCACTTAGAACTGAATTGACTCCCTTGGATTCCAACCTGGAAAAGCTGACAACATCTCTCACAAGAAATTTTGCTCCAACTTTGCTAGTCAATGTGAGAATCAATTTCAAAAGCAAATTCAGCTTTTTGGCGTTCCAACTTACATTTACCAGATAGCTTTGAATTGATGATGTTTGAAAATTCAATGCAGTGCTCAGCTTGAAGATAGATTCAACTGCACCATATGCACCGTCCAAAGTGTCAGCACCTACGATAATGAGACGCTTAGGCTGGTATTGGCTTATGCAAGCAAAAAGATTTCGTTGATCCTTCTGATGATTGAAATAAACGGTTTTATTTAGTGTTTTAAAATTGAGAATTGAGGAATTGTTGCTTATGTAAATCACTTTTTGGTCTTTAAAAGACTCTTCGAAAACGGTTGCCATGCCTAGATCGCCAAGATTCTCATCAAGCCTTGGCGGAATCCAAATATAAACAAACTCACCAGAAAGATTAATTGATTTACTTAGCATTCTTCTAAGTTTCATTTGGAACACCAAAACACTCAGGATGCCTAAGATTTCAGTAAGTCTTTTCTTCAAGCCACCCATGCTCGAATGGTAGCACCTCATTTGATTGATCAATAAGGGGATGTTTTTCGACAAGTATTTTTAAACTTATCAAGGTTGGCCTTCTGATTGAAAGCAAAAAGAGATCTCTCGCTTTGGTTAGCGAGAAGTTGTCATCTATACTTTAATCATGGCAACTTTAAGAAAAGTAATTTATAGGGCTAAGGGGTTCCTTCTTACTAAGAGTTTCGCCAATAAGAGAATTCGTGTTGTTGGTCGATTGCCAAAAATTAGAAGTGGTAGTCAGATCGACTTTCAACCGGGAATCACTTTTGTGAATCGGCTGGGACACACTCGACTTAGCACGGAGAAGAACGGTCGAATTTCAATTGGTCGAAATGTTTTCTTGAATGAGAGTTGCATTATTCATTCCGTGAGTTCTGTAAAAATTGGCGATAACACCAAGATCGGCGAAAATGTGCAAATTCTTGATACTGCTTTTCATCCTGTGGGAAGTACAGATTTTGTTGAAACAGCTCCAATTACGTTAGAGGACAATGTATGGATAGCAAACAACGTTGTGATTCTTAAGGGTGTCACCATCGGCCAGCATTCGGTAGTCGGAATAGGATCAGTAGTCACTAAGAGTTTTCCAGCCCACTCCCTAATTGTAGGCAATCCAGCTTTTCTCAAAAAAAGTTTAGATTAGTTAGGTATAAGTTCTAGCCTTCACGATAAATTGAGAAAATTTTCGCTCGCACCAGGGGCTGTAGCCCTCGAGTGGGGGCGCTTTTGCCTCAAGTCAGTGGAGAGTTGAAGTGCAATGAATAACTGTTTAAATCACTGAAAAAGACTTGAATTGACCCGTTATCAGATTGTTTGGTTGATTCCATAACTTAGACAAGCACACCAATTTTCCAGATGCTTTTGTCAATTCCAATGCTCCTGCGACCTGCAACAACAAATACTCTCTTAAGGGATAAGGGCTTCATGATTGTCTTCTCCCTCCACTTGTTTGAACAAAGGCGATCAGTTGAGTCATTTCACTTTGATCGCGACATCCCTTTAGTTTTTCGTCGAGCCAGTCCATGTTCTGCCGCTCATATGCTGTGAGTGTATAAATCTAGTTGTTAAGATTGATCAAACAAATGTATTTGTGGGTTAATTGGCGTGGTGATCCGTTAGCGTCCTGCGTAATTCATCTCCAACTAGGTTGATTTCATCGTCTCTAACCAAAGTATAAATTTTGAGAGTGACAAGAGGATTACTGTGACCCATGAACTTAGCTGCGGTAGTTACATGCACGTTGTTGCTTTTTAGGAAATAGGCATAGGTCTTTCGCAATGAGTGAATGGTCACTCCATAGGGTTCTAATGCTTTTGCTATAGGGACCCGAGTTCGGGGGAACTCTTTGAAGTATCCGAAATATGGAACTTGGCGGACACCGGCCAAAGTCTTTGTAGCGCCATGAATACTTCGCTTGACACTCACCTTGTTGTCAGAGATATCTGAATCCTTGAGAGCTGCAGCTTCGCCCCATCGAAGGCCATGCAAGGCGAGGAATTTCACGTGAGAGTCGTATTTTCCAAAGTTGTTGTCCCTTACCTCTTCCCAGGTCAAGAATTTTTTAGGTTGGACATGAATACGAGGTGCGCGTATTGAAGCAACAGGGGATTCCACCACTAATTCTCTCAAAAGCGCCTCTCGATAGAGAACTCGTAACATCATGAGTGTTTGAAAGTAGTTTTGGGGGGCAAGTGGGGCGAGGATATTTACAAATTCATTTCGAGAGACAGTTGCCATATCTCTATCACCAAAATGAGGATAGATATTTCGGTTAAAAGCGCCTCGGTAATTCTCAATCGTCTTCTTAGTTACAGGCAAGTGACTCCAGCAGTACTTGGCAAATTGATCTAGTTGCATAAGCTCTCCAAGATAAGGATCTCAATAATGATTAAGTATAGACTAACCTAATCACATGTCAAGTCAATGCTTCATCATAAAAATCATAGAATTGGTCCATGGAGTTTTTATCCGATGGCCTGTTCTCGGCAAGTGCAACTCAGACGTCTGCCAGTACGCTCATATTGGTCTCCAAGAAACTCAAAAATGGATTCGACCTGGTTCTTGCCCAACATCTTCAAGCGAGGGTCCGACCTCAGGGCGTCTT
>Ga0315903_10006449_pt1 | contig 14962 bp, 12 predicted proteins | sample LakEriMetagenome_7_FD_203524 | JGI IMG/M metagenome (GOLD analysis project Ga0315903, IMG submission 203524) | Freshwater fungal communities from buoy surface, Lake Erie, Ohio, United States - Buoy 2 MA119 | ecosystem: Environmental > Aquatic > Freshwater > Lake | place: USA: Lake Erie, Ohio...
CGACTTCGGCACAGGGCCGGATCCCCGGCCCCCTTCAAGCCAAGTGAGAGAGACCCCGCCGGCGGGACGCTGCCGGCGGGGTTTTTCATTTCTTCGGCAGATCCCCATCGCTCACGCGATTGGGCTTCCTGATCTGGCATGCGTGACCGCTGCAGGAAGCGCCGCCGCTGCAGGAAGCGTAACCGCGTAAGCGGTACGATGGCCCGGCGTTGGACGCGGTCCCCATCGCTCACGCGATTGGGCTTCCTGATCTGGCATGCGTGACCGCGTCAGGAAGCGTAACCGCGTAAGCGGTACGATGGCCCGGCGTTGGGCGGGGTCCCCATCGCTCACGCGATTGGGCTTCCTGAGCCCATCCCCATCGCTCACGCGATTGGGCTTCCTAACGACGTCACCGCCGCCCGAGCCACGTGCGACGGGCGAGTTTGAGCAGGTCGCCGATGCTGCGGCGGGTCTCGGCGAAGTCGGCCTTGCTGGAGCCGAGCGTGCGATCAGTGAACGTGATCGGCACCTCGACGATCCGTGCGCCGGCCCGGTGCAATCGCCAGAGAAGATCCTCTTGGAAGGCATAGCCCTTCGATTCCGGCGGATCAATGCGGTCGAGCAGTGAGAGCCGGATCGCTCGGAAGCCTCCCGAAGCGTCGTGGACGGGCACCCAGAGCACCCACCGCGTGAACCAGCAGACCAGCCGGCTGGCGATTTCGCGCGAGAGCGGCCAGCCCACCGTGCGGCCCCCCGGCACCCGCCGCGAGCCAATGGCGAGGTCGGCCGGGATGCCGCCAGGCGGGTCCATCGCCGCGAGCAGCCGTGGAATGTCGTCGGGATCGTGGCTCATGTCGGCATCCATGTAGATGGCGATTTCGAAGCCGTGATCACGGGCCACATGCAGGCCCTCGAGGATCGCGCTGCCGAGTCCGCGGCGGCCGCGGCGAACGAGCACGTGGAGTCGCGGTTCGGTGGCGGCCCGCTCCAGGGCGATGGTGCCGGTGCCGTCTGGCGAGTTGTCGTCCACGACGAGCATGTGGAGATCGTCGCGGGCCGCGAGCACGCGGTCGATCAGCGGACCGATGTTTTCCCGCTCCTTGTACGTCGACGCGTTGACGATCACGCGGCCCGGAGCCCACGGCTCGGGGGAACGCAGGTCGTCGGTGGCGGTGGAGTCGGTGCCGGTGGAGGTCATGCTGCGATTGTGGCCTCGCCCAGCGCGGGAGTCACGCCGGGCTGGTTCCGCGGCCGCGGGGTCGACGATCCCGAAGCAGATTGCTGCGGGCTTCGATCTCGTCGATCGGCCGGAGGGAGCGGTCGCCGCCGGGGGGCAGGATCGTGAAGTGTCGGGCCGCCGTGAGAGCATCGACGACCTCGTGGCAGAAGCCGGGGTGCGTCACCCACAGCCCCGGATCGACCCGTCGCAGGTCGAACGACACCGAGTAGGTGCGGAGCGTTTTTCGACGCTTCTTGACGTACTGCGGAAAGAACGAGAGCGAGAGTTCGCGGAGCGAGCGGTAGATCGGATCGCGGTAGCGGAGGAATGGGCTGTTGCTCTTGGAGATCGCGCCCCAGCATCCGTGGCGTCTGAAGAGCGCCACGACATGGTCCACGTCGCCCCGGGCCGCTCCCATGTCCATCAGCAGCGGCGGTTCTCCCGCCAACCACAGGCCACAGGCCGCGACGAAGGCAGCCTCGACGCAGTGGGCTTCGCCGCACCGCAGCGCCACGGCGACCGATCGTGCCGTCGGCCCGTCCTTCTCCAGGTTCCACCGCAGCGAGTTCACGAAACTCTGAATCCGTTCCGGCGTCCGCAGGCTGCTGAGTCGCGCGGCGAGGCCGCGGGAAAGGCCCAGGTCGATGCCGAGGGCCGTTCCGGCGGACGGGAATCGGTGCTGGCGGGATGGTGCTGTCACGGCCCGAGGCTACCACCGCGGCCGACGCCCCGAAATCCGCCGCCGGAGACTCGTCATTCCACGACTCGAGTCCGTAGAATGCAGGCAACCACCGGAGGGTTTTCACACATGCGTCGCGCTCGTTGGGCGGTCGCGGTTCTCGTCGCGGGCTTTCTTGTCTCGGCTGCAGGCACGTCGGAAGGCCAGGTGTGTCTGCCAACGTTCGGCTACGGCAACGTCGGCTACTCGGCCGGCTACAGCTTCAGCCAGGTCGGCTGGTGTGGCCCACGGTTTGGAGGTTGGTGCGGTCCCCGTTGGGGCGGTTGGTGCGGTCCCCGATTGGGCTGGGGTGGTGGCTGGGGTGGTGGCTGGGGCTGTCGCCCATGGGGCTGGCGGCGGTGGTGTGCCCCGCCGGTCTACGGCTACGGGGGCTACGGGTATCCGTATGGCTGGCCGGCGTGGTACGGCACGACGTGGTTCCCTTCGTGCGATTCCGTCTGGATGGGCGCGCCGTTCGGTGGCACGTTCTTCTCCGGAGCGGCCATTCCCTATCCAACGATCGGTTTCCCGGCGGTCGTTCCAGGGTTCGTGTCGTCGAACACGATGACGCCCGCGGTGGCTTCACTGGCGGCGTCCCGGCCCTCGCTGCCGCAGGCCCAGCAGCTGGCGGCGACGATCCGCGACCTGCGGGCGAGGCGCGATTCGGCCGCGGTCACCGCTTCCGCGGCGCGAGCCAGCACTGCGGCGTCGCGGCTTCGTGCAGCCCGGCAGGTGGCGATCGGCGACCGCCATCTCCGCAATGCGAACGGCGATGCCGCAGAACTCCGTCGCGCCGTGGATGCCTACCGTCGAGCCGCCGCCATGGCCGGCGATCAGCCCGACACGTTCGTCCGCCAGGCCATCGCGCTGGTCGCCCTCGGTGACCGCAGCCAGGCCGATGCCGCCATGTCGCGGGCGTCCGCGATCGACGGCAGGCTTGCTGCCGCGGCTCCGAACCGCGGCCAAGGCTCTCCCGACCCGGTGTTCGGCGACCGGCCGACCGGCAGCCCGTCGCCCCTTGCCGCTCGAGGCCAGGCGATCCTTCGCCAGATCGCCGCTCAGGGGGAGTCGGATGCGACCGCGGATGAGCCGCTGCTGGCACGAGTGGCCGCCCGCTGGACGGAGCGGTTCGGCGCTGTTCCCCCCACGGTCGCCCGCCGGTAGAGGCAGGAAGCCCAGGTCCCCGCAGGTTGCCAACCTGCGGCCACCGCGGTGCAGATGGCCTGCCTGTAGCTACGGCAGGAGCAGGTGGGCATCCTGGCAGAACGCAGGTGCCGGTGGCCATCCTGCCGGAGCGTGGGTGCAGGTTGTCAACCTGCACAGGACTCACGTCTGGGTTGGATTTCCCGCAGGTTGCCCGCCCGCGACTACGATGCGGCCTGCTGCTGGCTATCCTGTTGGGTGCCATGACGACTGCCGCTCCGCTCTGTGAACGCATCGATCTTGCCGCCAGTGACGGCCGCGCGCGGCTTGACGCCCTGCGGGGCAAACTCGTGTCGCAGGGCGACGTGATCAGTCCGGCCGGCCACCAGAAGACGATCGACGTCTTCGGCTCGCCGCTCTCGCCCCGTCAGGTCGTGGAGCGGATCTGCGAGGACGTGCGACGCGACGGCCTGAAGGCCCTGCTTGACTACTCGGGGCGGATCGACGGTGCTTCGGTGACAGCCGAGTCGCTCGTCATGACGCCAGCCGAGCTCGCCGCCGCCCACCGGGCCGCGGAGCCGGCCTTTCTCGCGGCGATCCGGCGGATCCGCGACCGCGTCGAACGGTTTCAGCGGGCCGTGCTCTCGCGGGACGTTGAAGTGAAACTGGCCGGCGGCGGCAGCCTACGGCAGCGGTACGTGCCGCTCGACCGCGTCGGCGTCTGCGTGCCCGGCGGCGCGGCGGCGTATCCCTCCACGCTGCTCATGACCGTCGTGCCGGCCCGCGTGGCCGGCGTGAAGGAGATCGTGGTCGTCGCCCCGCCCACGCGGTTCGGCGCCGAGAACCGGCAGGTGTTGGCCACCTGCCACGAACTCGGCGTGACCACGGTGGTGCGGGCCGGTGGTGCACAGGCGGTCGCGGCCCTGGCTTACGGTGTCGCAGGGATCTCCCGCGTCGACAAGATCGTCGGCCCCGGCAACCTGTTCGTGGCCCTGGCGAAGGAATATGTCTTTGGCGACGTGTCGATCGACGCGATTGCCGGGCCAAGCGAGATCGTGATCGTCGCGGACGACGGCGGCCGGCCTGAGTTCATCGCCGCCGACATGCTCGCGCAGGCGGAACACTCGCCGGGGTCGGCGATCCTGCTCACCGCCAGTCGCGATCTCGCCGATGCGGTGGCTGAGGCGCTCGGGCGGCGGCTGGCCGTACTCGAGCGGAGCGACCTGATTCGGGACAGCCTGCAGCGATTCTGCGGCATCGTGGTGACGCGGAGCGACGAGGAGTCGGCCGATTTGGCGCACGATCTCGCCCCAGAGCATCTCTCGATCGACACCCGCGATCCGGAGGCGGCTCTCGCCCGGATCCGGCACGTCGGGGCGGCCTTCCTCGGCCCGTACAGCCCGGTCGCCGCCGGCGACTACGCGGCCGGGCCGTCGCATGTGCTTCCAACCGGTGGAACGGCCCGATTCGCGGCGGGGCTTTCGGCGAACGAGTTTCTCCGCGGCGGGAGCGTGATCGCACTGGCGAAGGACGACCTTGCGGAGATGGCCGACGACATCCGCCTGCTGGCCGATACCGAGGGGCTCACGGCCCACCGCCGCAGCGTCGAGGCCAGGCTTTCATGATCCGGGAGGCAGGAGGCCGACCGGCCGTACGGCCGCGGGCCTTCTGCCGGGTCGTGACGGTGGTAGTGGTCGCGCCGCCTGCGGCGGCCGCATCAGCCTCGTGAGGTAGACTTTTCCGTTCTCGCCCAGCGTGCTTCCCAGAGTGCTTCCCGATGGCTTCCCTGCCCACCTCCGCCAGCAGCCCGCTCGTTCGTCCCGCGATCGCCGCGCTCGACGGTTACGTGCCCGGCGAGCAGCCGCAGTCGGGCAAGTGGATCAAGCTCAACACGAACGAGAATCCGTATCCCCCTTCGCCCGCCGTGGCCCGGGCTCTCGCGGCCACCGCCGCCGGCCGGACGCTCGCCAAGTATCCTGACCCAATGGCCACGGCGTTTCGCCGCCGGGCGGCCGAGGTGCTCGGGGTCGAAGCCGACTGGATCATCTGCGGGAACGGGAGCGACGATTTGCTCACGATCCTGGTGCGAACATTCGTGGGCGAGGGTGAGTGCCTGCGGATGCCCTATCCGAGTTACATCCTCTACCGCACGCTCGCCGGCATCCAGGGTGCCGGCTGCGACGAGGTCCAGTACGCCCGCGACTGGTCGCTGGGCGACGAGTTCGCCGCCCCTCGCGACGATCTCCGGTTGGCGATCGTCGCCAATCCCAACAGCCCTTCCGGCACGCTGCTGCCCCCGGCTCGCGTCGGCGCGCTTGCCGCCCGTGTGCCGTGCGCCTTCGTGGTCGATGAGGCCTACGGTGATTTCGCCGACGCCAACTGCCTGTCGCTCGTGAAGGAGAACCCGCGGGTGATCGTGACCCGCTCGTTCTCGAAGTCGTACGCCCTCGCCGGCCTGCGATTCGGGTTCGCCGTCGCGCAACCGCCTCTGATTGAGCAGATGCTCAAGGTGAAGGATTCCTACAACTGCGACGCCCTCTCGATCGCGGCGGCCACCGCGGCGATCGACGACCAGGCCTGGCTCGCCGACAACCGCGCGAAGATCGTCGCCACTCGCACCCGACTGATCGAGGCGATGCGGGCCTTGGGATTCGACGCCAGCGACAGCCAGGCCAACTTTGTCTGGTGCACCCATCCCGAGCGGCCGCACAAGCCCTTCTACGAGGCCCTGAAGGCCCAGGGCATCCTGATCCGCTTCATGAACTATGCCGGCTGGGGTGACGGGCTCCGCATCACCGTCGGCACCGACGATGAGATTGACGCCTTTCTCGCCGTCATGAAGACGCTCTGACGCCACGTTCGAAACACCTTTCTTCTCCAAGCACGCTGCCATGCCCCGCACCGCCACCGTCATCCGGAAGACTGCCGAAACCGACGTCCGCCTCACGCTCGACCTCGATGGCACGGGCCGGGCCGACGTCAGCACGGGCCTCGGTTTCTTCGACCACATGCTCACGCTGCTGGCCGGCCACTCGCTCGTCGATCTGAGCGTGGCCTGCACCGGCGACCTGCACGTGGACGGCCACCATACGGTGGAGGACGTGGGCAGGGCACTCGGGGCTGCGCTCGTGGAGTGCCTCGGCGACAAGACGGGCATCCGCCGCTACGGGCACGCGATCATCCCCATGGACGAGTCGCTGGCGACGGTGGCGGTTGATCTGGGAGGCCGGTCGGCCTGCGTGTTCGCGGTCGATTTTCCGGTGCCCACGATCGGCGTGTTCGACGCGCAACTCGTGGAGGTATTTTGGGAGAGCGTGGCCGCCACCGCGGGCATGAACTTCCACGCGATCCTGCACCACGGTCGCAACGGCCACCACATCGCCGAGGCGGTGTTCAAGGCCGCCGCTCGCGCGATCCGCGTGGCGGTCGAGGCCGATCCCCGCCAGCCGGGCATCCCAAGCACCAAGGGCACGCTCACGTCGAAGTGAGCGTCCGGCGATGGGGCATTGGCAGCCCCGAGCAACGCGAGTTCGAACATGTGCCTGCACCATTTCGTATGGTGAGGGCCGAGTGACGCGTCCACGGGCGTGCGCCTAGCGCATCTGCATTAGAGATTCTTGCGGCAGTGCGTTTGTATCTGGACTAGGAAAAATCGCCCCCCATAAACTGATTCTCGGGGATTTATCCGAGCACCGTCATTCGCGATCGAGGTCCACGTGAACCGCCATCTTTGGTCAGCATTGAGCGTTACCGCCATGCTTCTTTCCTGGGCCCACTTTTCTCCGGTGCGGGCAGACGTCTTTTGGAACGGCTCCGCCGACGCCGACTGGGCGAATGCCACCAACTGGACGGGAGGTTCGCCGAGCCAGCCGGGCGCCGGTAACGCGATCATCAATCCAGGGTCGCCGAACGCCACTCCCACGGTGAGCACCCTCGGCAACACGACCGTGGGCCAGATCTATATCTCGATTAACGCGGGCCTCGACGTGACGGGCGGCAGCCTCGCGTCGTCCGATCTCGTGACAGGCAACTGGGGCAATAGCGGCGTTGTCAGCGTGTCGGACGGTCGGCTGACGCTGAGCAGTTACCTCAACATGGGCGCTGGCGGCTTCGACGGTGATGTGAGCATATCCGGGGGCACGCTCGAGTCATCGGCGCTGTCGATCAACACGAGCGGCGGTGCCCGGATGACCATCACTGGGACCGGCTCGTATGTCACCAGTTCCAGCCAACTCGGCAACGTTGCCTACTGGGTCGCCCACCAGGCCATCGTGACGACCGGGGCGGGGCGGTACGTGAACATCGACACCACAATCCAACCGGGAAAGTTGGTGCTCACCTCCGCCTTGCGGACCACGACCGACATCGTCTGGGACAACGGGTCGGGCGACAACCTGTGGACCACGCCCACCAACTGGAACCCCGACGGCACCCCAGGGGTGATTGACACCGCTCAGATCGCCAACGAACTCTCTGCGTTTCTGACCGGCTCGGCTGGCAGCGTGAACGCCGTGGTCATCGGCGACGCCACCAACAACGGTGCTCTGAACGTGCAGGGGGCAGGCTCGTTGACGGCGGGGACGATCACCGTCGGTTCGGCGGGCAACTCAAATGTCTACCCGAGTTACTACAGCCACGCCGCTGGCGACGTGGCCACGACCGGCAATATGGTCTTTGGCGTGAATGGCGGTCGGTCGCAGTCGTATTTCACGGCGGGTACGCTCCAGGTCGGGGGAACGATGCAGTTGGGATCCGCCGAGGGGGCCGGCGTCTCGAGCCTCGCGCTCAACGGCGGTGGCGGCACGATCACGGCGGGCAGTCTCGAGATCGGCTCGGCCGGATCGCTCGATTTCGACTTTCTCGGCGGCACAAGCCTGAAAACGCTCTCGGTGACCAACGGGATCAGCTTGACGGGTTCCTCCGTGCTGACCGTCCGTAACGCCGGATCCGTCGCGCTCGGGGGGTCGTACACGCTGCTCGACGGCCTGTCCCTCTCGGGCACCTTCGGGAGTGTGACGTTCGACGGATTCGCCGCCGGCCTGACGCCATCGCTCGTGTACGACAGGCTGGGGGGCAATCTCCGGCTCACGGTCGGGCAGGCGACCTCGACGATCACGATCAACGTCGGCAGCGGCACGCAGACGCAGACGCAGGCCGGCTACTCACTTCTCTCCGGCTCGACTCCGGTTGAGAAGACGGGGGCGGGAACGCTCGTCATCGACCAGGCCAATACGCTCACCGGTTCGACCACGGTCCAGCAGGGCACGCTGCAACTCGCGAACGGCTCGGCTCTCGTTGCGAGCCGGATCGTGCCTGTCGCTGGCGGCACCGTGTCGCTCGCTCCCGGCCTGCAGACGACCGTCGGCGGTCTCGCGGCGAATGCCGGCGGGCTCACCGACGTGGGGAACGGCCTGATGACGGTGGCAGCAGGTCTTCCCGCCGCCGACATGGTCACGGGCCTGCTCGCGGGTCGCGGCGATGGCTCGTGGAATGGCACCAGCGGCATCACGTCGAGCGACGCTGCGGCCGACCTGGCGCAGAGCATTCCGAGGACGGTTGGCTGGCTCGACAACGGTGACGGCTCGGTGACGTTCGCCTTCGCCGCGCCGGGCGACACCAACCTCGACTGGAGCGTCGATATCCTCGACGCGGCCAACTTCCTGGCGGGTGGCAAGTTCGACAGTGGCACGCCGGCGACTTGGAACGAGGGTGACTTCGGCTACGACGGTGTGGTGGACATCCTTGACGCCGCCGATTTTCTCTCCACCGGCCTGTTCGATGCGGGCGCCTACAACTCTCCGCCGTCGACGGCGGGCGGCATCGCCGCCGTGCCGGAGCCGGCGGTGTGGCCTGTGGTGGCCGCCGTCTTCGGCATGATTGGTGTCTGCGGCTTGCGGCGTCGGTCAGCCTGCGACGTGGGGTGATCTCGCGATGCCAACCCATGCGACCGCTTTGAATGGTTGGGCTCGACCGCTTCCGCTCGCCATTCGTGTGGTTTGGGCGTTCGTCGTCGCGGGCGTCCTGGGGAGTTCGGCGCGGGGCGCGTGGCCGGCGGATGCCCCGAATCCACCGCCGGCGATCGATCCCCGGCTGATCGTGTCGTTGCCGTCGAGTCTCGATCAGGCGATGGTGGGGACGCCAAATGGCCTGCACGTGCTCGCCGAAGCGGCCTACAGCTTCGGGACGACTGTTACGGGATCCGGCGATGTCTATTTCACCGAGTTTGGCAATCAACGCATCCAGCGGTTCAGTGTCGCCGACGGCTCCCTGACGACGATCGTCACCGACCGCCCGGGGCTCTACGGCATCACGACTGATCGGCAGGGCAACATCTTCTACGCCCAAGACTCCGACGTCGGCACGGGGCGGATCGTCAAGCGAACGCCCTCCGGCAGTGAGGAGGTGATCTGCTCTGGACTGACCCGTCCGCGGCAGTTGTCGACGGACGCGGACGGCAACGTGTACGCCGTCTTGGAAACCCGCTCGATCCTCAAATGGAACAGTGCCACCGGCAACGTCCAGACCGTCGTGAACTCGCTCCAGATGCAGACCTCAAGCCCGCCCCAGGGGGTGGCCGTCGGCAGTGACGGCCGGATCTACTTCAGTACGTACAGCGAGACGGGTTCCTATGGTGTGGCGCTCCAACCGGGTGGCGTCTGGGTTCGCGAGACCAACGGCAGCATCACTCAGGTGGCCGGAGGCCTCTGGCGGGCACGAGGTCTCGCATTCCATCCCAATGGCAAACTGTATGCAGTGACGGAAGCGAATGCCTGGGACCAGGGCAACTCCGGTCTCCTCGTCGAGATTGACCCGACCAAGAAGACGACGAAAAACCTGCTTGCAGGGATCGACTACGCGCAGTTTCCGGCGGTGGGACCCGATGGTCGGATCTACGTGACGGCGGCCCGGGATGAGAAACTGGTTGCGTACGATCCGGCGCAGCAGTTCACAAGCCAGGCGATCGCTGAGCCGGATCTCCAACTGAGCGTCGAGAACGCCACCTGGCGGGAAACCATCGCCCAGGCCGCGTTTCCCCTCGGCCTCAAGATCGACACCGTCGCGGTGGATGGCTATCTGACGTTCGGGCAGGGGGCGAGCGACGCCAGCATGTGGCTCAAACTGCCGGCTTCGCGGTTTTCCGCACTCGGGTTGAACCAGTCGGCACCGGGCCCTGGCTTCTTTCAGACGCCGGCGGTGACAGTCGACTGGCACTACGGCGACTCGCAGGGTTTTGCTGTGCCGCTCCGCGAGCACGTCCGCTGCCGCTGGCCGATGACGGACGTGGGGACGGTGAACGAGTCTCCAGCGCCAGACTTCAGCGAGGACCCCGAGGCGTTTCTGGTGTATGTCGATGTGAAAGCTCCCGGAAGCCTTTCCGCCAACCGCTGGAAGGGTGGCAGTGGATGGAGCAGTGCCGTCAACTGGAGCACGGGTGCCGCTCCGACCGCCATCAGCGGAGAGTCGTGGGTGGAACCTCTGAGTGTCTGGTCAGCAACGTCGTTTCCAGTCGTGAGCACGGCGGGCAACAAAGTCCAGAACCTCATCCTCGGCGACAATGGCGAAGGCGCAAGCCTGCGGGTGGCAGGCGGCACGCTCGACGCGACCGGCTCGATCAGGCTCGGAGACCATTACGACGCCACGGTGAACGTGGTCAGCGGAAGCCTCACGGCCGCCGGTGATCTCAGTCTATCGACGTCGAACGGGCACGGTGACGGCTCGCTCAACGTGAGCGGCGGTACCGTGAAGGTCGGTGGCCAACTCTTGCTGGGGTGGAATGCGAACGCCGGCACACTCACGATCTCCAGCGGCAGCGTTGAGGCGGGGGGCGTGCTCATTTTCAACCTCGACGGAGGCAATGCCGGAGCCAAGGAGTCGCGGGTGAACCTGTATGGCGGGACGCTGGCCGTGGGCGGGTTGTCGATCAATACCCTCGACCCCGCGCGTCTCGACATTGCAGGCGGGCGGTTCATTCTGCCCGCTTCGAATCTTGGCAACGTCAACTACTGGATCAATAGTGGCAACATCACGGCGCTCGACGGGCGGCGCGCGGTTGATGTCACCCCGGCCGCGGGCAATCTCCTCGTCTGCACCGCTCGCAGGCTCGCGACGGACGTCGTGATCGATGTGGCGAGTGGTAGCCAGACCCAGGCGCAGGCGGGCTATCCGAGCATCGCCGCCGCGACGTGGCTCACGAAGTCGGGCACGGGCGAGGTCGTGTTCAACTCTGCCAACTCCTATCCCGGCATGACGAGCGTGACGGCCGGCAGGCTGCGGATTGCCCACGCGTCGGCCTTGGCCGGCAGTGAGGCAGTCATGATCACCGGCGGCGAGGTCACCATGCCGTCTGATCGCCCGCTCGACGTGTCGATTCGCAAACTCTCGATTGACGAAGCCTTGGGCAGCAAACTCGACATCGGTGCCGGGCGGGTGCACGTCGCTGCGGGTGGCATCACCGCCACGGACCTCATGGCCGCCCTGCTCGTTGGTCGCGACGGGGGCTCGTGGGATGGTGTCGGGGGCATCGTCTCGTCGGCAGTGTCCACCGCCCTCTCTGCGAGTCGTCCACGAACGATCGGTTGGCTCACCAACGATGACGGATCGTTCACGATCGCGGCGGCGGCTCCGGGGGACACCAACCTCGACACCGTCGTGGATGTGCTCGATGCCGCCAACCTACTCGCCGGAGGACGGTTCGATACGGGCATGTCGGCCGGCTGGTCGCTGGGGGATACGACCTATGACGGCGTCGTGGACATCCTCGACGCGGCCGATTTTCTCGGGACCGGGCTCTTCGACGCCGGCCCCTATGACGTTGCAATCGCGGGGGCCGTCGGTCCGGTCGCCGTGGTTCCGGAACCGGGCCCGTGGCCGCTCGTCGTTGCCACGATTGGTCTCGTGGCCGCTCGAGGCCGCCGTTCAGGCCGTGTGCCCCAGCACGACGCGTGATCACGGCTCCAGGTCAAAATCTTGCGTCTGCGGGCCGGGCTTGATCTCACACCTCAAGCCAGAGGTGTTGGGCGTGAGATAACGCTCAGGAAATCCGCTCACCGGCTTGCCGATTCGCGGAACGTTCGCCGGAATCGGCAGCGCGGGCGAGTCTCCCGGAAGTGTGGGTGCTTTGCCCGTCGGCGGTTGCGCCGCAAACGCCTGCACCGTCACTCTGGCAGCGCCCACAGGAGCCCCTTCGACGCTGTATCCGCCGTCCGCGATGTCGGCAAAGAACACCGGCTTGTTGCCACCCTCGCAGAGGACCGTGATTCGTCCAGCGGGAACGGGCTTGCCGCCGAATCGCACGGTGCCGGCGAGAGAGCCCGTTGGTGCCGTCCAGCCGCAGCCTGCCAGTCCAAGCAACGCCGTCACGAGGCTCAGCCCGGCGATCGAGCAGATGGATCGCGGCTCATGCAGGCGGGGAGGCCCTTGATTCACGGTATTCCCGCGCTTTCCCCGCCACTCGGCGTGCACAACCCCCACCAGGTGTCGCCGTCAATGGATGCGATGATGAACTGCGTGCTTCCGTCAGCCATTCCCACATGGATGCCGCCAGGGTGAAAACTCTGCGGCAGATACCAAATGCAGCTGCTGGGCGTCGGATTGTCCTGTGGCTTTGAAGCCGCCCCTCCTTGCCCATAACCGTTCCACTGTCCATACGCATACGCGCCGCTACGAGGCCCATAGTGCAGCATCGCCATGTAGCACTGCGCCCACGGGCCGTGCGCCCAGAGAGCCGGCGACGACATCTCGTTGCACTGCCGATATCGTTCAGCAAAAACGATTGTCTTGCTGAGTCCATCGGTGATCAGTCGGAACGAACCGTCCGACTTCATGTTTTTTCCGCCCACATCACCGGCATCGGGATTACCAAAGACCTGGTAGTTGCCGGCGTAGTTGGTTGTCGCCCACTCGGGAGGGCTCGTCGAAGGGAAGGCCCATTTGGGGCCGGTGCTGTCCGAAGGGCAGGCGAAAGACTCGATAAAAGTGTTTTTGGCGTTCCAGTACCCCGTCGCCCAGTCGCTGGCGCCCTTGTCGTATATCGCCTGCTCTTCGAGGAACGGAAGCAACGAGAAGTGCAGCGATGCACCGCTGATGTCCCCGCCGCTGCCATAGTTGAACGTCCGGCTGTAGTTCCAGAATGGCGGCACCTTCCTCCTGGCGCCGTGATACCCCTGAACGGCCAAGCCCATTTGCTTGAGGTTATTGGAACACTTCGAGCGCCTCGCGGCCTCGCGGCTGGATTGCACCGCCGGCAGAAGCAGGCCGATGAGCGTGGCGATGATCGCGATCACCACCAGGAGTTCCACGAGCGTGAACGCGGTTCGCCCCCGCGATCGGAACAACCCGCAGCCTGTTGACATGTCCATGCTTTGAGTGTCGGCGCGGCAGCCTTCGGGGTCAAGGCTTCTTCGTCCAAATACCCCTTATTTTCCCGGGCGATACCGCTGCACTAGCGCAGCGGGAGCGGGCTGCTGGCAGCCATCGGCAACACCGCATGGGCGTTGATGCATTTGCATGATTGACACCGTTTTGGTGGAGGGAAGAATCAATGGCTGGGTTGGGATCGCGGGCGAGTTTCCCAACGTCAACGAGGACGCATCGTTGCCCGCCAAGACGCACGCTACCTGGAGACGCTCATGACAAAAAACATGTTTCACCATCGAGTTTTCGCAGGCGCGTTGGTGTGCGGTGCTCTGCTGTGCGGCCCGCAGTCGCCGGTGCAAGCAGGCACGGTGTACTGGAACGGGCTGACGAGCACCGCATGGACAGACTCATCCAACTGGGTCGGCAGTGTTCCGCCAGCGGCTGGGGACACCGTCATTCTCAACCAGGGATCTCCGTACACGCCCGTTGTCAGCTCAACAGGCAACCCGACGACCGGGCAGATCTATCTCGGGATTACGGGTGGGCTCAACGTGTTTCCTGGCGGCGCGGTGTCGATGACTGATTTCGTTACCGGCAACTGGGGCAACAGCAGTGGGACGATCGTGACCGGCGGACAGATGAACATGAGCGGAGTCCTGAATCTGGGAGCCGGCGGCTTCGACGGCAAGATCGACATCTCCGGCGGCGTCGTGGAGTCTGCCACGCTGTCGATTAATTCATCGGGCGGCGCGGCCATGAATATCTCAGGCGGCGGCAAGTACATCACCGCCATCAGCCAACTGACCAACGTGAACTACTGGGTTTCCAACAACATCATCAAAGCCAACAACGGTGCCCCTGGTTGGTCGGTTGTGGTCGACACCTCCACCGACCCGACGAAGGTGATGCTGACGGTCGTTCCTGAGCCCAGCGTGACCGTGCTGGGTGCCGTTGGCATGGCAGTGCTCGCCGTGCGCCGACTGCGCCGGCGGTAGAAGACTTCGGGCGTTTCGCTGCTGTGTGCCGCGTGATCGCTGGCGAGGTAGTTGGTCAAGCCCACCAGCAGCGTCGTGCTCAGAAACACGATCGCGATGCCCGCGACGATCAGTCGTAGCGTCCGTGGCCTCGTCTACCGCCATTCCCCGAGGCGGATCGCCGAGAGGTTGCTGAACACGATGATAAATGCCATGTGCAGCGTCCAACTGCCGAAGTCGTAGGCGCGCATTCGGGTGGCGCCCATGCCGTAGAACATGAACTGTAGGTACCAGGGTGCCCCTCAAGCCGTTCCTTCAGCCCGGTGAACTGCGGCCAGTAGGCATCCAGGCCGATGCCAAACAGCCCGACTTTGGTGGTGTGCGTGGCGTGGCCAGTGGTGCTCAGGGCGCGGTCATGGCGATGTCATGGCGCCGCGGCCGCAGCAGGCTTTGGCGGCACCGCCGTCAGAATCACCTTGCCCGGGTCGGTGGTGGTGTCCACGTTGATCGACCAGCCGGGGGCGCCCTGATGCGCCTTGATGGTGGCGTGGGCGACCCAGAACTTCACAT
>Ga0315903_10006450_pt1 | contig 14962 bp, 10 predicted proteins | sample LakEriMetagenome_7_FD_203524 | JGI IMG/M metagenome (GOLD analysis project Ga0315903, IMG submission 203524) | Freshwater fungal communities from buoy surface, Lake Erie, Ohio, United States - Buoy 2 MA119 | ecosystem: Environmental > Aquatic > Freshwater > Lake | place: USA: Lake Erie, Ohio...
AGCTCTTGCGTGATCGACCACTCTAGACTCTCGGCTTCTCGCGCATCTCGTAGGTCTCGATGATGTCCTCAAGCTGCAGTTCGTTGAAGTCGCTCAGGCCGATACCACATTCGAAGTCGATCTTGACTTCGCTTGCGTCATCCTTGAAGCGCTTAAGCGATTCGATCTTCTGCTTGTCTGCGATGACCTTGCCATCGCGAAGAACACGAGCCAAAGAGTTGCGCTTGATTGAACCAGAGCGAACAATCGAACCGGCGATGGTGCCAACCTTTGAAGACTTGAACAGTTCGCGAACCTCTGCGGTTCCGGTCTGAACTTCTTCGTATTCCGGCTTGAGCATTCCCTTGAGCGCTTTTTCGATGTCATCGAGAACCGCGTAGATAACCGAGTACTGACGAACGTCGACGCCCTCGCGGTCGGCACGCTCGCGAGCCTTGTTGTCTGGCTTGACGTTGAATCCGATGATGATTGCGTTGTCGACAGTTGCGAGGTTGACGTCTGACTCTGTAATCGCACCAACACCGCGGTGGATGATGCGCAACTGAACGCTGTCATCGACTTCGATCTTGAGTAGCGAGTCTTCAAGTGCTTCGACGGCACCCGAAACGTCACCCTTGATGACCAAGTTGAGCGACTCAACCTTGCCATCTTCGAGAGCCTTCGTGAAGTCTTCGAGACTGATGCGCTTGCGAGACTTGGCCAACAGAGCGTTGCGATCTGCGGCTTCGCGCTTCTCGGCAATCTGACGGGCCTGGCGCTCATCTTCGGCAACCACGAACGTGTCACCCGCGCGAGGCACAGACTGCAAGCCAAGCACCTGAACCGGACGGCTCGGACCGGCTGAAGTTACCGCGGTTCCGTTCTCGTCGAACATCGCACGAACACGACCGTGAGCTGCACCGGCAACGATTGAATCTCCAACCTCAAGGGTTCCAGACTGAATCAGAACGGTTGCAACCGAGCCGCGACCCTTGTCGAGGTTAGCTTCGATTGCGACGCCTCGGGCGTCACGATCTGGGTTAGCTCGCAAATCAAGCGCAGCATCTGCGGTTAGCAACACGGCATCAAGTAGCTCTGGAATTCCCTTGCCGGTTAGAGCAGAAACGTCGACGAACAAGACGTCGCCACCGTATTCTTCGGCAACCAGGTTGAACTCGGTCAACTGCTGACGAATCTTCGCTGGGTTAGCGCCTTCTTTATCAACCTTGTTGACTGCAACAACGATTGGCACGCCGGCAGACTGAGCGTGGTTCAACGCTTCAACTGTCTGAGGCATCACACCGTCATCGGCAGCGACAACGAGAATTGCGATGTCGGTGACCTGAGCACCACGGGCACGCATAGCGGTGAACGCCTCGTGACCAGGAGTATCGATGAAGGTAATCGCGCGGTCAATGCCATCGTGCGTGGTCTGCACCTGGTAGGCACCGATGTGCTGGGTAATTCCGCCGGCTTCACCGGCTTGAACGTTCGCGTTACGAATCGAGTCGAGCAAACGGGTCTTTCCGTGATCGACGTGACCCATGACCGTTACAACCGGCGGACGAATTACAAGATCTTCTTCGTCATCTTCGTAGTCGGTTGAAATGTCGAGACCGAAACTGTCGAACAATTCTTTTTCTTCGTCTTCAGGCGAAACAACCTCGACCTTGTAGCCGAGCTCTGCGCCGAGAATCTGGAAGGTCTCTTCGTCTAGCGAAGCGGTTGCCGTTGTCATCTGACCTAGGTGAAATAGCACCGTGATCAGCTGACCGGCGCTCGCATCAATCTTGTCGGCAAAGTCTTGGATGCTTGATCCGCGACGAAGACGCAAAACTGTTGTGCCGTCGCCGCGTGGAACTACCGCACCACCAAGGCTAGGAGCCTGTCTCTGCTCGTACTCTTCGCGTTTCGCGCGCTTTGACTTTCTGGCACGGTTACCTTTGCCGCCGCCTCTACCGAAGGCACCGGCTGTTCCGCCGCCTACGCCGCGACCGCGGCCTCCGCCCGGGCCTGAGCCTGGACGAGCAAAACCTGGAGCTGCGCCCGGAGCCGCACCTGCACCTGCCGGACGAGGATTCGAGAAACCTGTGCGCGGAGCACCACCGGCACCTGCCGGACGAGGTGCGCCTGGGCGGCCAGCGCCACCCGGGCCGCCAGTGCGCGGAGCGCCACCGGCTGGTCGACCTTGACCAGGTCGGCCCATGCCTTGTGATGGTGCAAATGGATTGTTGCCCGGACGAGTTACCGGACGCGGAATGCCCATGCCCTGGTTGGCTGCGAAAGGATTGTTGCCCGGACGCGGAATGCCAGCTGGTGCAGGCGGAAGGCTTGGAGTCTCGTCAGACTTTTTGCTGTCGGTAGCAACCTCTGTTGCTTCTGGTGCAGGTGCGTCTGACTTCTTGGTGGCACGCCCTGGCTTAGGTGCGTCAACCGCCGGAGCCTCTGGGGTCTCAACGTCGGCAGCAGCCTTTGCCTTTGTGGTCTTTTTCGGTGCCTCTGGTGCCGGCTTGGCATTTGGAAATGCTTCGCGAAGTTTCTTGGCTACCGGTGGTGTGATCGTAGATGCACCACTTTTCACGAACTCTCCGAGTTCGGCAAGTTTTGCTACTGCATCCTTGGAATCGATTCCAAGTTCTTTAGCTATGTCGTATACGCGTGGAAGCGCCACTTAATTTCTCCTGTCTGGGGCCTTCCCCAAACAGGGCAGGCCGTTAAAGCTTGAGGAAACTCATTTTGAGTTACTCATTTTTTGCCATAATCTTTTCTGCCTGTTCTTGAGTGATGGTTAGTGAACCTCGAAGTCGCAGAGCTCGGGCAAATGCTCCGCGCTCGTTGGCTTTTTCAATACAGCCTGAATTTGCGTGAATCCAGGCGCTTCTTGAAGGTTTTACGCCCAAAAAGTCGATTTCCAACTTGTTCGAGTCGGCGACAATCCTGAGCAAATCTGTTCGATTGGCGCGCTGGCGACAGCCAACACAGGTTCTAACGGGTCTCATTCTAACCGCATCGTTGCCGAAAAGTCAGTGGCAAATTCGCCAGAGGGCCGAATCGGCCTAATCGTCGCCTTCTAGGATGCTTTCGGGCTGAACATCGATCTTGGCACCGGTCAGTTTGGCGGCCAGTCTCACGTTCTGTCCCTCTTTTCCGATGGCAAGCGATAGCTGGTAGTCAGGCACGAGAGCGCGAACGTGGGTCACTCGCCCATCGCCACTGGCTTTAGGGTCAGCCTTGCCAATCACATAAGCGCTCGAAACCTTGGCTGGCGAAAGCGCTTGGCTCACAAACTCGCAGATGTCTTCGCTGTAGTCAACGATGTCGATTTTCTCTTCGTTCAACTCGGCAGAAACGGCACGTACTCGCTGACCCAATTCGCCGATGCAAGAACCCTTTGCGTTGACTCCGGCCTCGTGAGCGCGAACTGCAATCTTGGTTCGGTGGCCGGCTTCTCTCGCAACCTGAACGATCTCGACAGTGCCGTTTGCAATTTCAGGAACCTCAAGTGCAAATAGTTTGCGAACCAGAGTCGGATGTGAACGCGACACGGTCACCTGCGGGCCGCGAGTGCCCTTGTTGACGTTGGTGACGAGAACACGGATGCGCTTGCCGTGCGAATAGTCTTCGCCGGCCACCTGCTCTTCTGGCGGCAAGAGTGCTTCGATCGTGCCGAGATCAACGTGAATCATGTAGGCGCGAGGACCCTGCTGAATAACACCTGCAACGATGTCGCCTTCTTTACCCTTGAACTCCCCGAGCAAACCCTCGTCGCTGATCTCGCGCAGACGCTGGGCAATTACCTGCTTTGCCGAATACGCTGCGATGCGGCCGAAGTTTTCTGGCGTGACATCATTCTCAGATGTTTCGCGAGTCTCTTCGTTCCAGATAATTTCAAAAATGTGAACCGAGCCGGTCTGCTTGTCTAGCACCGCACGAGCCTTGTGCTCTTTCGGATCTAATGAAAGATTTTTGTAATACGCCGCAAGAATGGCAGCTTCGATAATCGAGACTAGTTCGACAAACGGGATTTCTTTCTCGCGCTCGAGTGTCCTAAGAATTCCAAGGTCGATATCCATGAGCGCTGCCTCCCGGCCGATAGTTAGTTGTAGTTAAGTGCTGGTTGAAACTCGGCATTGCCGAGGCTAAACCAACTCTGCTACTACCGAGTTTAGCGGCACAGAGCGACGGTCACCAGAGCGACGGTTCCAAAGATCAACTTCTGCGTTCTCGAGACCCTTGCCGCAAATGATTACGTTCGGCACACCAATGAGTTCAGCATCGCTGAACTTGACTCCCGGACTAACCTTTTGGCGGTCGTCAAGCATCACGGTCTTGCCAGCGGCTTCGAACTCTGCGGCTAGTTTCTCTGCGGCTTCGTAGACGTGGTCGTCTTTTCCGGCAGCCACGATGTAAACGTCTGCCGGGCTTACCGAACCTGGCCAGATAAGGCCCTTGTCGTCGCGGTTGGCCTCGGCCAGCACTGCCACCAGTCGAGTAACGCCGATGCCGTAAGAACCCATAGTCACGGTAACGAGCTTGCCGTTCTCGTCGAGAACCTGCAGGCCAAGCGCTTCGGCATACTTGCGACCGAGCTGAAACACGTGACCGATTTCGATTCCGCGAGCCAACTCCAGAGGGCCGCTGCCGTCTGGCGCAGGGTCGCCGGCGCGAACATCGGCAATGTCGATTAGTCCGTCTGCAGAGAAGTCGCGGCCCTTTACCAGGTCGAAAACGTGCTTCTCATTTTCGTTCGCACCGGTGATCCAAGCGGTGCCATCGACCACTCGCGGATCAAGCAGGTATCGAATCTTCGAAGTGCCCTCGAGCCCGAGAACTGCCTTCGCGTTTTTCACCGGACCGATGTAACCCTTGACCAATTCTGGGTTGCGCTCGAAGTCTTCTTCGTTTGCAGCCTCAACCTCGTTTGGCGAGAAAGCGGCCTCTGCGCGCTTGGCATCGACATCGCGATCACCAGGAACACCAACCACAACAAGAGAACGCTTGCCCTCTGGCGAAGTTAGCGCGAGCACAACGTTCTTAAGCGTGTCTGCGGCAGTCCACTTGCGGCCGTCTTCGCGAGGCACCTGCGCATTGGCAAGATCAACAAGAGTTGCGATGGTCGGAGTGTTCGGCGATGGATGAACTTTCGCAGCTGGCAAACCATCAATCGACTTAGTCTCTGGCGCTACTGTCTTCACTGCCTCAACGTTGGCAGCGTAGCCGCCAGCCGAGCGCACAAAAGTGTCTTCACCGATTGGGCTCGGTGACAAGAATTCCTCGGATGCGCTGCCGCCCATAGCGCCAGCGTCTGCCTTCACGATTACGTATTCAACACCGAGACGAGTGAAGATTCTTTCGTATGCATCGCGCTGAGATTGGTAGGCAGCTCGCAGACCTTCATCAGTTACGTCAAACGAATAGGCGTCTTTCATGACAAACTCACGACCGCGAAGAAGACCCGCACGAGGTCTAGCCTCATCGCGATACTTGTTCTGAATTTGATACAGGCAAACCGGCAGGTCTTTATAAGAGTTGTAGAGATCTTTGACAAGCAGCGTGAACATCTCTTCGTGGGTAGGCGCTAGAAGATAGTCGGCCTTCTTGCGGTCTTGAAGGCGAAACAGGTTGTCGCCATATTCTGTCCAGCGGTTGGTGGCCTCAAAAGGCTCACGCGGCAATAGGGCCGGAAAGAAAACTTCTTGAGCGCCAGAGCGGTTCATCTCTTCGCGCACGATCTGCTCGACCTTGGCCTTCACCAGCAAACCGAGCGGCAGCCAGGTATAGACGCCCGGCGCAGCCCTTCTGATGTAACCGGCGCGCAGCAGCAGCTTGTGGCTGTCTACTTCAGCTTCAGAAGGGTCTTCTCGCAAGGTGCGCAAGAACAGGGTTGATAGGCGAATCGGCATAACAAAGACTTTACCAAGCGGTCACAACGACCGCTCGAATGAATGGCTTTACTTGTCTGGGTTTGAGACAAGTACCTCTGGGCTGCCGACGAGGGCGGGGTCCATTGTGGCAGCGATTCGGTTTGCCTCTTCGATCAGGGTTGCAACGATTTCGCTCTCAGGCACGGTCTTGATTACCTCACCGCGAACAAAAATCTGCCCCTTGCCGTTTCCTGATGCAACACCGAGATCGGCCTCGCGAGCCTCACCCGGACCATTTACTACACAGCCCATAACTGCAACGCGCAATGGAACGGTCAACTTCTCAAGGCCAGCGGTTACATCGTTGGCCAATGTGTAGACATCAACCTGTGCGCGACCGCATGAAGGGCAACTAACAATTTCGAGCTTTCTCGGACGAAGGTTTAGGCTCTCAAGAATTTGCGAACCAACCTTGATTTCTTCAACCGGCGGCGCAGAAAGTGAAACACGAATTGTGTCTCCGATTCCCTTGCTAAGCAGCGCTCCGAAAGCAACCGAAGATTTGATGGTTCCCTGAAACGCTGGGCCAGCTTCGGTGACCCCGAGGTGAAGCGGCCAGTCGCCGCGCTCGGCGAGCATCTCGTAAGCCTTGACCATGACAACAGGGTCGTTGTGCTTTACCGAGATCTTGAAATCGTGAAAGTCGTGCTCTTCGAAAAGCGACGCTTCCCACACCGCAGACTCAACCAGCGCCTCGGCTGTTGCTTTGCCATATTTTTGTAGCAAGCGCGGATCGAGCGAGCCAGCGTTGACTCCGATTCGAATAGAAACACCGGCCGCTTTAGCAGCCTTTGAGATTTCGCCAACTTTGTCATCAAACTGACGAATGTTACCGGGGTTGACACGCACCGCACCGCAGCCGGCATCAATGGCCGTGAATACATACTTTGGTTGAAAGTGAATGTCTGCAATAACCGGAAGTTGTGACTTGCGCGCAATGATTTGAAGCTTGTCTGCGTCATCTTGGGTTGGAACCGCAACGCGGACGATGTCGCAGCCCGATGCGGTGAGTTCAGCGATTTGCTGCAGGGTTGCGTTCACATCGGTCGTCTGGGTTGTGCACATCGACTGCACAGAGATTGGCGAATCACTGCCAACGCCGACTTTACCGACCATGATCTGGCGAGTCTTGCGACGTGGAGTCAAAACAGGTGGTTTTGGCTTACCGAGGTTAATTGCAACCATTTGTATTCGCTTTCCTTTGACCTAAGCATAAACAGCCAAGTCTGCTGACTTATTTCGAAACGCTAAAATCCCTACAAACCGAGCGATAGCGGGTTGACGAAGTCGATTACCAAGAGAATCAAGCTCAGCACGATAAGCAAAACCGTCACGGCATAGGTGAGCGGCATGAGCAAAGCCGTGTCGGCCGGGCCGGGATTCGGCTTCTTGCGAAGTCGGTAGAAGCCCTTCTTGATTGACTCATAGACCGCGCCAGCCAAGTGCCCCCCATCTAGTGGCAAAAGCGGCAACATGTTGAAGGCAAAGAGAGCAAAGTTGAGGCTCGCGAGCATCATCAGCCCGGTTGCCCACTTGTCGAGCGGATCTACCGCGTCGCTGCTCGCAATCGAGCCGGCGGCTTGTCCGATTCCGACAATCGAAACAGGGCCGCTCGAATCGCGCGCTTCGCCGCTCAGCGTGCTGCCAAGCAGATCAACAACCTGAACCGGAAGGGTGAAAATCAGCTCGAAGGTCGAGGTAAGAACGTTGACCGAATAGTCGAATGCCTCGCCTACTGTTTGCGACTGACGAACGGGTTCGAGCACAACTCCGAAGAAAGGCAGCTTCTCGGTGACGGTTTTGCCGTCGATGGTGACGCTTGGTCGACTAACCAACACGGGGGTTACGCTCGCGGTTACTTTTGACTGATCTCGTTGCACTTCGAACGAGAGAGTTCCCGGGTTCGCAATCGCATACTTGGTAATCTCATCGAAGTTTCTTACGGCCTTGCCATCAACGGCCAAGACCACATCGCCAGCCAACAAACCGGCCTGCTTTGCAGGGCCAACCTGATCGGCCTGCGAGCACTCAACCGCTTCGGTGAAACTGCTCGGCACGCACTGCGAAATCTCGACAATTGTTGTCGAGCGCTCGTAGCTTCCGATTCCGACAAGCACCGCGAAGGTAAGCGCGAAGCCGAGAATCAGGTTCATGAACGGACCACCGAACATGATGATCATTCGTTTGTAAACCGGTAGTTGATAGAACATACGGTTTTTGTCGGCTTCGGTCACGTGCTCACTGTGAGCATCGCGCGCGGCTTGAATCGAGTCTGCAAAGAAACCGGTGCCAACCTTGGCACCGGGTTTGGCCGGCGGATACATTCCGATCATGGTGATGTAACCTCCGAGAGGAATTGCCTTGATGCCGTATTCGGTTTCACCGCGTTTGCGCGAGAACAGAGTTGCTCCGAGGCCGATCATGTACTTCGGCACCTTGACGCCGAAACGCTTAGCCGGCAGCAGGTGACCGAGCTCGTGCCAGCCAATCGAGAAGCCGATGCCGACCAGGATTAGAACGATTCCGCCGATGTACCAGAGAATGTCAATCATTATTCGACCCTAAGAAGTTGCGCTGACAAAAGCCTGCAAGTTGTTAACATGCCGTCACCATTTGAGCCACTGCCCTGTCGCGAGCCCAGCGCTCGGCCTCAAGCACCGCCTCGAGCGTTAGTTCGCGAGCCGGCTCGTGCGCATCAACCACGCGCTGAATGACATCAACAATTTGATTGAAACCAATTTTATTGCGGTGAAACGCTTCGACAGCTTCTTCGTTCGCAGCGTTATAAACCGCAGGATAGGTGCTGGCCGCCTTGCCCACTTGGCGAGCGAGACGCACCGCACCGAAGACGTTCTCGTTTAGCGGTTCGAACGTCCACTGATGTGCCTGACTGAAGTCGACAGCACTAACCGCATTCTCGATTCGATTCGGCCACGAAATTCCGAGCGCAATTGGCAGCTTCATGTTTGGCGGTGAGCACTGCGCCATTGTCGATCCGTCGAAGAACTCGACCATCGAGTGCACGACCGATTGCGGGTGAACCGTAACTTCGATGCGGTCGATCTCTATGTCAAACAAGAGGTGCGCTTCGATTAACTCAAGACCTTTGTTCACCATGGTCGCCGAGTTTGTCGTAACAACTTTGCCCATGACCCAGGTCGGGTGAGCGAGTGCTTGCTGCGGAGTCACCAGGGTGAGCTGCTCGCGAGTGAAACCACGGAACGGCCCACCAGACGCAGTCAAGATAAGTTTGCGCACTTCGCGCTCCTCGCCGGCAAGCAAGCACTGCGCCAGCGCCGAGTGCTCGCTATCTACCGGAACGATCTGTCCACGCTCGGCGGCATCCGTGACCAATCGCCCGCCCACAATGAGTGACTCTTTATTAGCGAGAGCCAAGGTCTTGCCGCTGCGAAGCGCAGCCAAGGTTGGGCCTAGACCGATAGAACCGGTAATGCCATTGACCACGACATCGGCGTCGGTTTGCTCGACGAGTTCTGTTGCTGCCGCCGCGCCCAAAACGGCTCGGTTGGCGGGCACCGAAAACTCGGCGGCCTGCGCCTCTAGAAGTTCGGCGTTGGTTCCGGCCGCGAGCGCGACCACCTCAAATAGGTCTCGATTCTCTCGAATAACCTCGAGCGCTTGGGTTCCAATCGAACCGGTCGATCCGAGAATAATTACGCGACGCATAGTGCAATCTTGCCACCAGCCCAGCGAATGCGAGGCGTAGGATTGAAATATGAGCGAACAATCAGTCATGTATGCACGCAACATCGTTACTGCAATTCCGGGCCCAATCTCTCAGCAGCTTCACGCGAAGCGTCTAAAAGAGGTCTCTCACGGTGTGGGTGCTGCCCTGCCGGTCTACATTGACCACGCCCACGGCGCGCTGGTCACCGACGTTGACGGAAACCGCTTTATCGACCTCGGTTCTGGCATCGGCGTGACCACAATCGGCCACACCAACGACGAGGTAGTCAAGGCCGTGCAAGAGCAGGTCGCCAAGCTGACCCACACTCTCTTTACGGTCACCCCATACGTTCCTTATGTGCAGGTCTGCGAACTGCTCAACAAATACACCCCTGGCAACTTCGAGAAGCGCAGTGCCCTATTCAACTCAGGTGCAGAAGCGGTAGAAAACGCCGTCAAGTTCGCTCGCAAGTTCACCGGTCGCGGCGAAATTGCCGTTTTTGATCACGGATACCACGGGCGAACCAACTTGACCATGGCCATGAACTTCAAAGCAATGCCTTACAACAGCGGCTTTGGGCCTTTCGCTCCTGGCGTGCACCACGTGCCGATGTCGTACCCGCTTCGCGATGGTGGCATCAGCGGCGAAGACGCTGCCAAGCGCGCCATCAACTACATGGAGAAGCGCGTCGGTGCGGCTAACCTCGCGGCGATTGTCATCGAGCCAATCCAGGGTGAAGGTGGCTTTATTGTGCCTGCCCCAGGATTCTTGCCTGCGCTTTCGGCTTGGGCGAAGGCAAACGGCATCGTTATGGTTGCAGACGAAGTTCAGTCGGGTGTCGCTCGAACCGGACGCTGGTTTGCATCGCACTACGAAGAAGGCTTCGAACCTGACATGTTCACAATCGCAAAGGGAATTGCTGGCGGAATGCCAATCTCGGCGGTTACCGGTCGCGCAGAGATCATGGATTCATCGCACGCCGGTGGTATCGGTGGCACATACGGTGGAAACCCGGTTGCCGCGGCTGCCGCAGTGGCAGTGCTGAAGCAGATCGAGGCCGGTGGCGTTCTTGAGCGAGCACTCGAAATCGAGATCATCTTGCAGTCACGCCTTTCAGACATGAAAGACAAGTACCCGGTTATTGCCGAGGTTCGTGGCCGTGGCGCCATGATTGCCATCGAGTTCGTTGAGCCAGGAACCCTGAACCCGAACGCGGCGGCCTCTGACGCAGTGGTCAAGCACTGCCACCAGAACGGCGTTTTGGTTCTCAACGCGGGAACCTTCGGCAACGTTATTCGCTTTCTGCCACCGCTAGCTATCACAGACGCTCAGTTGAATGAAGCGCTCGACGTGGTTGCCGAAGGGCTTGCGAAACTCTAGTTTCAAAATAGAAAACCCCTCATTCGTGAGGGGTTTTCTTTTTGGCTACTGCCTATTTCATGGCAGCTAAGCGCTTTGCCTTGATAGACGAACGAATCTGAATTGTCAGCACAATCGCAATTGCTAGCAAGAACACGCCGATTCCGATGACGTTAGCTTCACCCGGAAGACCCTTTGAAGCTGCGGTGTAGACAAACTTCGGGAAAGTCTCGGTCGGCCCTGAGTTGAAGTAGGTGATGATGAAATCGTCGAAGCTCAAAGCAAACGAAAGAAGCGCTGCGGCCATGATGCCAGGTAGTAGCAGCGGAAAAGTGATCTTCCAAAAGACCTGGCTCGGAGAACCATAGAGGTCAGTGCCGGCCTCTTCGAGGGCCGGGTCAAGACTTGCTACACGCGCCTTTACAGTCACGACAACGAAGCTAAGGCAGAACATGACGTGTGCGATAACGATTGTGGTGAAACCCATCTCGACGCCAAAGTTGAAGAACTGCGCGGCTAGACCCGCGCCAAGCACCAGCTCGGGGGTTGCCATTGGCAAGAACAAGAGCAGGCTGATGGTCGAGCGAAACTTGAAGCGGTAGCGCACCAAAGCGATGGCAATCATTGTGCCAAGTGTGGTTGCGATCAGGGTCGAGATGAGACCAATCGAAATCGAGGTAGCGAATGCCGCACAAACACCCTGAGCCTCGCAAACGCTAGTCCAGTTATCTAGCGTGAAGCCGCGCCAGGTTATGTTGCTGCGACGGTAGTCGTTGAAAGAAAAGAAGAACGTGAAAGCAATCGGAATGAGCAGGTAGACGAACGCCAAGACCGAGTAGACCGGCAAGGCATAGCGACCAAACGAGAACTTTCTCACAGCAGATCATCCGTTCCGCTACGCCGCACATAGAACGTGACCAAGAGCATGATGGCACCCATCAGAATCACCGATAGCGCTGAGGCCGTCGGATAGTCGTAGCTCTTCAAGAACTTAGACTCAACCACGTTTCCGAGCATCGCGGTTTGCGTGCTACCGAGAAAGAGTCCAGAGGCGTTGACGTAGTCACCCGCGATTGGAATAAAGGTGAGCAGAGTTCCAGAGACGATGCCCGGCATAGATAGCGGAATCGTCACCTTGCGGAAAACCTTGCGCGGATTCGCGTAAAGGTCTGCCCCGGCTTCGAGGTAGCGAATGTCTAGACGCTCCAGGCTCGTGTAGAGCGGCAAGGTCATAAACGGGATGAAGTTGTAGGTCAGACCGAAGATCACCAAGAACGGGGTTCCAACCAGATACTGATCGCTGGCGAGAACACCGATGCTCTGCAGGGTTGTGACTATCCAAGATTCGTTTGAAAAGATTTGCTTCCAGGCAAAGGTGCGAAGCAAGAAAGAGATGAAGAATGGCGCGATAACAAGGGTCAGCATCAAAGCCTGAAGCAACGGATAGCGCCTGGCCTTAACACCGATGAAGTATGCGAGCGGGTAACTGATTAGCAGTGCCGCAATGGTTGCGAAGAACGCGTAGATGAACGAGCGCCCAATTTGCTCGCCGTACTGACTCACGACGTTTACGTAGTTGGCAATTTCGAAACCGTAGCTGTAAACCGCAAAGCCGGTTGTGTAGTCGACAGTCTGAAGCGAGGTGATAACTAGCGAAACAAGCGGGGCAACGAAGAAGATTACGAGATACATCAAGCCGGGTGCGAGCAACAAAATCGCAACCTTGGCGCTCTTCTTGCCAGGGGTGCTTGGTTTGTGGCCCGAACCTGTTGCGTGACCGAATGCTGCGATTGCCATTGGTTAGGCTACCGGCTCAAGTTCACTGACACTTTCGGGAAGGTCAGAGAGTCCAAAGGAGTGCTCAACCTTCCAGCTAACCCAGACTTTAGCGCCGAGTTCGATAACGGGGCTCTTGCCAATGTTCTGAGCGAAGACAGTCACGTTGCCGAGGTTTGGAATCTCAATCAGGTACTGGTTGCTGACTCCGGTGAAGCGAATGTCAATTATTTCGCCAGGCCCAATGAGGTTGTGATCTGATGAGAGCTTTGGCTGCTCCTCGTGAAAGAAAGCCTTTTCTGGGCGAACACCGATGGCGATTGTGCCGTCGTGCTTTTCTGCGCGAGTTTTCGGAACCGAAATCTTCGAGCCGGCCACTTCAATGCTCACGGTCGACTCGTTGTGCGACTGCGCCTTGCCAACAAAGAGGTTCGACTGGCCCAAGAACTTCGAAACGAAAACGGTCTTTGGTCGGTCATAGAGCTTCTCGGGTGAACCCATCTGCTCGATGTGACCCTTGTTCATGACCGCAACGGTGTCGGCCATGTCCATGGCTTCTTCTTGATCGTGTGTTACGTGCAAGAAGGTAAGTCCGACTTCCATCTGAATCGCCTTGAGCTCGATCTGCATCTGTCTGCGCAACTTCAAGTCGAGCGCACCGAGTGGCTCATCGAGAAGCAGAAGCGAAGGTCGGTTGACTAGGGCTCGCGCCAGTGCCACACGCTGCTGCTGACCACCAGAAAGTTGAGCTGGCCTGCGCTGGGCGAGGTGACCGAGTTCTACCAGGTCGAGTGACTTCTGTGCCTTTGCAAGAACGTCGTCGATTTTGCGTTGACGCAAACCGAACGCAACGTTCTCGAGAACAGACATGTGTGGAAACAACGCGTAACTCTGAAACACGGTGTTCACCGGACGCTGGTATGCCTTGGTGTCGGTGACATCCTTGCCGCCAATCAAAATCTGACCCGTGGTTGGCTCTTCGAGCCCGGCAACCAGACGCAGTGTTGTTGTTTTGCCACAGCCCGATGGGCCGAGCAATGCAAAGAATTCGCCGGCTGGAATCTTTAGATCGAGATGGTCAATTGCGGTGAAGCCAGGAAATTCTTTGCGAATTCCAACTAATTCAAGATCGGCACCCCTTGCGACGAACTCGGTGGCCAACGCCCTATGCTCCGAGCAATACGTCTTGGAATGCCTGTGCGAACTTCACTGACTCTTCGCCAGAAAGCGCACGGAATCCATATGCGTTCTTCATGAACTCTTCGCTTGGGAAAATCAACTGGTTCTCTGCTAGAGCCGGGTCGATCTTCATGGCCTCTTCTTGAGCACCAACCACCGGGGTCACGTAGTTCACCCAAGCTGCCAACTCTGCCGCGACCGCTGGGTCGTAGTAGTAGTTGATAAGAGTTTCAACATTCTTCTTGTGGGTCGCACCCATTGGAACAACGAAGCTGTCTGCCGAGATGGTGGTTCCGCTCTCAGGAATAAAGAAGCCGTACTTGTCGGTCTCTGCACTCAGGTTCAGCTGCACGGTGTCGCCCGACCAAGCGATAGCGGCGATGGTGTCGCCGTTTTCTAGGTCTTCTGAGTAGCTGTTTCCCTTGATGCGTGCAATCTGGCCGTCGGCAACCTGGCCAGCGAAGAAGTCGATTGCATTCATGAATGCGTCTTCGGTCAGGCTCGACTCGCTAGTGATGTCGATTCCTTGAGCCAACAAGATCAGACCGATTGTGTCGCGCATTTCGGAAAGCACGCCGACGCGGCCCTTCAGTGATGGCTGCCATAGGTCTTCAAGACTGGTTGGTGCATCCTGCCCGGTTGCCTTCTTGTACTCGGCCTTGTTGTAAGTGATTCCAGCCAAGATGCCCTGGTATGGCATCGAGAAGTCACGGTTCGGGTCGTGGGCTGCACCGAGGTAAGCAGGTGCGAGGTTTGACTTGTTAGGAATGTTTGCTGAATCAAACTTCTGAACGTAGCCAGACTGAATCCACTTTGCTGCCATCCACTCGGTTGGACAAGCGACGTCGGCACCAATGTCTTGACCTTGTGCCAATTGCTTCTGAACCTTGCTGAAGTAAGTGTCGTTGTCGTCAATTTCGATTTTGTACTCGACCTTGATGCCGGTCTGCGCTTCGAACTTCTGAATAGTCGGGTAGTTTCCGTTGTCGTCTTCATCCATGTAAAGCGACCAGTTGTGCCAGATAAGAAGTTTTTCTGTGTCAGAAAGATCGGTTGC
>Ga0315903_10006454_pt1 | contig 14955 bp, 14 predicted proteins | sample LakEriMetagenome_7_FD_203524 | JGI IMG/M metagenome (GOLD analysis project Ga0315903, IMG submission 203524) | Freshwater fungal communities from buoy surface, Lake Erie, Ohio, United States - Buoy 2 MA119 | ecosystem: Environmental > Aquatic > Freshwater > Lake | place: USA: Lake Erie, Ohio...
CACCATTGCCATCGATGAGGTCGCCGACATGGAAGTGCGCGCCTACCGCTTGGCGGCCTATTTGTCCACACAGCGCCCCAAGGACTGGTTTGGCGCACGTTTTTCCATCCCCTTCGCCCTGGCCACCTTGATGGTGGGCGAAAGGTCGGGCTTAGACGCCTTTGGTGATGCGGCCGTGAATGACCCACGCATTGTGAACTTGGCCAGCAAAATCCGGGTGATCGAAGAGCCGAGTTTCTCGGCCGGGTACCCGGCGCAACAAAGGGTCGACCTCAGCCTCACCACCGTGGGCGGTGCGTGTTTTCACGGCCAGTGCACCATCACCAGCGGCGAGCCGGACCGACCCCACAGCGACGAAGCGTTGCTGCACAAATTCAATGACCTGGCCATACCCTTGTGGGGCGAATCAGCGGCCAGCGAATTGAGAAACGCCGTGTTGAACATGCCTGCTTGCCCTGACGTTTCCAAGCTGCTCCACTTCCTTCCCTGACCTGTTTGAAAGCAACCCATGAAGTACCTTTTGACCCTGTTGTTGTGCATCACCTCCAGCTTTGCCACAGCGCAAACCGCCCCTTGGCCCAGTCAGTCGATCAGGTTGATCGTGTCGCAGTCGGCCGGCGGCAGCATCGACATCGCCGCACGCTTGATCGGCCAAAAACTCTCCGATGCCCTGGGCAAGCCGGTGGTCATTGACAACCGTGCCGGTGCCAACGGCATGATTGCGGCTGAAGCGGTCATGCGCGCCACCGATGGGCATACTTTTTTGATGACCTCGCCCAGCGCCTTGACCATCAACCAGCACGTCTACAAAAAGGTTCCCTACGAGACCCTGAAAGATTTTGTGCCGGTGACACAAACCACATCGATTGCTTTTTTACTGGTGGTGCCAGCCAACGCGCCGCACAAAACCGCCGCTGAATTGGTGGCCGCGGCCAAGGCCAACCCTGGCGCCATCAAGTTTGCATCGGCAGGCATTGGCAACCAGTCGCAATTGGCAGCTGAATTGCTGGCCGGTGCGGGTGGCGTCAACATGTTGCATGTGCCCTACAAGGGTGAGGCGCCAGCCTTGACAGACTTGATCGGCGGTCAGGTGGACTTTATTTTCGGCACCATGCCCGCACTGTTGCCGCAGATCAAGGCTGGCAAATTGAAAGCTTTGATGGTGGGCCAACCCCGGCGCTCTCCCGCCGTATCGGATGTGCCAACCGCCAATGAGGCCGGGTACCCCAGTGTGCATGTGAGCGGTTGGACGGGCATCGTCGCCCCTGCCAACACCTCACCTGCGGTAGTCAAGCGGCTGAGCGAAGAAATTCAGAAAATTTTGGCCATGCCAGATATCCGCGAAACACTTTCCGCTGCGGGTGCCGAGCCGGTTGGCAGCACGCCTGAACAGTTTGGCGAATTCATTCGCGCAGAGATCGTGAAGTGGGGCGTAGCGGTCAAGCGCGCGGGCATCACACCCGATTGATGATGGCGGCTTGAAGGTCACCATGCGCACCCTCAGCCACCCAGGGCACAAGTGAAAAACGACGCAGCCAACAAACGGTGCGTCTTGTAATCACACCGACCTGGTTTGTGTGGTGCACAAGGGCAAAAAACCATCCAGCAGTTGGGCAAATCCAATCGGGTTGTCCTGACACAGTCGGTGATTGGCATGGGCCAGGGTGTCTGACGTCGACTGGGGCAAATGGCGCGCCACACGCGCGAACATCTCTACCGGCAGAACCGTTGATTGGGCACCGCCAAACACCAGCGCTGGGCCCGCATAGTGAACACTTGGCAAGATGTCGCGCATCAACTGGGCCTCGGTTTCGCACACGCCTTCAGCGTGAAAGTTCCATTGCCACCCGCCTTGGGGATGCGGACGCAGGATGTGGTCGAGGTAATGCTCGGTCACCTGATCGCTCCAGCGTTCACAAAATGGCAGGGCCATGCGCGCCTGATCGCGGTTTTCAAATTGGGGCGTGGCCCGCACTTGTTGCTGCACCAGATCGTTGACATGGCTGCCAATGGCGACCGCAGGCTGAGCCAGCACCAGGGCCAGAACCCTTTTTTGCAGTTGCGTGGCCAGCATCAAGGCCAAGGCGGCCCCAGTGGCTTGGCCAACAATGACCATCTCCTTCCAGCCTTGAGCTTCAATCAGCGCGAGCAAGTCGTCACGGTGGTCCTCCAGCGTGTAACCGGCCTGGGGCCAATCTGATTGCGCGTGCCCGCGCAGGGCTGGCGCAAAAAACGGCATGGGGCATTGAAGCGCCGCGAGCATGAAGTCCCAAACCCGATGGCTGGTGCGGTTGGGGTGTATCAGCAAAACGGGCGTGCCCTGGCCATGCCAAACAGCCATGTCGTGTCGCATCCGCGAGGTTTGGATGCTTGTCAATTCGGGTGAGCGCACAGATTCACCTCTTCAAAACATGGGTTGGACTTGGCAAGTGGTTTTTCAGTCCACCTTGGCGCCAGAAATTTTGATGATCTTGGCCCACTTGCTGATTTCTGCTTGGGTGAAACGGGAAAATTCCTCCGGCGTATCGCCAACGGGCTCAGCACCTTGGGCCTGGAGCTGCTCGCGCACGCTTTGCTGCTTGAGAATTTTGACCACTTCCGCATTCAGGCGGTTGATGATGTCCGCCGGCGTTCCTGCAGGGGCGTAAAGCCCAGACCATGCAGAAGTCTCAAAACCTTTGACACCAGCTTGGTCAACAGTCGGCACATCCGGCAGTTGTGAAATCCGCTTGATGCTGCTCACCGCCAAAATTTTGGCCTTGCCCGAGCGCACATGCGTGATGCCAGTGGGCATGTTGATGAACATCATGTTCACCTGCCCGCTGATCAAGTCGGCAATCGCTGGTGGGCCGCCTTTGTAGGGCACGTGCAGCATGTCCACATTGGCCATCAGCTTGAAAAGTTCAGACGACAAATGGGTGGATGTGCCTTGGCCCGTGGAAGCAAAAGAAATCTTCCCCGGCGTTTTTTTCGCCAAGGCGATCAACTCATTGACCGAGTTGACCGGCAAACCCGGATGAACAATCAAAATGTTCGGAACCGTGCCCACCAAGGTGATGGGCGCCAAGTCTTTGACGGGGTCATAGCCCAGTTTGCTGTACAAGGACGTGTTGATGGCGATGATTTCCGATCCCATCAACAGCGTATAGCCATCTGGCGTGGCCTTTGCCACGGCTTCAGCTGCAATGTTGCCGCCAGCCCCCGCACGGTTTTCAACGAGCACCGATTGACCCAAGGCGTCCGACAGCTTGGTGCTGATGACGCGCGCAAAAAAATCAACCGTACCCCCCGCTGGAAACGGAACGATGATCTTGATGGGCTTCACGGGAAAGGTTTGTGCGTGCGTCGCGGCAGCGAACACCAGCGCGAATGTGGTCAGGGTGTGTTTGAGGAAATTTTTCATGGCTTGATCCTATCGTGCTGTGGCCACACTGCAGGCCTGATGGGTCTTGTGGCCGTACACTGATCCACGTTTGTGTTTTTTACCACGCCGCCGTGGCCTGACCGAGCGGTTGTTCTGCGTTTTGAGGAGTTTTCCCATGAAATCCCGTGCCGCCGTGGCCTTCGAACCTGGCAAGCCCTTGCAGATGGTCGAGATCGATGTCGCTCCCCCCAAAAAAGGTGAGGTGCTGGTCAAGATCACCCACACCGGCGTGTGCCATACCGATGCATTCACCCTGTCGGGCGATGACCCAGAGGGCATCTTCCCTGCGGTGCTCGGCCATGAGGGCGCTGGCATCGTGGTGGAAGTGGGCGAAGGCGTCACCAGCGTCAAGCCCGGGGACCATGTGATTCCCCTCTACACCGCCGAGTGCGGCGAATGCCTGTTTTGCAAGTCGGGCAAGACCAACCTGTGCGTGGCGGTGCGCGCCACCCAGGGCAAGGGTGTGATGCCCGATGGCACGACGCGGTTTTCATACCAGGGTCAGCCGGTCTATCACTACATGGGCTGCTCGACCTTCAGCGAATACACCGTGGTGGCCGAGGTCTCATTGGCCAAGATCCGCCCCGACGCCAACCCCGAGCAGGTGTGCCTGCTGGGCTGTGGGGTGACCACTGGCCTGGGCGCGGTCAAGAACACCGCCAAGGTGCAAGAGGGTGACACCGTCGCTGTCTTCGGCTTGGGCGGTATCGGTCTGGCCGTGGTCCAAGGCGCCCAATTGGCCAAGGCCGGTCGCATCATCGCCATTGACACCAATCCGTCCAAGTTCGATCTGGCGCGCACCTTCGGCGCGACCGATTGCATCAACCCCAAAGACCATGAGAAACCCATCCAGCAGGTGATTGTGGAGATGACGGGCTGGGGTGTGGACCACAGCTTTGAGTGCATTGGCAACACACAGGTCATGCGGGCGGCGCTCGAGTGCGCTCACCGCGGCTGGGGTCAGTCGGTCATCATTGGCGTGGCTGGCGCGGGGCAAGAAATTTCAACCCGCCCTTTCCAGTTGGTCACCGGTCGGCGCTGGTTGGGCACGGCTTTTGGTGGCGTCAAGGGGCGCAGCGAATTGCCCGGCATGGTGGACGACGCGATGGCTGGTCGCATTCAGCTCTCGCCATTCGTCACCCACACCATGCCGCTGACGGACATCAACCATGCGTTTGAGCTGATGCACGAAGGAAAGTCCATCCGCTCGGTGGTTCATTACTGAAAACGGAGCCCCGCATGGAGCGCATCGAGCAACACGCCAGCTTTGGCGGCCGCCAAGAAGTGTGGAAGCACGCGTCAACAACGCTCGGTTGCGAGATGAAGCTGGCGGTGTATTTGCCCGAACCCGCAACGCGCGGCCAAGCATGCCCGGTGCTTTACTGGCTGTCCGGGCTGACCTGCTCCGAGCAAAACTTCATCACCAAGGCCGGCGCTCAGGCGCATGCGGCGCGCCATGGTGTCATCGTGGTCGCGCCGGACACCAGCCCTCGCGGCGATGCGGTGGCCAACGACCCGGCCTACGACCTGGGCCAGGGTGCGGGTTTTTATGTCAACGCCACGCAGGCCCCCTGGGCCGCGCACTACCGGATGCAAGACTATGTGGCCTTGGAGCTGCCCGCGCTGGTCGAGCAGCACTTTGCGGCCAGCCCCTTGCGCGGCATCTTTGGCCATTCCATGGGCGGCCATGGGGCGTTGGTCACGGCCCTGCGCCATCCCGGGTGCTACCAAAGCGTTTCTGCGTTTTCGCCCATCGTGGCGCCATCGCAAGTGCCTTGGGGCCAAAAGGCATTGGGCGCGTACTTGGGCGCCGACCGCGAAGCCTGGAAGGCCTGGGATACCGTTGAACTGATCAAGATGGCCCGTCAGGAGCGCTTGCCTTTGCTGGTGGATCAAGGCGAAGCGGATGAATTTTTAGCCCCCCAACTGCAGCCTGAACGCCTGCAGGCCGCGTGCGAGGCCGCCGGACACCCCCTTACCTTGCGCATGCAGCCCGGGCACGACCACAGCTACTACTTCATCGCCACCTTTCTGGGGGATCACTTCGCTCACCACGGTGCCGCTTTGGCAGCTGGCCCCAACTAGCCCGGCGCACCAGCGAGGGGGGCTCCAGGCCGTTGCACAAGGGCCAACACCCCCCAAATCAGCCCCAAAAACCGGGAATTTTTGAATCGCTAAAGAAAATGCCATTCCGAGCCGATTCTGTTGGTATGAACGCTGAACAATTTATTGAATTTGCCAACGACTTCGCAAAGGCCAGTGCCAAGACGTCCAGTCTGGAAATACAGCAGGCCTATGAGGACAACCTAGATTTCCTGGCTCGCCCAGGGGACCGGGTGCTTGTGATCCAAAGGCCTTGGCCCGTTGGCCGCTGGGGCACGGTCATTGCCTTTCGTGAATTCAGCCCCTGCTATTTCCGGGTGGAAGTAGAGCTGGAGGGCAAACAAATGCAAATTCCCGCGCATGCTCTGACGCGTCGCTTGGGTGCACCCAATTGTGAAAAGGCAGAACTCCAATACATTTACTTGCTGATGAAGATCAATGGCCTGACCGTTGCGCAGTGATCAAGGCCGGCCCGACCCGCGGCATCAAGCGTCGGGGCGAGGGCAAAACGGATGGTTGATTATTTTTTCGGCAAGTTGCCCAGCAAAAACATGGACTGCAAGGCTTCGACTTCACTGAAGCCAATCATTTTCTTGAAGTCGGCCATGTTGATCATGGGTTGCGGCAAGCCATGTACCGATTTGGATTTCCACAACTGGGCATAGTTTTGCTTCAAAGTTTCCGTCACGGTGAACAAACCCACCAATGGGTAAACAGCCAAGCCAGCCACCTCTTGAATTTGCTCAGTGGTCAAGTCATTTTCAAGCCAGCCCAGCAGTTGCAGTGACAAGGGCACACCACAAGCCTGACGCAAACGACGCAGCCCGTCAATGGATGTGAAGCAACGGCTGATGGGCTGAATCAAGTCAGCGCCCGCTTCCACATATATTTTTGCGCGCTCGATGGCATCGGCTTCGGTCAGGGCATCGGTGCGTGCCACGATGATGAGGTTGGGGTCTTGTCGTGCACGAACGGCCGCACGAATTTTGGCGGCGCTCTCCATGACGGGCAATATCTCAATCACCGCTGCAGCTGCTGGGCAGCGCTTGGGCACTTCTTGGTCTTCAAAAATCAATGCATTGAGCCCGGCTTGCTCAAACTCACGCACCGTGCGCATCACATTGATGGCATTCCCGTAACCCGTGTCGGTATCGGCCACCACGGGGATGTTGACGGCATTGGAGACATTGCGGGCGACAGACAGGTTTTCGGTCATGGTGTAGACCTCCACGTCGGGCTGCCCCAGCAAACTCGCTGATACCGCAAAGCCGGAAGTCATCAAAGCAGGAAATCCAGCCGCTTCAGCCAATTTGGCGGAGAGCGCGTCATAAACACCGGCGGCCCACACCGTTTTCCCCTGGCGCAACGAATGCGCAAATTCAGCCCTGTTCTTATTCATGTGGATTCCTCTTGTCTGATGTGTTTCAAATATCCCAGCACGCCGCCTGACTCGATCATCAGCCGATCGCTTTCAGACCAGACTTCAAAGTCAATGCGGTCTTTGCGTGTGTGGTTGATGACTTGGTGCGCCGCCCAATCCACCTCAATCTCGTCCCAACGGTTCACGAAATTCAAAATGCCCGGGCATGCAATTTGAGGAAAGCCCATGGCCACCTCGCCGCGCCAATAGCCGGGCGAAAAACTCTCGGCGAGGACCGCGCTGATGCCCAGATGGCGCATGCCAATCATGGGCGGGTAATGCGGATGGCCGTAGCCAAAATTCATGGCCCCCACCAACACATCGCCCTTTTTCACCTGCGCTGCAAATGCAGGGTCATAAGACTGCATGGCAACAGCAGCCAACTCTGCGGGGTCTCTCAGCTTGATGTTTTTCACACCAATGATCTGGTCCACATCAAAGTCGATTTCTTCAAATACAAAGGCCACCCGGCCATGGATCACCGGCAAGCTCATGGCGTCACCTCAGGTAGGGGCGAGGGTCGGCAATTTGACCTTCGATGGCAGCGGCCGCGACGGCAGCAGCGTTGACAATGAAAATCTCTGAGTCCGTGCTGCCCATGCGTCCGCGCACATTGAGCGTGCCTGTGGACACGGCACGCTGGCCCGCACTCATCACCCCCAAGCGCCCAAAACAGTAATCGCAAGAAGGCGAAGAAATGAACGCGCCTGCGGCAATCAAGTCGGTGAGCAGACCTTCTTGGGCCGCTTGTCGCATGATCTCCTGGCTGGTTGGTACGACATGCAGCTGAAACCCAGGCTTGACATGGCGCCCCCGCAGAACGTGTGCAGCGGCGCGCAAATCTTCCAAGCGACCCGAAGCACAAGAACCCAAATAGCCCACCTGCACCGGCAAACCCAAATGGTCCACCAAGTTTCGTGTGTTGGCCGGGCTTGGCGGGATGACCACAACAGGCTCTAGCTGCGATATGTCAATCGTGTGGCGAGCGGCGTAAGTGGCATCGCGGTCAGAATACAGCGGCTCGATGGTCAGCCGTGCGCGCTCTTGCGCATAGGGCAGCGTGACTTGATCGGGGTTGATGATGGCGGTGACCGCACCCGTGAACATGGCCAAACAGGTCAGCGTTTGGCGTGCATCGATGCCCATGTCTGCAATGGCTTCGCCGCCAAACTCCAGCACCTGAAACCGACAACTGGCCGGGCCCAACACACGCACAACGTGGTGAAAAACGTCTCGGGCCATCACACCAGCTTGCAGCTGCCCCACCAAGTCGACCCGTGTCGTGGCGGGCACAGCCATGCGAATTTTTTCATTCACAAACGACTCAATCAAATGCCTGCGCACGCCCATGGCCAGGGTGCCAAATGTGCCCAGTTGCGATATGTGGCCGTCAAAGTGAACAACGAATGCCCCAGGGGTCGCATAGCCAAGCTCAGAGGCCACTTGATGGCCAATGCCTTTTCGCTCATACACAGGAACGTGATTGAGTGCGCCCCAATCGCGCGTGTTTTGATGCAGCTCTTCTTCTTGCGGCGTCACCGCCGGGACCATGTGGTCAATGAACAAAGCGTACCGGCTCGGGTCCTTCACACCTGTGAGTCCAAACTCATCTTTCATTTGTTTGAAGATGACATCGGTGTAGCCGGGAAAGTCGTAGGCCACCACAAAATCGGGCTTGGCCTGTATGTTGTCCCCCGCGTTGACGCGGACTTGGCCACTGGCACGGGCCAATATTTTTTCTGCGATGGTCGAACCCAAAATAACGCCCTTCAAGCAATGGCCACCGATGCTAGTGCGCGAGACGCCAGGCCATTTAAGTGTTTACCCCAGTCTTCGCATGGCGTGGAGCGGCTTTGGTTGGTGCAACACGGTCCGGCTTTGCAATGAAATCAGATAGACTCAAAACTCGCACTGAGATTGAACCACCACAAACAGCACTTCCATAGGAGATCTTCCATGCGCATCAATCGCCGAGTTGCCAGTTCCGTCCTGTTTGGATCTTCGCTCTTTGCTGCTTGGCCTGCTTTGGCTCAACCCGCTTTTCCCAATAAACCAATCCGCATCATTGTTCCCTACCCGGCTGGTGGGGCAACCGACGTGTCTGCCCGCTTGGTGGGCCAACGGCTGCAAGAGGAACTCAAGCAAACGGTGATTGTTGATAACAGGCCTGGTGCCAGCGGCAATTTGGGCATGGCTGCCCTGCTGCAAAGCCCGGCCGATGGCCACACCCTGGCGATGAGTCTGACAGGCATGCTGTCCATCAATCCAACAACCTACTCCAAGGCTGGCTTCACAGCATCTGATGTGGCGCCCATTGCACGCGTCATGCTCGCCCCGTTGGTATTGGTGGTTCCGCTGAACTCGCCGTGGCGATCGATTCAAGACCTGATCGCCGCCGGAAAAACGGCCGGCAAGGACGGCTTGCCTTACGGCTCCACAGGTGCTGGTGGCATCTCTCACGTGGCATCTGAGTTGGTGAACGCTGCCGCCGATGGCAACTACACCCACGTGCCCTATAAAGGCGGCGCGCCATTGGTGCAGGCCCTCCTCACCAGCGAAGTTCGTTGGGGCCTTTTGGGGACAGCGGATGCCCGCGCTCAAATTCAAGGTGGCAAACTCAAGGCATTGGGCCAGTTGCGCTCCACCCGCTCTGAGTTGTGGCCTGATTTGCCGACACTGACAGAGCAAGGCCTGCGTGGCGGCGTTGACTTCGACATGTGGTTTGGTCTGGTGGCACCCGCCAAAACCCCAACCGCTGTCACCGCCATGTTGAATCAAAAAATATCGCAAATCGTGGCAGAGCCAGAGTTTCGCCGACGCCTCAGCGAGCTTGGCGGCGTGTCACCCACCACGGGCAATACCATTGAAGCCTTCAATGAGGTGATCCAGCGAGAGCTGGCCGTTCTGCCGAAAAAAGCACTGGAGTTGGGCCTCAAGCTGGACTGATGGTGGCGTTCATTCGCCCTCGGCTTTGAATGGAGTGGCGTGCGAATGCACGAAGGCTCTTGTTTAGGCTGGACCCAATGGCAAGCTTGGGTCCAGTCGTTCGACCACCTCTTTCCATGACATGACGTCGCCAAACTGTTGGATAAAAGTTTCCAACGTTGCAAGGTGTTCATCGTCCGATAGCGCGGCACAGCAGTCAGACACCATCACGACCTTGAAGTCCAACATCATGGCGTCTCGGCCAGTTGACTCGCAACAGACGTTGGTCTTGGTGCCGGCAATCAGGATCGTATCGATGCCATAGTTGCGCAGCATGGGCTCCAGCGACGATGAGCCCGAAATGAATGCGCTGTAGCGATTCTTCAACAAGACCACATCTTCTGGGCTGGTCACAAGCCCCGACCACACGCTTTGCTTTCCGGGCAACAAGCTCTCCATGGTTCGGCTGCGGACATCGTCAGCCACCACGTTGTTGAAGAACATCTCCCAGTCACTGCGCTCGCCGAGGTGGGTATTGGCATGCAGCACCCAAAAAATGGGAACACCTGCTGCACGAAGCCGTGCACTCAGCGCATTGATGTTGGGAACAATGCTGCGAGCGGTCGGCACCTCCGCAGGTGCCCCCGCCTCGCAGAAAGTGCTTTGCATGTCGATGACCACCAGCGCCGTGCGCTGGCTATCCAATGACTCAAACCAATGTGATTTGCCTCTGCGAGCGGTCACACGCTCGATGATATGAGGCCGAATATGGACACTGTGCATCGCTGGCATTCCCTTTTTCATTCATGACAGACAGCTCTGAGAAAACGCCCAGGTGCCGTCAAACGTTAAAACTGTCTCTGCTTGTGAATCATCTCATTAGTCAGAGCTCACGCTTCATTCAAGCTGCGTTGTCTGGCGATGTGGTCAAACGCATCAGTTAAAACGGTCTCCCCTATCTGTGACCAGCACTCGATCTGTTTTTGAAGCGGTCGGCCCCAAATCGCAGCGCTAAGCAGGCCTGACAAACACCCGCGTGCCCACCACCACACCGGCCACCAGCAAGGCCATGCCAGCCCAGTCCCAAGGCTGCGGCCAGGCGGCTCGGTGCATGAAGCCATAGGCCATGGCGGCCAAAGTCTCAAACACAATGAGCTGACCGGCCAACGAGGTCGGCAGCAGGCTGCTGGCGCGGTTCCAACACAAAGTACCCAACCAGGAGGACAGCAAGCCAATGGCCAGCATCAGGCACGCATAGGTCCAGGGGCGCGGACCCCAGGGCGCATCGCCGGCCCAGGAGCTGGTCATCAACATGTATGCCGTCATGCCTACCAGCGCCATTGGCAAGGTGGCCAGGCCCTGGGCGGTGGCCCAGGTGCCCGAGCCCACCTGTGGGTTGGCCTGCACCCAGGCGGCGTTGCGCAGGGGATACCAAGTCCAGCAAACCAGCGCTGCCGTGGCCAGCGCCATGCCCCAACCCAGCCCGCTGTGGCTGAGCGAGCCAGCACCCAGACGCTGCCACTCCGAGCCATGCACGCAGGCAATACCGGCCGCAATCAGCAGCAAGGGCAGGGCCAAGCGCCGCCAAGCCACATCGCGCCGTGAATGGTTGGCGCACACCGCGATGACCACCGGCAGGGTGCCGATGATCATGGTTGGCAGCGGTACCCCGGCCAGTTGTATGGCCCAAGACAGCGCCAGGTAATACAGCACATTGCCGACAGCGGCCAACTTCAGCGCTTCCATCCAGTCGGCCCGGCTCAGGCGAGACAGTGCCCAGCGATCGCGCCAGGCCAGTGGCAGAGCAACCATGCCAAAAGCAAGATAGCGCCCAAATGTGAGCATGGCTGGCGAATAGTCAGGTAGCAAGACGGGCGTCACAAACACCAGTCCCCAGGCCAAACCGGCAGCCAAGGCAAAGGCGATACCGGTGGCCAGGCGAAGTTCAGCAACTTTGTCACTCATGGGTGCATGCGTCAGTCTGGGGGGTGAAACTATTGTGGATTGTGGCCGCCCATCTGCGTCAATACCGCGCCGTCCGTGTCTACCGTGGTCGGCCCCATTGGGGTGTGCGTCACCCCCGTGTTGTTGACGCACGTTTCACCGCTGACGCGTTGAATGGTTTCACCATCATTTGAAATGGCCAGCCGGCAGCCCGGCATTCAATCTGGGAGACCTCACCGCCAGGCAAGACATTCAGCGGCGTGTGACGGCTTGTCAACAAACCCTCTTCCCAACGGTGGGATACCAGCGATCGAACGGCTTTATCGACTTTTCCAACTTTTTCGCAAGCCAGTTCAGCTCCTATATCATGGTGATTGGGTTTTTCAGGTCCGGTACTTATGGGCTTTCGTTGCACAAAGGGGACAACATGTCACTGATAACAAAAGTCATTGCCGTATTGATGGTGCTTGTGGGAGCTCCGTCCGTTTTGGGAGATCCTGCTTTTCCGGCCAAGCAGATGACGATCGTTGTGCCATTCCCGCCTGGGGGATCCACGGACCGGGTCACCCGGCTGATTGCGCAGAAGCTGTCTGACAACACGGGTCAGCCCACCATCGTGCAGAACCGCCCTGGAGCGGCCGGAGCGGTTGCCGCGCAGGCCGTTCTTTCGCAACCTGCTGACGGCTACACAGTTTTCGTCGGGCATGTGGGTACCCATGCCATCGATCCGCACCTGAATGTTCAAGTTGGATTTGATGCGAATCGCGACTTTCGGCCTGTCACATCGTTTTTCTCATTCCACAGCATTTTGGTGGTGCCGGTATCGCTGCCTGCAAACAACATCAAGGAGTTGGTTGCGCTTGCCAAGTCGCGGCCTGGCGGACTCAACTTCGCTTCGCAGGGCACGGGAACAGCAGGACATTTTCTAGGAGAAATGTTCCAGCAGGTCACCGGTGCCCCCATGGTGCATTTGCCAATGAAAGGCGCCGCGCAGGCAGTCACCGAAACTGTTGCCGGTCGGATTGACGTACTGTTTTCATCTTATCTGTCTGCGCAGGCTTTTCTCAAGGAAGGCCGCCTGAAGGCGCTTGCTTATGCCGGGCCAAAGCGCTCTGCCATGCTGCCAGATGTGCCAACTCTGGCGGAACTCGGCATTCTCGGCGTTGAATACGACCAGTGGTTCGGGTTCTTCGTTCCAGCGAAAGTGTCGGACGGTGTTGTGGCGCGGCTCAATGCAGAGTTGGTGCGGGCTGCGCGTTCCCCTGAGGTGACCGGATCTGTGGGCGGCCAGGACGCGAACATTGTTACCTCTACGCCAGATGAGATAGCAAGGCAAATTGCCACTGAATATCGTCGATATGGTGAGGTGGTGAAGCGTTTAGGTAGTCAGGTTCGCTAAACCCTGCGAACGCTTCGCCACTCGAACAAAGCGTCAACCAAAGAAGGCTGCAAATGGAAAAATTGATGACACGACAAGCGTTTTCAAAGGCACTCCTTGCGGCTCGCACGCAGCGGCATTCGGGGGCGCATCCGTTTTCGCTCGCTTGGGCCGATGGCAAGCTGACTCGCGCTCAACTCGGTTTCTGGGCGGTTCAGCACTACTACTACATCGAACAAATTCCTCAGCAGTTTGGCCATCTCTTTTGCCGGCTGCCCGATCTAGACGCAAGGCGCCACATGCTTGAAAATCTGATCGGTGAAGAGGTGCCCGATAAGCAAGGTAAGCGTCATCCGGATCTTCTGCTTAAGTTTGCTCATGCCTGCGGCGTCGCGCCTCGCAGGGTGAGTGAGGCCGCAGATCGCGGCGACATACTTCCCGGTACGCGCGCCATGCGCAGCTGGATCTATGAGCTGGTTGCGTTTCGCGAACTCGCGGAGGCCGCAGCCGGCATCATGGTGGCGCTGGAAGGGCAGACTCCCACGCTTTATCCGAAATATGTGGAGGCGTGCAGAGTGATGGGCATGAACGACGATGATCTCGAATTCTTCCATGTGCACATCGAAAACGATAGCCATCACGAGGGTGAGGGTCTCCAGATCACCTATCGCTACGCTCACACACCAGCGTTGCAGTTGAAGGCGGTGGCAGCAGTCGCTGCATCGGCCCGACAACGGCTTGCCATGCTTGATGGCATTTGGAGCGCGATCGAAACGGGCGACTGGAAGCTCCGTCAGAAGGCCTGAGGCACCTAGCCATCACTGGGGCACGACTCTGGACGGTTGTGTGACATATGAGAAATTTTTTAACAAATGGGGGCTGTGATGAAATTAACGGGTGGTTGTTACTGTGAAGGGATTAGATACTCTTATGAGGGTGAAATTAAGGCGGCTTTGCAATGCCATTGCAGGGAGTGTCAATATATAACGGGCGGGCACCCAAACGCCATTGTCATCTTGGACCTAGACGGTTTCAAATATGAAAAAGGTACGCCCGCGTCCTTCAAACGCAGCAACTTAGAAAAGCCTGTCACTCGTTTCTTCTGTCCAACTTGTGGAACCGGTATTGGTACTCAAACACCAACTAGGCCAGGTTCCATGGTGGTTAAGGTTGGCACTTTAGATGACCCCTCAATCTACAAGCCCAAACTTGCAATCTTCACAGTCGATAAACAAGCCTTTCATCACATACCCGATGACTTGCAAACATTTGAGCGTCGGCCTGGGTAGGTTCGATGAAAGATGGAAAGTGATGCTGTCCTTGTCAGCACAAACACCGTTACTAGCGATGGCTGACACAACCCTCAATTCGCAACGAAGCGTGCTTTTGCCGTCAGTGCATGACATGGGTCTGAACTCAGAGGTCATCACCGAATAGGTCTTCGGCCACATTGAGCAGCAGACCACCGGTGACCACACCCACCGTCGCGCCCAGCGCAGCAGCGGAACCGATCAAACTCGCCTGAGCCAGCAGGCCGCGGCCCCACGCGCCGCTGCGATCGTCGGTCCCCGCGCGCGCAAGGGTCGTATCGCGCGTTGCGTCCTGCGTCACCGTATGTGCGGCGAGGGCGCCTTGTTGCTCGGCAATGCGTGCTTGCGCCGCCTCGAGAGCCGACTCAAGTGTCATGGCGCGTTGCACCAGCAAGTACAGTGCGTCGGGCTGGCGAGCACACTGCTCCAGGATGAGTATCTCGGCGGCGAA
>Ga0315903_10006455_pt1 | contig 14954 bp, 15 predicted proteins | sample LakEriMetagenome_7_FD_203524 | JGI IMG/M metagenome (GOLD analysis project Ga0315903, IMG submission 203524) | Freshwater fungal communities from buoy surface, Lake Erie, Ohio, United States - Buoy 2 MA119 | ecosystem: Environmental > Aquatic > Freshwater > Lake | place: USA: Lake Erie, Ohio...
CAGGTTTCACTACCCAGAGCGGCGCTATTGCTAGCTCAGGGCACCGGTCGTTTGATTCGTTCCGTTGATGATCGGGGCGTCGTTGCGATCCTGGATTCACGAATTGTGACCAAAAGATACGGAAGCGTACTGCTGAACTCTATGCCGCCTTTATGGAGAACCTCAGACAAGGCAGTGGTCGTAGATTCACTGAGAAGACTTCGCGAAAGCATGAAAGAATAAAAATATGCCTCGCATTGAAACCGAAACTCTTGCAGAGCACCGTGATTGGCGCCGCAACCAGCTGATTGAAGCTGCAGCAAGTATTGCCATGGAATCAGGTGGTGCTGCAATTACCGTAGCTGCAGTTGCTCAGCGTGCAGGATTATCTCGAACATCTGTCTATGAATACTTTGGTAGCGGATCTGAACTTGTGGCAGATCTTGTCATTGACGAACTTGGCGCCTTTGCCGAAACCCTTAATGCCGCAGTTGCAGAATGTACAGATGCTCAATGCATCGTCACTTGCTGGGTAAAGGGAGCACTGACGTACATTGCAGATGGCCGCCACTTATTGGCTAAGGCGTTAAATGCAACTGCGATGCCACAGTCACGATCACAACAAATCGGTGTGGCACACAGAGCTTTGATGGCACCACTAGTCACGGCGGTTACAGATTTAGGAATTAAGGATGCACATCGCGCCCTGTCATTTATTCAGGCGATCACCGATGCATCAACAAAGAGAATTGAATCAGGCCATGACGCAGAAGAAGAGATTGCTTATGCAACAACCTTCTGCATCAATGGCCTGATGTCTAAGTAATTACTTCGAAGCTGTTATTAGCTTTGCGTTAAGGCCCTCGTACAAAGCTTTTCGACCTGCTGAAGTTACCTTGATTTCACATTTACCACGGCGCATTGTCAGAACTGAGCGAACTACTGAACATGAGCCAACTGCCTTATAGATAACTCTTTCTCCAAAGTTTGTTGCGGTAGGAAGGTTTGTCTTACTAAAGGCCTTAAGGGTTTCCGGCAGAGTGAAAGCTCCTAATGTTTGTGTGCCAAGCGTTAATCGAATAGGCAAAATAACGGTGACAGGGGCGGCCGTTGAGTTACCAGCACTTGTTACAGAAATCGCGCACTCGCCAGTTCCTGTCAGCGGAGTTATCTGTTGCCCATTTAATGCGCAGGCTGGTGCAAGTGAGCGATAGGTCAATGCTGCGCCCGCTTTAGATACTGCAGCAAGGGTTCCAACCTGACGGTAGCCCAGGGTTGCTGGGGTGCGTGTAGTTACTGCGATTGCATTGATAGTGGCCGTGACTTCATCCGCAGTCAGCGTTGTTGTTCCGGCAACTGCTGCCTTAAAGGTAAGTGGAAAGAATTGATCTTCGGAAAAGTCTGCTGGAACAGTGTGATCAAAACGCAGAAAAATACCGCACTTAGAAACTGTGCAATCAACGGTTGTTGTACCTGAAACAAAAGAGCCAGTTGGCTTAAAGGCTATGGCGGCAGTAGGCAGAAATGAAGCACCACGAGCAGTAGAGATCCATAATTCAATTGCCTTATTGCATAGGGCAGAACGTGAACCAGCAGCTGCTTCTACGCATTGCTGAATATAGAGACCACCCTTAGCAGGAACATTTGAAAGCGAGATGTTTACCGTTGCGCCTTGGTAATCAAGGTTAGTTAAAGGCCCGCCTGAAAACTTAGTTTCAGCAGCTTGTGCCGGAACTGGTGATAATAGCGAGACTATTAATGCAACAAGAACGAGCTTCTTCATTTTTCTCCTTATTTAATGGTGATGGGGATGAATAGATCTGAACTGCGATCATTGCTGCGCAAGTGATCGGCACGTACGGTGATTGCGCATTTCACTTTGGTGCAATCAAACTTTCCAATCTTTTTTGAGATCTTTACCTTCTGCATAAAGCGTCCACCTGGCAGAAACTCTTCAGTTAAGCCAACGGCATACGGTGGGGGATTAGATGAAATCCAGAAAGAGGCTTCACTTAAACCTGCTTTATTAATTCCGCCTCCACATGGAGTTGGTGCTTGACCCTTTGCTGGAATTACACAGAAGGCTAAGTAAATGCCGACAGTTTCATCGAAGTAATTACCTTTAACAGTTACTACTGAACCGCTTTTAACGGTGGTCTTTGAAACCGACAAAACTTGACCTTGCGAACCCTTGACGGAATCAGCATTTGAAATTGGCATGGAGGAGATACCAAAAATCAGTACCAATGCCAGCAATTTCTTCATGGCCAAACTCTAAATTAGCCTCATAAAAGTGTTATCCGACAAGACACTGATATCTGTCGTAGAAAGTTTTGGCAGACTGCACCCATGAGAAAAATGGCGATTATCGCGCTTGTGGCGCTGCTTTCGGGCTGCACACAAAGCCCGGTTGCCAGCACTTACACAATTTCTCAGGATGATGTGAGATCGATTTCACTATCAACGAAATCGCAATCAACCGTTTCTCGCGTCGTTGTATTAGCAAATGGTGTCGCCGAGATCATCCAATCCTTGAATGCACAGTCGATCATTGTTGGAAGAGATATTTCAAGCACAGAAGATTCACTAGCTGATATCCCTATCGTTACTTCAGGCCATCAAGTGTTGCCCGAAAAAGTCATTGCGCTGAAACCTGATCTTGTATTGATTGATGCATCGACTGGGCCAAAGGCTGCGATTGAAACAATCAAATCTGCTGGCATCACAGTAATTGAAACACCTGAAAGCTGGAGCCTTAAGGATTTGCCGATCAAAGTGCGTGCGGTTGGCCGTGCAATTGGCGCGCAAGAGCAAGTGGAAACATTGGTTCAGCAGCTCAATGATTCCTTGAATGCTTCTGCGGTAAAGAATTCACCACGGGTAGCTTTCTTGTATTTGCGTGGAACTTCATCTATTTACTTAATTGGTGGCGCAGGATCGGGTGCTGATTCATTGCTGGCTGCAATCGGTGCAATTGATGTTGGCGCACAAACTCTGGATCGGCCCTTTAATACTTTGACCGCCGAAAGTTTGGCTGAATTAAATCCAGATGTGATTCTGGTGATGAGTAAAGGTCTGCAATCGGTGGGTGGAATCGATGGGTTGCTTAAACTGCCAGGTGTTGCCCAAACACGTGCGGGCAAGAACTCTGCCGTGATTGATGTAGATGATTCATTGCTGTTGTCTTTTGGTCCTAGAACACCTTCGCTAGTTGATGCTCTTGCCAAGGCCATAAGTAAGGTTGCCCCATGAAAAAGTGGCTACCAGCAGTTCTTTTAGTAAGCGCTTTCGTGGGCTCGCTGACTGTTGGCGCAACACAGATCGATAACTTTTGGTCAGCTTTGTTTAATCCAGGCAGCAATGAAATTTTGTGGCAGATCAGATTTCCTCGAGTAACCGCTGCGGTAATTGTTGGCGCAGCCCTTGGGGTAGCCGGTTTGTTGGCACAAGGGGCATGCAACAACGCTGTGGCAGAACCTGCAATTTTGGGAACTGCAGCAGGTGCTTCCTTTGGGGCAGTCATTGCAATTAGTGCAGGGTTGGTAGAAGTCGGAACCCTTGGTGCGATTGCCTGCGGAACAATCGGTGCGCTGTTAACAACATCGCTAACTTTTAAGTTAGCTGCCATTCGCAGCGCACTTTCATCCTTTACTTTAATCATCGTTGGCATTGCAGTATCAGCGATCTTTACCTCATTTGTCGGAATCGCAGCTGCCATGGTTTCGCGTGCCGATGCACGTTCGATTCCCTTCTGGAGCTTAGGCTCTCTTGCCTTGGTGACATCCCAGAATCTGGTGGGCATCGCAATCACAACCGCAACCGGTATCGCTATTGCTTGGAAGATTGCCCCCTCACTTGATCGACTTTCACTAGGTGATGCAACCGCCTTTCACTTAGGTGTCAACGTTGCTCGAATTCGTTTACTTGCTTTAATTGCGCTATCGATTTTGGCAGGTGGAGCAGTAAGCACCGTTGGATCAATCGCCTTCATCGGTTTAGCTGCGCCACACATTGCACGTTTTATCTATGGCCCATCACACCGAAAGCTGGTCGCACACGCCGCGATTATTGGTGCGCTCATAGTTATTGTTGCGGACACCATTTCTAGAACAATTGCTCAACCCAACGAATTACCCATTGGGCTAGCAACTGCGCTGTTAGGTGCACCAGTACTAATCGCGCTAGTTGCCATTAAGAACAATGTTTGGAGAACTCAATGATTACTATCGATGAGATCACCATTGTTATAGATGGCCGCGAAATCATTTACGATTATTCAGAACAGATTCCGGCTGGATCAATCACCGTCATTGTTGGGCCCAATGGTTGCGGTAAATCGACCTTGTTAGCCGCAATTGCAGGGGATATCGCACCTGACAAGGGGACCATCACCATTGATGAACATCATCCGATTCTGACCGCTGCAGATACCTTGGCAGGGATTCGTTCCATGGTGATTCAGAACCAAAGTTTTGTTTTGGGTTTTACAGTTCGACAAGTGATTGAAATGGCCGGTGATGCTGCCGATGTCATGAAAGCGCTGGAACTGACTGACATTGCGGATCGATTAGTAACAACGCTGTCAGGGGGAGAAGCCCAACGTGTAGCAATTGCACAGGCAATAGCGCAGAACGCCCCTGTACTTTTGCTAGATGAGCCACTTGCTGCTCAAGATATTCATAGTCGCAAACGAATCATCGAATTGCTGCAAGATTTAGCAGAACAAGGAAAAACAGTTGTGGTCGTCGCCCATAGCAACGAAACCGAATTAAGTTGGGCCGATAAGGTTATTAAGCAGTTTCATTAATTCGGGCCAAGATTTAGCAAAGCTGGGATGCAAAGGTAATTCGTGAACATTATTGATTTCTACCCAGCGAACTTCGTGGGATTCATCATTGACTTCATGTGCAATTAGCCCGCCAGTGGCCTGGGCAATAACTGTTTCATACTTCCAGTCACCGTGATCGTCGGTAAATGTATGCAGAACTGTAAGTAGCGAAGTATCAATCCCAGTTTCTTCGACAGCTTCGCGAAATGCACCTTCGATAGTGCTTTCATGCGAATCTCGGGCGCCACCGGGGATGCCCCAGGTGTCACCGTTATGTACCCACGGCGCACGATGTTGTAACAAAATCTGTGTGCCACGCACAATTAAGATTCCAGCGGCTCCGTTTAGCCCCCAATGCTTATTTCCGCAGGCGCAATTAACCCATCCGTCACCGTCGCGCGCTGTCATGTTCCTAGCCTGTCACAACTATCCACAGTTAGCGCAGCGATAGCCGCTTTGGTCTGCGACTCAATTTATGGTGCCGCACATGATTGCTTTCATATTGATTGGTTCACTTGTTCTGACTTCATTTATGACCCCAGCCCAAGCTGATGATTGTGCCGAAAAAGCCTGCATCACTGTGTATACCGATGACAACCAGATCATTATCGAAGCCAAAAAGGGAAACACAACTGCCAAGAAGAGTATTGCCCAAGCCCCGAAAAAGGCTGCGGTAAAGCCAACTCCTAAACCAACGGCTCGCCCTTTGTTTTTTCCACCTGCAACAGTCAAAGTTGTTATTACAAAGCCATACGTGAAACGAACATATAAGCCTCGCGTGAAGAAAAGTACAACGTCAGTGAACCTCAGTGATCGATTAACAAAGATGGTTCCCACTGCAGGAGTGGCTTACCAACCCGAATTTGAGCCGTTAGTCAAAACCGATGTGTATTTCTGGTGCGATCTACCAACGATTTTTCAAAGCAGAGTCGACATCATCGGTGAAATTGTCGATGTCACTTTGCGACCCTCATTTACCTGGAGTTTTGGCGATGGCTCTTTTATGTCAACAACAGAGAACGGGGCTGCATATCCCAATGGCACTATCCGACATTCATATTCCAAGCCCGGCAATTACGTCATCACTTTATTGACCACTTGGAATGGAAGTTTCACCCATAACGCCCAAGTTCGAGCGGTGACAGGAACGGTGAAGAAAGTTGCAGTTGCTGCGATAACAGTTGTTCAAGGGCCAACCCACTTCACGATAAGTAAAGGATAAAAAATGACCACAGAAAATATCTATGTAAGTGTTATTCCATTGCCACTAGCAACGGACAATGAATTTATAGAAAGCGTGAACACCTTTGCAGTGAAGCCAGATATGGCAGATCTCAATATTTTGCAACGCGATGGTGCAACTGCGGTAATTGATTTATCGATGCAGTTTGCTGACCGTGGCTATAACTGCGATGTCGAACTAATTTCACAAGTGGTAGGCAGGCTTTCGGATATTCAAGTGCGAGATTTTGCCCTGGGAACGCACAATGAACAGACTTTTGATACCTATTGGAATATGTGGCTGTACTTGCTGCGCGTAGCACCGGTTGGCTTCATCGCACCTGTTGCTTGCTTGTTTGCGACTTTGGCATACGAGCGGGGTGATAGCGAACTGGCTTATCGCGCACTTGATCGAGCAACAGAAGATGATCCCAAGTATGCGTTAACTATTTTGTTGCGCCGAGTCTTTGGTTCAGGCTGGCCTGCCGCTGCTTTTGCTGCGATGAGAATGGAGCTTCACCCCAAAGTGACCGCTGGGATATTTCAGGCCTAGTCGCTAGAATTACGGCGTTCACGAGTCCTATGTATTAGCCCCGGCTTAGTAGGCGGCAACCCTCCACCGCGGCGGGGTGCTCCGGGTGACGAACAGGTCGGCATCGAAGTGATGTGCGGCAAGTGTGGTTAAGGATATTTAGTGCAATGGTTGCAACAGGTGCTTGGCTCGAAACACATGATCCGGGTGAACGAAAATTCATCAAGATCGGTTTTCTACTTCTTGAAAATGGCGAAACTTTGCCGGATGTCACCATTGCATATCAAACGTGGGGTCAATTAAACGCCGCACAAGATAATGCGATTTTAGTTAATCATGCGATGACGGGTTGGTCAGATGTTCCTGGCTGGTGGCCTTCAATGGTTGGCCCAGGTTTACCTTTTGATACTGATAAATACTTTGTTGTCTGTCCAAACGTCATTGGTGGTTGTCAGGGATCTACGGGGCCTTCCTCACTTGCACCCGATGGAAAACGTTGGGGTTCGCGTTTTCCAACTGTGACAATTAGAGACATGGTTAAAGCCGAAGTTGCATTTACCGATGCGCTGGGAATTCAAAAGTACAAACTTGCCGTCGGTCCTTCACTTGGTGGAATGCGTGCTTTGGAATGGGCGGTGCAGTTACCAGATCGCGTGGGCGCAATTTGCACAATTGGATCTTCGGCGGTTGCAACAGGTGACCAAATCGGAACCGCTTCAATTCAGATTCGGGCGATTAAATCAGATCCCAATTTCAATAAGGGCGATTACTACGAACAGGAAATAGGCCCGGACGAGGGAATGGGAATCGCACGACGCATCGCCCATTTGACCTATCGAACTGAAGCTGAAATGGATATTCGCTTTGGTCGCCAAATGCAGGGAGATGACACTGGGCGTTATGCCGTTGAGTCATACCTTGACCACCAGGCCAGCAAACTTGCACAGCGCTTTGATGCCAACACCTACATCGCCCTGACAGAGGCGATGAATAGCCACGATATTGGCCGTGAACGAGGGGGAGTTGCAGCTGCCTTGGCCACCATCAAGGTTCCGGTGGTTGCTGTATCGATTGATACCGATCGACTCTTTCCAGTGCGCCTACAGGCTGAGATCGCCGAGTTAGCCCCTGCTGCAGCGCCTTTAGTGACCATTTCCAGCCCATTTGGCCATGACGGCTTTCTAGTTGAGGTTGAGAGTGTGGGAAATGTGATCAGAGAGGCTTTAAATCTGGCCAAATAGGCCTTTTGGATGTGCATTTATGCCTGTGGACAAATTATAATATACCTATCGCTTCAGCGGCTTCGCTGAAATAAATCAAAGGACAATTGTGGCTGTATTTAGTGCGCTCAAAAACAAGGTGAAAGCAAAAACTTCATCCAAGAAAGAAGCACCAGCTAAGAAAGCTGCTGCAAAAAAGGCCGCACCTGCAAAGAAAGCTGCACCTGTTAAGAAAGCGGCGGCTAAAAAAGCTGCTCCCGCTAAAAAAGCCGCGCCAGTTAAGAAAGCCGCGGCTAAAAAAGCTGCTCCCGCTAAAAAAGCCACGCCAGTTAAGAAAGCCGCGGCTAAAAAGGCCGCACCTGCGAAGAAGATTGAACTCAAAAAGGATTTAACCGCTAAGGATGTTCAACAGATTGTTGATGCCAAGAATGCGGTGCTTCGCCAGAAAGAAATTCTTGCCGAGCTAGATTCTCGTGGCGTTGCATTCATACATCGAATTCCTAAGAAGGCTGACAAGGAGTTGGTAGATGAGGCACGTGCGCTCGCAGTAGAAGTTCCAGTATTGGTTGAAAAACTCCGAAAGAGTGGTCTTGGATCCCCATATAGAATTCTAAAGAAGGCCGAATACGAACTAATCGCGCCAAAGACTGAACCTGCCAAAATTGAAACAGCACCAAAGGTTGACGCAAAAACTGGCAAGGCAATTGTTACAAAGATTGATGGCGAAGAAGTAGAGCTTGAAGAAGTAGAGCTTGAAGATGTTGAAACCCTGATCAAGGAAGTTGTCGAAATCATCGACAGCGAAGAAGAGGACAAGGGAAATCAGCCACGTGTTGTAGATCTTTCAGCTGAAGATGCAAATCAAGGCAACGAAGAAAACGCGTTTACATTAAAGGCATCTGAAGAAGATGACGCACCTGCACAGACAGTTATGACAGCCGGTGCTACCGCTGACCCTGTTAAGGACTATTTAAAGCAGATCGGACGCGTTGCGTTGCTGAATGCAGAGCTTGAAGTAGAGCTTGCTACACGTGTAGAAGTTGGCCTTTTCGCCGAAGAAAAACTTAAGCACGAGAAGAAGCTTGATAAGAAGTACAAGCGCGAACTCGAATGGCTTGTTGAAGATGGAAAGCGCGCAAAGAATCACTTGCTCGAAGCAAACCTTCGTTTGGTGGTTTCACTTGCAAAGCGTTACACCGGTCGTGGAATGTTGTTCCTGGACTTAATCCAGGAAGGTAACTTGGGTCTAATCCGTGCAGTTGAAAAGTTCGACTACACAAAGGGTTACAAGTTCTCGACCTATGCCACTTGGTGGATTCGCCAGGCGATTACCCGTGCGATGGCTGACCAGGCTCGTACGATCCGTATCCCTGTTCACATGGTTGAAGTTATTAATAAGTTGGCACGCGTACAACGCCAGATGCTTCAGGATCTTGGTCGTGAACCGACCCCTGAAGAGCTAGCTAAAGAATTGGATATGACACCTGAAAAGGTTGTCGAAGTTCAAAAGTACGGTCGCGAACCAATCTCACTTCACACACCACTAGGTGAAGAAGGAGATTCTGAATTCGGTGATTTGATTGAAGACTCTGAAGCGGTTGTTCCAGCCGATGCGGTTTCATTCACATTGCTACAAGAGCAGTTGCACTCAGTTCTGGACACATTGTCCGAACGTGAAGCTGGCGTAGTTGCAATGCGATTTGGTTTAACTGATGGACAGCCAAAGACACTTGATGAGATCGGAAAGGTTTACGGAGTTACTCGTGAACGTATTCGCCAGATTGAATCAAAGACAATGTCAAAGCTTCGTCACCCATCACGCAGCCAAGTTCTTCGCGACTATCTAGATTAAGATTTAGTTGTGAGCAACCCAAAGATTTTCATTAATCCAAAGAGCGGATCTATTCGCTTGACTGGAACAGTGGACATTGTTGATTCTGAAGGCAATGTCATTGAAACAATTGAAAATCCAAAGTTTTGTGGTTGTGGCCACTCACAAGAAAAGCCCTTCTGCGATGGTTCGCATAAGGGCTTTCTCGATAAAAAAGATTAGTTACTAGATTCAATCAGCTTTTCTGATTCATCTTGAATCTTTGCAGCAATAGGCTTTAGCTTTTCAGCGTATTCCTTGCCGTGGTGAGCACAGAACATTAATTCTCCGCCGTTAAGAAGCACTGCACGGACATATGCCTGGGCGCCGCATCGATCGCAACGATCAAGGGCGTTAAGAGGTACTGATTCAAGCAACAACTGTTCTGTCATTTCTCTCTCCGTTTCCGTGTACTTCTATGGAACAGGAAACCACATTTATTTATTCCCCGCTCGTTAATATTCATTTAATTTCACGAATTAACACTGAATTAACTCTGAGAGTCGACAAATCCCAATATCTGAGAACTTTTTGGGCGCGCTTACGCTGGAAAATGGGGTGAGGCCGATAATCTTTCGCCCCATGGCCGAGAAAGATGCAGTTGCGACCCCTTTGCAAGATAGTTATACGGCAAAGGACCTAGCTGTACTCGAAGGTCTTGATGCGGTTCGCAAACGCCCAGGTATGTACATCGGTTCAACTGATTCACGTGGCCTCATGCATTGCTTATGGGAAATCATCGATAACTCTGTAGATGAGGCACTTGCCGGACATTGCAAGAAAATTGAAATCAATCTTGAATCAGATGGATCCGTTGAAGTCCACGATGATGGTCGCGGAATTCCAGTTGATAAAGAACCTAAGACTGGTTTAACAGGTGTCGAAGTAGTTCTTACAAAACTTCATGCTGGTGGAAAGTTTGGCGGCGGATCGTATGCCGCATCTGGTGGTCTACATGGTGTGGGTGCATCTGTTGTAAATGCTCTCGCATCTCGCTTGGATGCCGAAGTTGATCGCGATGGAAAGATTTATTGGATGTCATTCCAACGCGGAACTGCCGGAATCTTTGATGGCGATGGTCCAAAGGCACCATTCGAGCCAAAGTCAGGACTTCGCGTAATTGGAAAGATTTCTTCAAAGATCACAGGAACCCGAATTAAATGGTGGAGTGATCGTCAGATTTTCCTTAAGGAAGCTGAACTAGATCTTGAAGAGATCTACGCTCGTGCACGTCAGACTTCTTACTTGGTTCCAGGTTTAACGCTGATTGTTAATGACAATCGCACAAAAACAAAGACATCTGAAACCTTCTTCCATAAGAGCGGAATCACTGAGTATTGCAACTTTCTACAGCCAGATGAGGCTGTTGGTGATGTCATTCGTATTTACGGCACTGGGCATTATCAAGAAACAGTTCCTGTTCTAGATGACAAGGGCCATATGGTTTCAACAGAAGTTGAGCGCGATATGGAAGTAGATATCGCGATGAAGTGGGGCAATGGTTTTGAGACCACCCAGCGCTCATTTGTAAACATCATTGCTACCCCTAAGGGCGGAACGCACGTTGTCGGTTTTGAAAAAGCGCTAGTCAAGGTTGTTAATGAAGCTCTTCGTTCCACCAAGACTTTGGCTAACAAAGAAATCGATGTCATCAAGGATGACGTGCTCGAAGGTTTAACCGCCGTTGTAACTGTTCGAATGTCCGAGCCACAGTTCGAAGGCCAGACCAAGGAAGTTCTAGGAACAGCTGCCGCTACACGAATTGTTTCAGCCGTAGTTGCAGACAAGATGAAGGAATACTTCAACACCACAAAGCGCATTGATAAAGCCAATGGCCGCCTGGTTCTGGAAAAGATTGCAGCTGCATCGCGCACACGTATCAGTGCTCGTGCTCATAAAGATCTGCAGCGCCGCAAGAACGCACTTGAATCATCCTCACTTCCTACAAAGCTTTCAGATTGCCGTTCAGAAGATGTAACACGTACTGAATTGTTCATCGTAGAAGGTGACTCGGCACTTGGAACAACCAAGGCTGCTCGCAATAGCGAGTTCCAGGCGATCCTGCCGATCCGCGGAAAGATTTTGAATGTACAAAAGGCATCACTTTCGCAGATGCTTGAAGACAAAGAGTGTGGATCGATTATTCAGGTAATCGGTGCGGGCTCTGGTAAATCATTCGAATTAGATGAAGCCCGTTATGGCCGCATTATTTTGATGTCAGATGCTGATGTCGACGGCGCACACATTCGTTGCTTGCTTCTTACTCTTATGTATCGCTACATGCGTCCACTGATTGATTCAGGCCGCGTATTTGCTGCGATCCCACCTTTGCACCGCATCGAAGTAATGGGCGGGGGAGGCAAGAAGGGCGATTACATCTACACATACAGTGATGATGAGATGAAGAAAGTAACTGCAGATTTGAAGAAGAACGGCAAGCGTTGGAAAGAGCCTATTCAGCGCTACAAAGGCCTAGGCGAAATGGATGCCGATCAGCTCCGCGAAACCACCATGGATCCAGATGCTCGTACCTTGCGTCGCATCACTGTTTCAGATGCTGCGGCATCGGAGGCAATGTTTGAACTATTGATGGGTAGCGATGTTGCACCACGTAAAGAATTCATAGCTAACGCGGAAATCGACCGCGATCACATCGACGCTTAGTCGATAGCGACTTAGTCAATAGCAACTAGGTCGAAGTACTCCTCTTTCCACAAATCCTCATCGCCATCTGGCAACAAGATCACACGCTCTGGCTTTAGCGCCTGTACCGCGCCTTCATCGTGAGAAACCATGATGACTGAACCTTGGTATTCAGCAAGTGCGCCAAGAATTTCCGCGCGAGAAGCTGGATCTAAGTTGTTTGTTGGCTCATCGAGTAACAAAACATTTGCAGCAGATACAACCAGAACTGCCAAAGCTAAACGAGTTCTTTCACCACCTGATAAGACTTTCACTGGCTTATGAACATCGTCGCCAACAAACAAGAATGAACCCAAAGTATTACGAGCTTCGGGTTCCCGAATATCTGGCGTAGCAGACATCATGTTTTCTAGGATCGTGCGTTCGAAATCTAGTGATTCATGTTCCTGGGCGTAGTAACCGATCTTTAGACCATGACCGTGTTCAACTTTTCCGGTATCTGATTCAAGTTCGCCAGCCAAAATACGCAGCAACGTTGTTTTACCGGCACCGTTGAGACCAAGAATTACAACACGTGAACCCTTATCGATCACACATGAAACATCGGTAAAGATTTCAAGTGATCCATAGTTCTTTGAAAGTTCTTCACCAGACAGCGGAGTCTTGCCACATGGGGCAGGAGTTGGAAAGCGCAGCTTTGCAACCTTGTCGGCGACTCGAACATCATCAAGCCCACTACGAAGCTTTTCAGCACGACGCAACATGCCTTGGGCAGCGGTTGCCTTCGATGCCTTTGCACGCATCTTTTCACCCTGCTTCTGCAAAATCTCTGCACGTTTTTCGGCGTTAGCACGCTCTTTCTTACGGCGGTGTTCGTCCTGCTCACGTTGTAACAGGTAAGCCTTCCAGCCAAGGTTGTAGACATCGATGCAGTTACGGTTGGCATCTAAGTAGAACACCTTATTAACAACGGTTTCGATCAAGTTCACATCGTGAGAAATAATGACCAAGCCGCCTGAATACTTAGATAAGAATTCGCGCAGCCACATAATGGAATCAGCATCTAAGTGGTTAGTCGGCTCATCCAGCAAAAGGGTTTCAGCGCCACTAAAAAGGATGCGAGCTAGTTCGATTCGGCGACGTTGACCACCAGAAAGTGTTGAGAGTTCATTTGCAAAGACCGCTTCGGTAACACCAAGAGAAGTTGCAATCGCTTCTGCTTCAGCTGTTGCGGCATATCCACCAGCGGCAGAAAATTCAGCTTCAACGCGGGTGTAGCGGTCCATTGCTTTTTCTAAAGCTTCACCTTGGGCAGTAGCCATTTCTTCTTCAACTGAACGCATGCGAGATGCGATCTGATCTAGATCACGCGCTGAAAGAATGCGATCAATTACGGTTCCTGGTTCATCGCCAGTACGTGGATCCTGTGGCAGATAACCAATTTTTCCGGTGCGATTTACTGCTCCACCTGCTGGCATAGTTTCACCAGCTAGAACCTTTGCAAGGGTTGATTTACCAGCACCATTTCGACCAACAAAACCGATGCGGTCACCGCTGTTAATGCGAACAGTCACACCTTTAACAAGAAGGCGAGCACCTGCACGTAATTCGAGCGCTTGGGTTGAAATCACACCAAAGTCTATCGGCTGGGTTTAAGCAGCACCAATTCGCGTACGACGCGGTGCTGCATATGACTTTCCAACGGCGGTTAACTCTGCAGAAACTTGAGCTTTGATTGCATCTTCACTCTTGAGCAACTTAGTGAGTTCAGCAATTGTGCTCTTCAGTTCCTTTTGCTCAGTTTCTAGTTCTATCTTGCTCATTTTGGTTAAACGACGAAGCGGCATATCCAAGATATATGTTGCCTGCTCATCGTTTAGTTTAAAGTCCTTGATCAACTTATCTTTTGCAGCCGCTGCATCATCGCTACCGCGAATAATCTTGATGACCTTGTCGATATCAATGATTGCCTTAAGCAAACCATCAACAAGACCCAATCTGCCTTCAGCTTTTGCCTTACGGAACTCTGAGCGGCGACGTACAACTTCGATGCGGTGATCGATAAATACTCGCAGCAGTTCTTTAAGGCCAAGAGTTTGTGGGCGACCCTTAACCAAAGCAACAGCGTTAATTGCAAAGGCATCTTCCATCGGAGTAAGCGCGTACAGTTTTTCTAGAACTTCTTCAGGCTCAAAACCGTTCTTGATTTCGATAACTACATTTGTGCCGGTCTGGCCATCAGATAGATCGATAATGTCGCTGATTCCTTGGATCTTCTTGGCCTTAACGAGAGCTGCGATTCGTTCCACAACCTTTTCAGGCCCAATTGTGTAAGGAAGTTCCTTGATGACGATACCCATTTTGCGAGATGTAACTTTTTCAATCTCAACAGTTGCGCGGACCTTGAATGATCCTTTACCGGTTGCATAGGCCTCACGAACACCATCAAGACCAACGATTTCTCCACCTGTTGGAAAGTCTGGTCCCGGAACAAACTTCATTAATTGCTTAACAGTTGCCGATGGGTTTTCGATTAGAAACTTTGTTGCAGCGATTACTTCGCTTAAATTGTGTGGAGCCATATTGGTTGCCATACCCACAGCAATTCCGGAGCCACCATTAACAAGTAGGTTTGGGTAAGCCGCTGGCAAAACAATTGGT